>ENA-ORSC01001193-ORSC01001193.1-human-gut-metagenome-genome-assembly--contig:-NODE-1193-length-18479-cov-3.070614_pt1 | contig 18479 bp, 17 predicted proteins | sample MGYA00242178_ERZ509140 | MGnify/ENA primary metagenome ERZ509140 (study PRJEB26280, sample SAMEA2338681) | human gut metagenome | biome: human gut; feature: human-associated habitat; material: faeces... | reverse complement strand
ATATCATCGTGTCCAGTTTTTGCACCCCTGTGTCCAGTTTTAGTTTACCACTTCAGATAGAACAAAGTGTTGCAGATGATTTTTTTGAACCTACAGAATTATTTGAAGATTTATTACGCTTGGACTGGGAGGATATTTATACTACTAATTACGACACCCTATTAGAGAAAACATTACATAAGTTGAACTTAAAAAGAGAATATCAAATCATTTATTCTTGTAATGATTTGCCTCAAAGTACACGCCCTAGATTAATTAAGTTACATGGTAGTGTAGACAAATCGAATAATTATATAATTACGGAAGAAGATTATAGAACTTATCCGGTTAAATATGCGCCTTTTGTAAATACTGTTCAGCAATCAATGATTGAAACTCAATTATGCTTGATTGGTTTTTCAGGAACAGATCCAAATTTTTTAAATTGGTTAGGATGGCTTAGGGATAATATGGGAGATAGTTGTCCGAAGATTTTTTTGTGTGGGTATTTTCCGGATATGGAATACGCAGATTTAAAAATGTTAGAAGATAAAAATATAATAGTTTTGGATTTAAGTTTATTATTAGATGAAAAAGAAGAAAGGTCACATTATAAAGCTTTAGATAAATTTGTAGACATTTTGAAAAAGAGAATTAAGAAAAAAGAGGAACCTATTTTTTCTAAAGAAAATCTTAAATTTAGAGATTTCCCAACTAAAAATTTTGACAGGGGCGAATATAAAAAAGAAGTTTTTAAAACGGTGAGTGATTTAGAAAATAAAGTTGAAGAATTTGTTGTGTTGCCGCCGTCGGATTCTAATAATATAGGGGTTTATTGCACTGAACATCTACAAGGAATGCTTTTAGATGGAGAACTGCAGGATGAAACAGAAATAATTAGTAAACTATCATATGTTATTTATACCTGTAATTACCCAATGAGTACAGGATGTTTTAATAATTTATATTCAAAAATTAAAAATGGAACTTTTGAAAATTATCAAGCTATAAAAATAATTCTTTCTTTGTGTAAACAATGTAGAATCTTTTCAGATGTAGAAAAATATGACGATATTTTTAAATTGATTAAAACTATATCTACAGATGACATATCGTTGCTGAATAATATCATAATGGAAAAAATTCATAGAAATTTGATTGGATTTCAATATGACAAGGCTCTGGACTTAATAAATGCAATAGATGACACAGAGCAATTAAAATTTTCTCTTATTAAAGCTAGTTTTTTTGAATTACTGAATAAAAAGGATTTAGCTTCAACCCAACTAAAAAAAAGCATGGAGATGCTAAGCAAGAATAAAGTAGCTGATAATATATATGCTTCGTTAATGGGGTATGCGAAATTAATTTCAATAAAACTGCCAGGCAATGGAACAAAGCAGATATCTGATTTAGAGTCGCAAGATAATAGGTTTAATACAAGAAAAATATTGAATAGTTATAGAGAAAATATAATTAATGAACGATATAAAGAAAATAGCAAGGAATTAGATAAATATGGGTTTCAGCCAAATAGAATAAAAACTAGATATTCCATTAATATTGGGCTATCATCTTATTTTCTAAATTGTTATGGATATATTTGTTTAATAGATGATCTTGGGTTAAGTGCTTTTCCAGAACATACACAAACGGTAGTTGATGCAAATAGAGAGTTAAATTCTAATAGGAATGACATTTTTTTCGAGTGGTTTAGTATCTTACAAACAAAAAATAAATCTATTTGTGAGTTCTTTTTTTCCAAAGACATAATTTACAATGCCAACTTACATCAAGTGGAAGAATTCTTTGATTTGTTATACAAAGCGGTGTCAAATTCAGATTTATTGACTCATAATCAAGCATCAATTTATCTGATGGTAATGGCTAAACTTACGTCTGTCTTGAACCAAGAGAGAATAGATAATTTAATTAGATTATTAATCCAATCAAACAATATTTTTGGAGATAAGGGGTATAAAAATACTTTTTCAAGTTGTTTAGATTTAATTGCATATACAATAAATAGAAAAACTTTTGTAAATTGTTTGGATATTCTTGCTTCTGGAGAATTAAATGAGTATTTATTTCCTGTATACTTCTTAGATTATCGTTATAACGTTACTGATAATAGAAATATAAAAAAATCAGAGATTAGTAAAAATATCTTAGTTATGAGCAAATCCCAGGATACCAAAGACCGTACTAATGCTATAGCTATGACAGAGATTTTTTCGAATATAATTTCTAAGACAAACAAGAAAAAAATCATTGATAATTTATATTCTTTACTAGATGAGTTTGGCTTGCCAGACAAAAATAATTTTTTCCCAACAATTTGGATGAAATGTAACGAATTTAATGCTAAAGAAGCATTAATAAAGTATCTAAAGAGCCCTAAATTAGATCGAATTTATCAAAGTAATGGAATGTATATTGGTGGAGGAGATGCATTTTATGAGGCAATGGCATATGAAAAAGATCTAATTGAACTAATGATTGATAATCTTAATGAGCTCGCTTTATCAGTTGAAGATATTAAAAGTATTTTAAGTTATTTTAATGATTATATAGAAAATGAGAGTCATTGTTTCTCAAATCATTTATTTGATGAAGAAGATAGAATTATTCGTACTATATATATTATTAATTCAATAGTTATACTTTTGGTGTTTTTTATAAAGCATAAAGGAGATGATATTAATTACGTTTCTAAAGAATTGATTCGATTTATCGAATCGACTTCGGAAGTGAAGGAACTATTTGGTGTTGATTTATTATTAGAAAATGCTAAGGATGAAAAAATATTTTCTATTATAAAGAAGAAGATGTTTACTGGTAATCAAGGAAATATTAGAACTTCTTCTAGATTGATTTTATCATATTTAATTTTTAAGAAAGATGAATCAGTATGTGATGTGGTTCAAGACATTTTGGAACTATTAGGGGTATCTGATATAAGAATGTCATCTAAAATTATTACTTCATTAAACTATGTATTTTCAAATGATTTCTTTTTGCATAACCATGATCAAAATAGAGTGATTGAAGCATTTAAGAATAGCATAGAGCACTGTAAAGAATATGAGGAAACAAAAGAAACTTTTGATTATCTATATAATATTTCAGATTTAGCTTTTCGTTATTATAAGAATCTAAATACAAACAGGATATCAATAGATAAATCATTCAAGGATTTAATAGACATTTTAGAAAAACACAAATTAAACGAGATAAAAAATAAATGGAAAGATCTAGTTTAATGAATATCATCCTTAATTTGTAGTTTAGGGGAAAAATATCATGTTAATGTGGATCTAAATACTCATAATTATTTAGTTTTAATGTTAGGAGGTTACTTATGGTATTAGAAGATATCAAAAAAGAACTTGAACAAAGATTCAATCAACCTTTGCCAGAGTTCTATAAAAGAAGAATCATTTTTTGGAATGATGAAGCTAAAGAGTTTATTAATGAAATTAGTGAACTCTCTTTATCTAATGCCAAAGTATTGATTCTAAGCGAAACAAATCAATTTATTTCTAAAAAGTTATTATCGAATGATGATTTGGATTCGAATTATCTAGTATATAATCCGTTAACTTCGGATATGGAAGAAGACTGGTTTTTAGATATTAAGCTATATAGTGAAGAGTATCGCTCGGATATCACATCACGTTATATGCAGGAGATGAATATATTAAATACACCAGCATTAAGAAAAGTTGTAAAAGAATATACTACGTTCTTTAACGCGGTTTCAAGAAGATCTGCTTTGATGAATGTTGATATTGATATTGATACGCCAAATAAGCTTCATTTAGCGGTTTTAAGTGCCATTTGTGGTTTAAGAAAAATAGATGTTCAGGACATTATTCAAACCGTTTTAACAGATGGCGATGATATTAATAACACAATTAAACTTGATCTTTTGAAATATGGAGCCAGCGATGTTTTTTGGCAATTAGTTAATCAAAAAACAGGCTATACCGGAACAAATATTGATGAATTAAATGTCCATATCTTGTTAAGCGCTGTTTCTAAATCTTGTAATTCAAAATTATTGGAAGGTTTGGATGACTATTACAACGATGTTCAAAATAGTTTCTGTTATGACTTTATAACGGAGTGGTTACATTCTGGCAAAAAAGATCTGTTGTATGAAATTGCTCGTTATACAGAAGTTAAGCTTTCTTTATATAATCGATTTGAAAGATTTGAAAATAGCGATTTATTAGATATTGAATGTTTACCTTGTGTTGATGAGATCATCATTTCTAAGATGATGAAGAGTGTGATAGATCATTCAATTGATTCCAAAGGTTTTATTTCGATTATCGAAAAACGAAGAACGTGTGCATGGTATGACCGATTTGAATGTTACTATGACGGACTTCTTCAAGTATGTAATATGCAATTGTTCTATGAAGAACATCGTAGGGGATTCCATCTAGTAGAAGCAAAGAAGATTTGGGATGCATATACTAATGATTATTATTTGATGGATACTTATTATCGCTATTTCCATAATGCTTTCTCTAAATCATTTATGATAGCTAATCCAAAACTCGATGATGATTTTAAATTAGTTGCGGAAACAGTCGAAAATGAATATAAGAATTGGTTCTTAAACGATCTAGCTGAGAATTGGACAAATATTGCTCAAAAAGATCTTGTGGAGTTTGGTTATGTAAAAGGAATTGAGAAACAAGAAGATTTCTATTTGAACCATGTAAAGAATGTTGAAGGAAAGATCTATGTCATTATCTCTGATGCTTTGCGTTATGAAGTGGCAAGTAGTTTAGTCAAAGATCTGGAACTGGATCGCTCGAAAGTGGAATTATCTTCGATGCAAGGTGTTTTCCCAACGATTACTAAGTTTGGTATGGCAGCCTTACTTCCAAAGAATAAATTAAGTGTGGAAGTTAAAAATGGAAGTGTGAAAGTCTTGGCCGATGGCCACACGACCGAGATGAGTGATCGTGATGAAGTATTAAAACTTTCAAATTCCAATAGCGTCGCTTTGCGTTATAAAGATTTTATTACCATGAAGCGCGAAGAAAAACGCGATGCGGTAAAGGGCAAAGATATTGTTTACATTTATCATGACACGATTGACAGTGCCAGTCATAATGATGATACTTCTGTCTTTACAGCTTGTGATACAGCTATTGAAGAGATCAGGAATTTGATCAATATCATCACTTCGACTTTAAGTGGTATTAATATCGTAATAACTGCAGATCATGGTTTCTTATATACTTATGAACCATTAAGAGAAGATGATAAGATGGATCGTACTTCTTTTGTAAAAGATATTATTGAACAGGGAAGACGTTATGTTTTAACGGATGAAAAGGCTGATCCTGATTTCTTGATCAATGTTAAGTCCTTTATGAATGATGATGGTGTTTTAAGCTTTGCACCAAGAGAAAATATTCGAATTAAAGGAGCTGGAGGGCAAAACTTTGTTCATGGTGGCATCAGCCTTCAAGAGATGGTTGTACCGGTAATTACTTATCGTTATTTAAGATCTGGCTATAAGTCTTATATCCAAAATAAAGATAAGATTGATACTAAATCAGTTACTTTATCTTTATTATCTTCAAGTCGAAAGATATCCAATAAAATATTTAACTTACGTTTCTATCAAAAAGAAGCTGTGGCGAATAATTATGTACCTTGTACCTATGATGTCTTTATTACAGATGCGGCAGGACAAGCTGTTAGTGATAAACAAAAGATCATTGCAGATCGCACTAGTGAGAATAATAAAGATCGTGAATTTAAATGTACATTCAATTTAAAACCAATTAAATTCTCAAGTCGTGATTTATATTATCTTGTGATACAAGATGAAAAAGGGCTTCAAATACCAACCAAGGAAGAATTCCAGATTGATATTCCAATGGCTTTTGATGAGTTTGATTTCTGATAGGAGCAATTGCTCTTGCGTTAGGAGGGGAAGAAATGGCAGATAGATTTGAAATAAAAGAAAAGCTAAAAGAACACTTTAGCGGCAAGATTGTTCGTAAAGATTTGGCAAAACAGATCAAAGAAGGAGCAAACGTACCAGTCTATGTACTGGAGTTTTTGCTTGGACAATATTGTTGTTCCGATGAAGAAGATGTTATTGAATCTGGCGTATCTAAAGTTAAAAAGATATTAGCTGATAACTTCGTTCGCCCTGATGAAGCGCAAAAAATCTTATCAGTGCTACGCCAAAAAGGAACCTATTCTGTCATTGATAAAATCACGGTCAATCTTAATATTAAAAACGATATCTATGAAGCTGAATTCTCTAACCTAGGAATTAAAAATGTACCAATTTCTGAGGATTATCCAACCCAATATGATCGTCTTCTTTGTGGTGGAATCTGGTGTATGGTCAATCTAGAATATCAATTTGATGAAGAAGACAAGAAAGGCACACCAATTCGTATATTGAAGTTGCAACCGATCCAAATGCCGCATGTTGATATCAAAGATCTGCAAGAAGGGCGTAAATATTTTACAAAAGATGAATGGATCGATATCATGCTTCGTTCGATTGGAATGGAACCAGATGAATTGAACGATCGCGAGAAGTGGTTACTTTTGTTGCGCCTTGTTCCCCTTGTAGAAAATAACTATAACTTATGTGAATTGGGTCCAAGAAGCACCGGTAAATCTTATGTTTATAAAGAGATCTCGCCAAATAGTATCTTAGTATCTGGTGGCCAAACTACGGTTGCTAATCTTTTCTATAACATGAGCAGGAAACAAGTAGGACTTGTTGGTTTATGGGACTGTGTCGCTTTTGATGAAGTTGCCGGCATCAACTTTAAAGATAAAGATGGCATTCAGATCATGAAAGACTATATGGCTAGTGGATCCTTTGCTCGTGGCAAAGAAGAAAAAGCCGCTACAGCCTCGATGGTCTTTGTAGGTAATATCAACCAAAGTGTTGATGTACTTTTAAAAACATCATCTTTGTTTGAACCATTCCCACCAGAGATGGGGACAGATACTGCTTTTTTAGATCGCATGCATTGTTATATCCCAGGATGGGAAGTGCCTAAGTTTAGACCGGAACATTTTACCGATGATTATGGGTTTATTACCGATTATCTATCCGAATTTATTCGTGAATTACGTAAAGTTCAACAAGGAGATGCTTTAGATAAATTCTATAAGCTTGGAAAGAATTTAAATCAAAGAGATGTTATTGCCGTAAGAAAAAGTGTTTCTGGTTTGATTAAACTTGTATATCCTGATGGAAACTATTCAAAAGAAGAATTAGAAGAGATCCTAAGAATCGGCTTAGAAATGCGCCGTCGTGTAAAAGAACAACTTAAAAAGATTGGCGGTATGGAGTTTTATGATGTCAATTTCTCTTATATTGACAATGAAACATTCGAAGAGAAATATGTATCAGTTCCAGAACAAGGAAGCAGTACATTAATTCCAGAGGGCATTTGTAATCCTGGACAAGTTTATACAGTATCACAGGGCAAATCTGGAATGATTGGCTTATATCGTTTAGAAACACAAATGCTTCCTGGTAATGGTAAATTCGAACGAACTGGTATTGGTACAGATCGTGAATGTAAAGAAGCGACTGCCATTGCGTTCAATTATTTAAAAGCCAACAGCAATCGCATCTCACAATCAATCAGTACAACCACCAAAGACTACTTTATTGATTATAGAGATCTTCAAGGTATTGGAATGACAAATAAATTGGCATTGCCAACGCTTATTGCGATTTGTTCTATTGCCTTAAGCAAACCAATACTTGGATCACTGGCCATTCTTGGAGATATTAGTATTAGCGGAACAGTTATTAAAGTGGAAAACTTAGCTAACTGTTTACAAGTTTGCTTAGATAGTGGCGCAAAGAAAATATTATTGCCAATTACATCAGCACAAGATTTAGCTACTGTGCCTAGTGAGCTGATGGGAAGCTTTAGTATTATTTTCTATAGTAGTGTAGAAGATGCTGTATTCAAAGCTTTGGGAGTGGAATGATATGGTAATAGATCACGAGACAATCATATATATTCTTGAATTCCTAGTTCCAGGTTTTATTATAACTACTATTCAAGAAACAATTACACCTTCTAAACAATATTCAGATAACGAAAGAATGATACATGCTGTTGGATATAGTGTGTTAAATTTATGTATATGGTACTGGTTATTTTTAATAATACATCATTTTATAATAAATGAAATGTGGTATTGGACAGTACATTCTATGGCAATATTTATAACCGGTAGCATTACAGGAATTACTCTCGGTTTAATTAAAAAGAAAGAATTAATTAAGTGGTTTTTTTCAAAATTCAATGTTACGGTGGTTCATCCAATTCCACGTGCTTGGGATTATATATTTTCAAATGGTAAAACTTACTGGATTGAGGTTTTTTTAGAAAATGGCAAAATAGTAAGAGGGTATTATTCTGAAAATTCTTTTGCTTCTTCAGATAGTAATTTTAATGATGTTTATGTAGAAAAATTATATAAAATGGACGAGGACGGAAAATGGAAAGAAGTCGAAAGAACATCAGGTGTATGGATATCGCCTGCAGAAATAAAATACATTAAGTTTTATAATGAGGAGGATAATAAAAATGTCGAATAAGAATGATGGCGTCATAAGTAAAAGAGGTTATCAACCTAAAAACACAGGCAAAATAGATGGTAATCTTGGTTATCAGCCTGCAAAGGGAAATAAAGTAAAAAACGAAGGGTATCAACCGAGCAATAACAATCATTCACACGGGAATCCACCTAGCGGAACTAAAGGAGAAGATGCATAATATGAAAAAGGCTTTATGTATAGGTATAGATAGTTATGAGTCATTAAGTGATTTGCACGGGTGTGTAAATGATGCCAATGAAGTTAAAATTGTTTTAGAACGAAATGGAGATGGTACAAAAAACTTTGATGTTAAACTATTAACTGCAACTAGCGAATCTTCTTATATCAACAGAAGTAGTATGAAAGATGCAATCGTTGAGTTATTTCATGGAGATAATGAGATATCATTATTGTATTTTGCAGGACATGGAGCTATTGATGAATATGGTGGATACCTTTGTTCTAGTGAATGTAAACGAGAAGATGATGGTTTGTCTTTAGATGAATTAATGTCGATAGTATCTAAATCTCGATCGAAGAATAAAGTAATAATTCTCGATAGTTGCTTTAGCGGAAACATTGGCGAAATGTCTGAGATGAAAAATTATTCAATATTGAAAGAAGGGACAACGCTATTAGCGGCATGTGGTAATGATGAATATTCAAGCGAGAAGAATGGCCATGGAGTATTTACATCATTAATGGTAGAGGCACTATATGGAGGAGCAATGAACTTGTTAGGGTATGTAACTCCTGCAGGTGTTTATTCGTATGTTGATCAGTCTCTAGACGCGTGGGAACAGAGACCCGTCTTTAAAGCAAATATAAAGAAATTTATATGTTTACGAAAAAATAACCCATTAATTCAGCTTGGAGAGCTTCATAGAATTTCAGAAATTTTTGAATCAGATTCTGATGAGTTCCAGTTGGATCCTTCATATGAACCCGATAAGCATGAAAGCGACGATAAAATAGTTAATAAAGAGCACGAAGAGATATTTTCTTTATTACAAAAATATGTGAGGTTAGGCTTAGTGGTTCCTGTTGGAGAAGAACATATGTACTACGCAGCCATTCATTCAAAGACATGTAAATTAACGGCTCAAGGACAGCATTATTGGAAGTTAGTAAAAGAGAATAAAATTTAGGAGGTTCGTTTATGATTAATGTATTTATACCACATAGATGGAATAATGATGACTACGCTTCGTTGTGTGCGTTATTGGATAGAACTAAATTCAGAATTAGAGATTATTCGGTTCCCGAAGATTCTCCTTTTGATTCAATCGACAGACGATTCAACGTTGATCCGAAAATCCAGAAACAAATTCGTTATGCAAGTTTAGTGGTGTGTTCAAACAGACCTGCAAATAACAATGGCATGTCTATAGAAGAAATAAAATTTGCAAAAGCAATAGGTAAGCCAGTTGTTGCTATTCAATTAACCTATAATACGAGTTATCAAATTTCTAATTTAGGAATCGAAGTTATTCCCAATAGAAGAGATAGTTTAGAAAATTGGATTTATAGAAATGTATAAATAATGAAAATTAGAGAGGGCTTTCTGGTTATATCTTTGCTTTGACAAGATGATGCCCCCTCTTCTTTTATTTAGGATTGGCAAATACCACACCTTTATAGATGCTATTGAGCTGTGCAAGGGTATAGGTCTTAGTTTGCCAGTCTTTTTTAGCTTCCTGGAAGGTATTGGTTTTACCATCAATGTTGCCTTCCTGGATGGTAATGTTTGTACCATCCCATGCGATCACAATACCGACATGATTATGTCCAACACCAGAGAAGACAGCACCTGCCTTTGGGGTGTTGGATTTTTCAAATTTATCGGGATGTACTGCGACAAGCTGATCTACACATTGATTGCCGTTTCCGGTAAATCCGGGACTGTAGCCATAGAGTTCATAAAATCTTCCCCAGGCAAACCAGGTGCATTGACCATATAATCCCAGCTGACTGTAGTAATTATTCATACCCCAGGCTTTCATATTTTCAAAGTTTGGCTCTCCTCGAATATTGCCGAATCCCAGACCGACATAACGCATGACATGATCCACATAGTCCGGATCTCCATAACCGCTGACTCCCAGTTCTTCACATTTCATATTGGAGAAGACTTTGGCATTGGCTTTAGAATAGCCTCCAAAATTGGTGATGGCCCATGATATATAGCCGTTTCCGTAGTTGTATCCCTGTAATGCCAGATAGATGCCTTCTGTATCAAGAGGATCTTTGACTTTTGCCTGTTTGATGCAATCGGCAAATGTTTTAACTCCGACTTCAATGGAATATTCCGGGTCGGTGATGCCGTTTGGGACTCTAGGATATTTCTCGTTAAATCCGCTCTCGCTTGCCTGCATTGGATCATTTCCTTTACCGCCTGATTCCTGCATCATAATGGCCTGCAATATGGCAACATAGTCTTCGATCTCATATTTTTCGGCATATTTCTCAATGGTCTCGGTATGGGCCAATACTTCTTCACTTAAAGAAGCAGTGCTGGGAAGAATTAGGGAACTTGACGAAAAGGCACTGAACACACCGATGAATAAGGCAATTACCAGCAGTAAGATCAATCCCAATCCAGCAAGGGCTAAAGAAGGAAAAGCCGTTACTGCTTTTTTCACGGCGATAAAGGTAGTTCGTATTACTTTTATTCCCGTGTCTTTAACAGTAACGGCTGCAGTTTTTGCTTCCTTTGCTTCTTTTACTTTGCGCTTATGTTTGGCGATATTCAATTGACGCATCTGTTTGGCATATTTCTTCTCTTTGAATGAATTGGAAACAGGCGATGAATAATGAATTGGATCATCAACTACTATTGTTTTATTTAAGATCTTTGCATTTTCTTTTTTGGTTTTGATCTTATTTTTGGTATAAGTCTTTGCCTGATCAAAAGCCGTAACACTTGTCTTTTTAAGAGTGCCTTGAACATTATTGGCTGCTCCTGTTTCGGCAGATATTTCTTCTTTATTGCCGATATCATCAGGTTTGATCTGGATGCCGGCGTCTTTGATGAAGTGAGTCAGATGTTCGCTTGTATCCTTGGTTTTGATATCATGGATGATTTCTCTTGTTTTGATCTTGTTTTCCAAGATATCACCTACTCTTTATGAGAATTGAATCCCATATTGCGGTCCGATGGTTTGGTGGTGTTCATTTGGTAGATCAGATTGTCTTCCGGTATCCGGTTGACAAAGGGAACCAAAGAAGCACCGTATTTGATCAGTCCGCATCCAGATTGAGCATTGGTAATATAGACCTGCTGCTCTTTGCTGATCTTTAGAAGTTCAGCTAGATCTTCGCGGTCATTCGGGGACTGGTTGAGCATAACGATGAATTCACTGTTTGAGAGCATCGATGTCCCTTGTTTAGACCCCAACAGATATTTGACGTTTTGGGTGATTCCGGTAGGGTAGGCATCTCTTTTACGGAATTGCCGCCAGGCTGAGGCAAAGAAGGATGCACTTTCTTCATTTTCAAAGATGACATGGATCTCATCGATGAATACGTGGGTTCGCTTGCCTTTGCGCCAGTTTTCATTGACACGGTTGATCATGGCATCGGTAATGACCAAAAGTCCCATTGTTTTAAGCTGCTTGCCTAGATTGAAGATGTTATAAGAGATAATGCGGTTCGTAACATCGACATTGGTTTCATGGGCAAAGGCATCGAGGTTTCCGTCTGTAAACAATTCGAGTTTTAAAGCTAACGATCTGGCTTCAACTTCCGGCTGTCTTAAAAGCATGGATCGTAATGTCTTTAAAGTAGGGATCGTCTTAGTTTCTCTGGCTTCTTCGTAGACAAGTGAAACGCAGCGGTCAATGATGCTTCGATCGATTGGTGTGATGCCTTTTTTGTTGTTGTCTAACTGTTCAAACAAGGACATAACAAACTGACTTTTATCCCCGACCGGATTGCCTGAATCGCCATAGCCTTCACTCATATCCATGGCATTGATATGGTCTGGACTTCCTGCCGCAATCTCAATAACAGCTCCGCCAAGTTTTTTGATGATATTGGAATATTCGTTTTCCGGATCGCATACCAAGATATCATCATTGGTAGCACAGGCATAAAATTCAATTTCTTCTTTTGCCAGGAAGGACTTGCCGGCTCCTGGAACGCCGAGAATAAAGGCATTCAGGTTTTGAAGTTCAGCTTTATCACAGATGATCAAATTGTTGGTCAGCTTGTTCTGACCATACCAGATTCCTCCTGGATCCATGACTTCTTGTGCCCTGAATGGGACAAAGGCACTGGCACTTTCAGTCAATAGAGTTCTAAAGATATCTAAACGATTGATGCCGATGGGAAGGGCAGTAACTAGTCCATCAAGCTGTCTTGATGCAAAGAATAAAGCAGAAAGCTCACATGAATTGGCCCGAGCAATAGATTGTATGGGTTCAGTATCCGTATCCAGTTCTTCTTTTGAATCCGCCATATGAACGACTGTTATATTGCACAAAAGCATCTTTTGATCTCGAAGTGTCATATCATCCAGGAATTCTTTACATTCTTTGCGCTGGCTTTCCATATCATAAGGAATAACGGCAGAGAAGTTGTTGTTGGCATTTTGCCGATGCTGCCAGTTGGTGATATTGGTATTCACACCTAATAGCTTGTTTTCAGCTTCTTTGACTGCTTCATCCGTCGGAATTGTTAAGATATCCATGGAATAGACAAGATTTTTATTCAGGCCGCATATCTCGGCAACGAATTTGTCCTTCAGATATTGCGGATAGTTTTCAAGATACAATACACGCCCATATCTTTCATTGAATTTAAAATAGTTATTTTCGTATTTCGGCATGTCCGGACAGATCTTTTCCTTGAAAGAATGTCCTTTATATGTTGAATCATTGATATCAAATTCAAAAGGTTCATATGGGTCACGATAAAAATCGTGAAGGATCTTGAGCCTTTCATTGGTTGTCAGTTCTTTGCAGTCAGATCCAATCTTGCCAAAGTAAGATAAAAGCTCAAGCGAGATCCTAGAAAAAAAGGTTCTTGCTTCAGAAATAGTGTTTTTGAAAGTGGTAATAGTAATGTATTTTTCCTGGATCAGATTGTCGCTTTTGGCTAGATTTTCTAAGATCAGATCGTTATAAGCTTGTCTTAGATCATTGAGTTCATCATCTGCTTTATGGATCAGGATCTTGTTTGATATTTCTTCAGGATCCACTTTCCGATTAAGAATCGTAATTTTAGCTGTGCAGGAGGCATCAAGAGAATTTAGCATTTCGCCATATCCCAATAAGATTCCCTTTTTGTCTTCTCCGGATGCGTCGGAGTAGTTGATGTCACTGAACATATAAGTCTTGGAATAACGTTTACCGACAGAAAAAATACCATCCTTATAGACTTTGTCGATAGGGATGGTATCCTGAACACATCTGGGAATATTGAATTTCTCTTTATTTTGTCGTTTGAATTTGCTTAGACTTTTTAACATTTCTTTTCGTATTCTCCTTTATCTGCTTTTTGATGATTGGTTTGACCAATTCATAATATAAGTTGAATGGTTTATCGATCAGTTCAGTCTTCTTAAGAAGCAATGATCTAAAAGCTTCATAGATGATTTTTTCCATTGTCATTGACTGGTAACTGATAAAACCGATGGCTGCAAAAGGGGCAGCACCCAAGATGCATAACCAGCTGGTGATCTCCATGCCAAAGGTGTTGATAGAACTGAAGTAAATAAGAACTGCAATACCGCAAGCTATGATCGAATAAATAAACTGTCTTACAGATAGTCCAAAGAATATGCTTTCAGTGTAGCTTCGTATTTCTTTATTGATCTTGATCTCCATATTAGAAAGAAGCCTCCATATAATCACGAAGCTCATCTTCTTTTAGAAAAATGATATCAATATAAAGGATATGTTCAACGGGTATGGTTGCGATTCCTAAGTTGTTGCCATCTTTGACAGCTATTTTGATAGTCTTTAATCTAGGATTATCATATTGAGATATAATGTCACTTCTTTCATGAGAAATGACTTCTTCAACAGTTTCAATAGTTTCACCTGTAATTAGGTGTAATTTAATTAAATTCATTTTTTTGTTCATTGTGACCTCCATAAAAAAAGCAAGACTTTTAAATCTTGCCTTGTAATCTTATTTTGTATAGTATTTGCTAAAATAATGCATCCGGATCAGAACACTCTATTGCTACCATTTCTTGACAATGATCACATTCGTGATCAACTTCAAAATGTGTAGTTACTTCATCAATGTTGCTAGTAAAATAAAATCCAGAATTGTATTCGCCGCACACTGGGCATACCCAGTCAACGCTAATGAAAGCACCTGTACTATCTTTCGATACTTTTACGTTTTGCCCAATTGTTCTTTCCATTATCTTTCCTCCTATGGCCTATTCATTAAATAAAAAATACAGAATAATTGCATTATTATTATTAATGGAACACCTACAGTAAAGTAATCTTGTCTTGTTTTATGGCGGAAAATATACATTGCCAATAAAGCTCCTATTGATCCGCCGATAAATGATAAAAATAACAATACAGATATTCGAATTCGCTTATTTCCCTCAATTGAATGTATCTTATCTAAGGCGAATGCAATCAAAGTAATGATGTTGATAACCAATAGGTATATCACAATAATTGGATTAGCTTTAAAGTATTCAATAGCGTTAATGGTTAAATCATTTCTGATATATCCTTTGATGATTAGCAGAAGAATGATTTGAAACACTAAGATGCACCAAATAAACACTCTAGACATCATTGTTTCTTTTTTTCTGTACTTTGGAGTTCGACCAAAAATAATCATAGATAACGCAATTCCTAAAGAGCCAAAGCATAAGGATAGAATAGTCATTATTGTGTCTGAGACATTACTGGATTCACCTGCTAGAAAATAGATGTATATAAGGAAGTACAGAAAACCAATTATATTGATAATGATTAGATAATAATCAAATCTAGACAATTCTAGCATCGCAATTCTACCGCCTTGTTACATGAATTAAGATATGCTTTTCGATATGCCATTTGTTGAGCACCAAATGATCCGCCATGTCTGAAATCATTGGAGATAGCTCTATTAAAGAGATTATCTTTTATTTCAGAAAGATTTTCTAAGTAAATGATTCTTTCATTTAGAGAATTGATAACATGTTTAGAATTATCTAATTTAGTTCTTTCAATGTGCAAATGATTTTTATATTTCTGCACTTTTAAAGTTGTTATCCCCAATCCCGTGGCTAAAATGGCATAAGAACCAAGCAAAATCATCTTCTTATGATTATCGCAGAATTCTTTTGTTTTATTCAGACAATGAGAAATACTGCTTTTTGCTTTTGACTGTCGTTCCTTAAAATTTGGCATAATTTTCCTCCTGATTCTTTATTTCTTTTTAGAAGCCATAGTTTTGTATATCCAAGATCCAATTTCTTTTACTAGGTGAGGATTTGACGCCAGAAATGTTAAACTTGCAGCACATATTGTTCCAGCTATTTTCATCCATTCTTTTGAAGCTTCTTTTCTTGTTGCGGTTCCGGCAAGAATAGAAGGGGAAATTAGTTGGGCTTTCTGAATCAATTCATCTTTTTCTTCGGACTCATAATTTTCTGGATGATCCACTAACATATCTAGTAAAGTAGCCAACATTTCAGTTTCTTCTTTGTGGCTATATATCTCAGCGTCTAGAACGCTTCTAATCCCTATATATTGAAGTTTAGTTAATGGATATCTGCCTGTTTCGATATTACTAATTGTCATTTTAGAGACACCAATTTTGTCGGCAAATTCTTGAGCGGTCCAGCCGACTGCTCTTCGTATTAAAGAAAAGTTTTCTTGTAATCTTTGCATTTCATTCATCTTAACAATCATCACCACACTTATTATATATCATGTATAGCTGCTTTACAAGATAAATATAGATTTTATAACCCCATCATATCTTTCACTAAACGATCACTCATCTTGACGGTTCCGACAAGGATTAACATATTAAATACGATTTCACCGATATAACTCCATAACATACTGACAGCACTGGCATCTGTATCAATAACAGGCGGAGCTGAAGCAAAAGCCGAGAAGATCACACACGCCAGTACGATCATTGCTCCTTCAAGGCAAACACCGGCATAAGATTTCATAAAAGTATAGGCAATGTTTTGCGTAGCTTCGCCAGCCGATGCCGAAAGTGGGATAGGAGAGATAGCTGTATAAATATAGAGCTTAAAGAATCGTCCATAGACTGTAAGGATCATAATAAAAGACAGAATCGTAATAAAAATGCCGCCTAATAGTGTAACGGCCCATAATGGGATGGACTCCAAGAATCCGACGTTTTCTACAGCATCGATGATTTCCTGTGGGATGACAGTTTCTGATGTTGCGCCGAGTCCTGCAGTTGTCATGATGTTTGATATGATTCCTTGAATGATGTCAAATATAGCGAGCATCAGATCCATACCGTACACAACGATTCCTCTGGCGATTGCAAAGCGGACAAAGAGTTTAAATGCCTGTTCCGGTCTTTTGATCTCGTTCATATTGGTCAAGGTTTTAACGATGCCAAAGACAAAAAACAGAACTAATAAAGCAATTCCGATCGATTGTAAAGCTCCGTGTATATTCTGAATGACTTCCCATATGACTCCGCCTTTAAATTCCTGTGGGGATTGGGTGAGAAGAAGCCAGATTTCGGCCATCTTCTCATTCCAGGTCTGTATGGCGTTAGTTAGATTGTCGATGATTCCATCCATTGAGAATCACCTCTATCCAACGATGATGTTCAGTATCTCTTTGGCAAAGGTAATGATGACTCCACCGGCTAAAGTCATAAATCCGTTGGCTCTTTGCGATGGATCATGGCTTTTTAAGGATAAATCGATTTGAACAACGCCAAATCCTAAAAGGATCATACCGACAGCTCTGATCAAGCCGAAGATAAAATCACTGAGGTTGTTTACGACAGTAACCGGATCGCCATCGGCGAATACCGGGGTTGCGAATAATGCCATGCTTAAGATGGCTGTTGAGTAGATGCATAGAGCTGTTTTAGCTTTTTTATTGAGTTTTTTCATTTGTTTGTTCTCCTTCTTGCTTAAAATATTCTTCCATTTCTTCATTAGACAATAACTCGTATTCATTATCGGAAAGTTCGATATCATACCAGTTATCGATGTTGTATTTGATCTCGCCATGTCGATAAGGTTTAGCACCGCCATCCGTTGTTTCTTTGATGCGCGGATGTTTTAACAGATCATATTTCAGATCCAAGATGGGTCTTACTCCTTTGATAATGAGGATGCCGTATTTGTTATCTAAAAGCCGGACTTCATCTGGTGTCATGAGATCTCTTCCGGTCTGCTGATAATTAGTTGAATAATTGCCGGAATGCCCGGTCGATTTGCCATACGTATTGGTATCAAGAGTCGCTTTCCCTAAAGCTTCACTGATATATTTATGAGTCGATTGTTCATTGCCGCCTAGATAATAAAGCTCATCGCAGTTGCCTGTGATTGATTCCCAGGAATCTTTATACAGTGCTTTTAACTGTGATAAGTTTTGAAGAATGATCGATACCGAGATTCCTTTGGATCGCATGGTGGATAAGAGCTTATCGAATTCATCCGGCAAGGCAACATTGGCAAATTCATCCATCATAAAGTGAACCGGTACAGGAAGAGAGCCGTTATGGATCACGTTTGCCTGATAATAAAGCATTTGAAATAACTGTGTATATAACATCCCGATCAAAAAGTTAAAGGTAGAATCATCATCCGGTATGATGGCAAAAAGGGCAGTCTTGCGATTGCCGATCTTTTCAAGTTAGTGGTAGTATAAAAATAGTACAAAGTAAAGATGCCATGCAG
>ENA-ORSC01001187-ORSC01001187.1-human-gut-metagenome-genome-assembly--contig:-NODE-1187-length-18504-cov-6.812348_pt1 | contig 18504 bp, 16 predicted proteins | sample MGYA00242178_ERZ509140 | MGnify/ENA primary metagenome ERZ509140 (study PRJEB26280, sample SAMEA2338681) | human gut metagenome | biome: human gut; feature: human-associated habitat; material: faeces... | reverse complement strand
TACATAACCGACTAGCATGACCTTCCAGAAAAAGCGAAGGCAGGGCTGGTCTGTTTTGTGGCGGCTTTTTTGTTGCCGTTTTGTCCGTTGCACCTTGAAAACCGCATGACCGTCTGCATGGGATACCCGACCATGACCCCAAAATGGGAGAGCCGGAAAACGCCGCCGGAAGGGGACAGGAACGCCATGCAGGGAGAACGGCAGGACGTTGATTTCCCAGTTGCGAAAAAAACGATGTACTCAAAATGAGCACATCGTTTTCCATAATGCCTGTCACCCAGTATCGGCAGCACGGCTTAGTTCAGAGGTCAGCCAGAACGCTGTCCGGCTGAATCTCGAATCAACCAACAACATTTATCTGCCCGGTGGCCGCAGGGTACGCGGATTCATGGGTATCGAAGCTCTTGTCCACCCGGCAGCATAAAAGCGATTTTTGCAAAATAATGCCGTACGGTCTGTACGTACTGTACACCGTACGGCAAAGTCTTGCAATCTTTCAATTCATCGTCATGTTTTGTTTTCTGCGTACAGCGTACACCTCGTACGGCACTTTTTTCTCCGTACGCAATTTTTCGCCGCATACGGAACTGACACCGTTCCCACGGTAGGAACGGTGTCTTAACTCTCCCGCAGGAGACGTTCCCCCTCGGAGAGTCCTCGAAGAGCCCACTACACTTTACAGCCCATAGGGATGAAAGTGTTATAGTGGGTTATTACACTTCCGGGGAAGTGCATCTCCCCACCGCAAACAAGCTGTTCGCCTAAAGAAAAGCCGCATAACGGAATGTACCTGTCCCGACTCCTTCTATGTTTCATCGTATTCTAAAATGTCTCCCGGCTGACAATGAAGCTCCCGGCAAATTGCATCCAGTGTAGAAAAACGAATTGCTCTAACCTTTCCGGTCTTTAGATTTGAGAGGTTCGCCATAGAGATTCCAACACGTTCAGAAAGTTCTGTCAAGGAAACCTTTCGGTCTGCCATAATGCGGTCTAATCGTAGTATGATTGCCATTCTTATCCCCTTAAAGAACTTCGTTCAATTCCTTCTGCATCGCAACAGCTTCTTTCAACAACTCAGCCATGATAATTAGAAGTACTCCAGGCAACAGCAATACTGAATCACAGAAGAAAAAGGTCGAACCAGACGCTTGATATCCCGGTAAAAGTGGAAATATCACAGATGCAACCGCAATAAGATAGCCTTCAAGACGAGTGCATTGAACCAGCGTTTTAGAAAAAGTTTTATCACTAAGCATCATCTTCAAAACAGAGATTCCGGCAATCGTCATTACAAGGAAATACAGTTCCTGCGATGCAATGGAAGTGACATTAAGAACCACTCCATGCCTTGCACCCAAAAGCCATTGAATAGGAAGAATCACTGCACTGAACATTTGCGGAACAGTCAGTAAGAATGCCAGTCCGAGAAGTGTTTGTTTCTTTTTGAAAAACGTCTTTTTCTCGGAAGAAGTTGTATCAACCCGAAAATCATTCTTACCCATATTGCATCCCCCTTTGATTTCACATTTAGAATAGCACACGTTAAATTGGAAATCAATATATTTTTATCGTTTATCAAAAAAACCATCTGCATTATGAGTAAGAGTGTTAAACAGTACCCCTTGAAAGGAGGGATGCCCTCTGGCAAGAAACGATGGCATCGACCGCACCAGTGTCCGAAATCTCGCCGTTTCGGACAAGGCCGTTGGCAACACTCAGCAGCACAATGAACGTGAAAAGGACAGCTATCGGAACCCCGATATTATCCCCCAGCGCACCGCATGGAACGTCCATTTCAAAAAGCCTACCGCCAGTTATACCGACCTGTTCGCCCAGATGGAAGCCAACGGCACGATCTCCACCCGTGGTTTGAAGCCGGATGCCACCCACTACTGCGAGCTTATCTTCGATGTCAACTCTGCCTATTTCGACAACCACGGCGGCTACGAGTTCGCTAAGCAGTTCTACGCAGATGCCTATAAAGCCGCTGTCCAGATCGTGGGCGGTGAGCAATATATCCTCTCTGCCGTCATGCACGCCGATGAGATCAACCGTGCCATGACAGAAGCACTAGGCCGGGAAGTTTACCATTACCACCTCCATGCGGTCTATATCGGGAAGCGGAAGGTACAGGAGCTGCGAACCTACGACATTGAGAAGTTCTATGCCACCCTTGCCAAGACTCCCTGCGGGCAGTACGTCCACGGCGTAAAGCAGCCCCTAACCGAAAAGCAGAAGAAGCGGTTGCTGTCCAGCACCTCTATTCACGAAGTCCACACCCTGCTGAAAACCGCCTTTTCCTATGCAGTGGAATGGGACTTGATCCACAAGATTTCCCTGCCCCGTGATGCCCCCAAGGTCAATATCGAGGAACGCACCATCTGGGACGAGAAAACTATGCTGGCAGCCTTGCAGACCATCGAGAACCCCGCCCTGCATCTGGCGGTGCACATGAGCATGATCCTTTCGCTCCGTGAGGGCGAAATTCTCGGCTTGCAGCCGAGTGATCTGGATTTTGATGCCGCCGATGGGCGTGGCACCATCTCGGTCAGCAAGACCATGCAGCGAGCCAACAAGGACGCTCTGGAAAAGCTCGATCCAAATCAGGTCTACTACACCTTCCCGGACAGGCGTGAGGGAAGCAAATCCTCCCTCATCCTGAAAAAGCCCAAGACCAAGAAGTCCAACCGCATCCTGTATATGACCAAGCCTCTGAAAGCCGAGCTTCTGGCATGGTTGGAAAAACTCAAGCAGGACGAGCAGAACGCCCCAGAAAAGTACAACAACTGCGGGCAACTATTCCGGCTCCCGGATGGTCTGCCCATTGCGCCGGAGCTGCTGACAAAGTGGTACCGCCTGTGGAGAGCCGAGCACCCGGAGTTTGAGCAGATCGTGTTCCACGGTCTGCGGCATTCCAGTGCCACCTACCAGCTCTTGCAGTCGGACGGTGACTTCAAGTCGGTGCAGGGCAACACAGGTCATGCAACGGCATCTGTCCTGATGGACACCTACGCCCACACGCAGGACAAGCCCCGGTTGGAGCTGACCGAGAAGATCGAAGCGAACTTCTATTCCCAAGACCTGACCCCGGCAGCACCTCAGCCCCGGCAAAACGAAAAGCCGGCGGCAACAAAAATCTCCGGCAAAGAGATCCTTGAAACCATCCGGCTGATGGACGCAGATGAACGCAGAGAATTGACGAGAGCCTTGTTTGCCTAAAATTTCTTCTTTTTATGCAAAGGAAAGCAGGCTATGCAAACCTTGCGCAGAAAAGCCCCCGATTCGGGCAAATGTGCAAACGGTGTGCAGAAAGTGTGCAGCCGCTTTCCTACATAAAGAAAGAACGCCAAATCTTGCGATTCAACGCTCTTTTATTGGTGCACCTCGCGCACTCATATCCGAACTTTTCTCCGCTTTCACAGCTTCCCCGAAAGCGACCGTTTCTGTACCTTCTTTATAGTTAAATATCGACAAAAACTCACGCAAGTCTTTACAAGTCTTTGCAACCGTACCTACGCAACTTTTCTTTATGCCGATTCGCCCGATTCCCTACGAAAATCTCCACAACTTACCATCAAGTTGGTGTAAAACTGGTGTAGTGTAGTTTAAACCGAGATTCCCAGTTTGCCATTCAGCTTTTCAAAGGAACTTATCTTCGCTTCCTTGGTTGCCTCTGCGTAGATCTCCATGGTCGTTTTGATGTTTCGATGCCCCATGATGTCCTGAATGACTTTCAGGTTGGTCTCATTTTCGCACAGCCGGGTGCAGAACGTGTGTCGGAGATTATGACAAGAGAAATGCGGCAATAACTGCGGTTCCCGCTTTTCCTTTTCGGCCAGTTCCGTTTCTGCCAGATTATAGGCAGAGTAGATCCCTTTGATAACGCGATTGATGGTCTGATGGCTCTGCGGTTTCCCCGAAGGTGTCAGGAACACGAAGTCCGAGATTCCATCAATATCAACAGCGCACTCCACTTCCAGCTCCTGCTGATAGGCAAGTTCTTGTTCCAATGCCTTCCGCACTTCGGGTAACAAAGGAATCAACCGCTTACCGGCAGCAGTTTTGGGAGTAGATACCGTGAAATAGAAGCCGCCAACCTCATGATCGTGGTAGACCAGATTGTGCTGTACGGTAATAAGTCCATTTTCAAAATCGATATCGCTCCAGCACATCCCAACAGTTTCAGAAATACGGCATCCGGTGCCCAGCATAAAGGTAAACAAGGGAAGCCAATGCGCATATTTGGGTGTATTCTTGATGAAACTCAGGAACGCCTGCTGCTGAGGCAGGGTCAGTGCATGACGCTTGGGCATTTCATAGCGATAGGCATTTTTGACTGCCGTCAAAACACCATCCGTGGGATTCACACGGATGTATTCATCATCAACTGCCATCGCAAAAACCTGATGCAGAACATTTTGGATAATCGCTAGTGTATCCACAGCCATTTTCCCGTTGCCAATAAGGTCATTGTAAAAGTTACGGATATCCGACTTCCGAACGTCCTTGAGTTTCATCGTGCCGATTTCATCCCGAACAAACTTCTTGTACATATAGTCGTAGTTGGAAGTGGTATGCTCTTTCAGACCCACTTTGTTTTTACGCCACTGTTCAAAAAGGTCATTTACCGTCAGGTTTCGCTCTGGAATGCGGATGCCCTCCGCCAAATCATGCTGTATCTTCTCTTCCTTCTCGCGCAGCCCCTCCAAAGTTGCGTCATAGACGGTGTGGCGTTTTCCGTTTTTCGCCGTCCAACGATACATATACAATCCATCGCTTTTACGATAGGATTCGCCACTTTTCAGTACACGGCCTTTATGATCTTTACGTCTTTGCATATAAACTCTCCTTTTCATTCACAGAATGTTGAAAAGGAGCCTTACGCCATGAGTATACCATGACGCAAGACTCCCTGCAACATCAAACGGTCAATTTTTGAACCGCATCAGATCGAGAATGCCTTGTCCAGATATTCGTCCAGCTTACGGCGTTTGATCAGCCGTTTGGTTCCGTTCCAAAGGACGAACTTGCATTCATCGCTATCGGTCATTGACCGCAGTTTATTGATACCGATCCCAGAGTAAGCCGCCGCTTCCTCCAAGGTCAGATTACTCTTTTGCCAAATCGGAACTTGTCGGGACTTAGTCCCTCCATCTTGCTGACGCAAGACCGTTCCGTTGCTTAAAGTCCCCACTGGGGACTTCATTGCTTCGCAAACGCAAACTTCTTTCACTTGCACCTCCATATCCTTGTAACCGGGTGCCGGGGCAGAAAGTGCCAGCTTTCTGCTCCGAACTCTCCCGATGAGGTTCAGATTTCCGAGTGCCCCTCCTGTGTGCGGGGTTGTGCCGCTGGTTTGTTTTGTGCCTGTTCTGCCTGCAAGCGGCTCAGCAGTTGCAGAACGGAATCCCGTGCTTTCTCCTTGACCTGTTCTTTGCCTTTCTGCCGAGCCTCCGGCTTCAGGAGTTTCTCCTGCAAACGAGTGGCGGTGGTCTGCATGGTCTTGAGGAACTTGTCCAGCACGGTGTCCAAACGGTGCGCTGCATACTCTCTCGTAGCCTGCGGAGCCTTGCGTTCCGGGGACAGCACCCACTTCTTCGTGTCCTCGATCATCCGCATATCTTCCTTGCGAGTCTCGGTGCGCACTACGTCCGTCACTACCTCCACCGCCTTGTCGTAGGCTGCAGCCGAAACATCCTCCAGCAGGGTCTCCATGTCCGAAACTTTCAGGGTCAACTCGTCCAGCTTGCTCTGCTGGGCGGCAAGCTGCTCCTTCTGTTTGGCAAGGATGAAGTCCTGCTTTTCCAAATACTTGCGGTTGCCGTACTCCGCTTCTTCCTCCAATTCCAGACCATGCCGTTTTGCAATCTCGAACAGCATCTTCCGGCAGGCGGCATCAAAGGTGATCTTGCGGTTGTTGCGGCGGCTGAGGGGCTTGTCCGGGTCGGGCAGGTTGAAGCCCAACACTTCCAATGCCTTTTCCTGCTGGGGAGCAACCTCGCCGTATTTGTTCTCACAGTCGAACACATGACGCTCGTGGATGTGGGGTGTGCTTTCGTCCAGATGCAGTGCCCAGTCCAGCACATGAACATGGTCGCCATACTTGGCTTTGAACTCCTCGATGAACTCTGTGACGACGCTCAGCAAGTCCTCTGCCGAAGCGTGTTCATCCAGCGTTCCAAGTTGGTAGATGGTCTCTTCCGGGCAGGTCTTGCGGCTGGACAGCAGGTCGGGAATGGAGCGGTTGCGTTCCGTGTGCCGGATCTTGGCGTTGCGCTCGTTCTGGCTTTCCACAAAGTTGGAATAGCGGCTCTCATAGAATTGCCGTTCCACATCCGAGAAGGTCGCCGCCAGATCATCTGGGTCGGGTGGAGCGAGAGCCGAGCGGAAGCCGTGGAAGCAGTCCCAGTAGATGTTGCCCTTGGCTCGTTCCGGGTCGATGTGCTCACTGTTGGCAAGGTTGAAACTGCGGTCATTGTGCTTGGGGTTGTAAGTGCCGTGTGCTCCGGCTCGTCCGTTGTGTCGTGTTAATTTCAGATAGACATCCCTCTTTTCCTGTATTTTTTGTGTACGGCCACTCGTGCGATCAAATCACAGGAGTGATACAATTCTTCCAAGCAAAAGGTCTCGCATTTCAAGACCATGTCTTGAAATCTTCTCTCGGAATCGAGAGGTAATCCTTTTAGAAAAGGATTTATGTGGTTGTCATACTGCAAAGAAAGTGACCTATCGCTCCTTCCCTCAGTGGGAGATCATGGCGTTTGTCACTTCCAGCTTAGAAGAGTTTGCTTTCGCTCTGCAAGAAAAGTATAACAGGATTTCCTGCAAAGCGCGTGGGCCTTGTACGTCAACTTTTGTAGACCACATACGTCTATTTCTTCCACAAATCTCCAAAATGCCGTACCGCCGTATTTACTATAGCACCCGAAATTGTGAAAGTCGTGGGCTTCGTAGGCCTATTAAGTAGGCCTGTCAGGCCTACTTTTTGCAAAAATTTCCAAAAAGCGTAAGCGGGCACTAGATCACAGTGACTGCTGGGTCTCTTCATTTGAGGCCCACAGAAAGTATAACAGAGAAACTCATACCCGAACAGGAACTGTGAGTTCCTAATTTTCGGTGAAAGTAGGAAGCATCGTTCCCATTTCTTGTTGCATCGCTATTCTTTCTTTGCGGGGAATCACTAAGATGCTGCATCTCTGCAATTATTATAGCACCTGAAATCACTAAAGTCGTGGGCCTCGTAGGTCTATTATTGGCTTCCTAAGTGAACCTGTTTTGATTACTTTTTCCTGATTTTGGTATAAGGTTTAGCGGAGGCTTCTTTCATTTCAACAGCTTGGCGTGGGAGAACGCAGCAGCGGAGCTGCTGGATCTGCCGCCGTTTTGCGCCAGATAATACCCAGTAGGATATGACGCACAGCATCATATCACTGGGGCAAAGAGCTGCGCTCTCTGCACTCTTGCTCCGGGCAAGCTGACAGGCAAAGATTTGCGAATCCCTGCCCGCAGCTCGTCCGGCTTTTTCAGTTGGCCACTTTGACCAACTGATTTTTCCTGTTTCCAAAATGGTAACAGGCAGATAGACGGTCTGATAACGGCCATCCCACCCTGATTCCCATTTTGGGGAATTGGGTAGGAGCTGGTAAGTGCCTTTTCCCGTCACTTACCACTCTTGGCAAACTGTCAACCTGACACTTTGCCAACACCCCCCTATAAAGGAGAACTTTGGCGTTTTGCTGCGTACGTGCGTACGCAACAGGCGGCTTTCTCTGTACGCACGTACGCAGCGAAAGACCGAAAACGCACCATATAGGGGGATCAAAAGCGGGTCATGCCCGCCAGCCATTGGGGGTGAGGTCGGGCTGCACAAGGGCTTCGATGCCCACAAAGCCCCGGACACGCCGCCCGGACGAATTGACGATGTTGTTGGTGGATTCCAGATTATACCTGCGCTGGTTGGCGATCAGCGCATCGCTGAACCCTCTGGCCTTGATCGCATTCAGGCTGTTCTCCTCGCACCACATCTTGTAGACCTCATACAGCTCTTTCGAGCTGGTGCAGGCATCCGCCTTCAGGCGGATGTAGCCCTCGGATTCGAGGAAATCAAACACATTGTTGTTGTCCCGCTTCACCAGTTCCCGGTTGCGCTTGGCACGGTCACTCTCGGTGAACTGGAAGCCATTCTTCACCAGCCGCTGCAAGCCCTCAAATGCCCACAGCAGGATGCCCTCGACCTCTGCCGCCATCTTCTCGGCAATGTCCGGGTCATCCACACGAGACAGGGGCTTATCCTTGGTGGTCAAGATGAGCTGACGACGATAGAAACCGTCCGAGCGGTCATACAATGCCTGCAAATCGCCATTGCTGAACGCCAGCAGGCGGGCGTACATCCAACCCTGATAGCTCTGCTTGCCCTTGCGCTCCAAGTCCATCTGCCCCTGTGCGGTCACGATGGACTTGACATAGTTGGTCTGGCGCAGGGCTTCCATCCGCATATCGTCGTCCACGCAGAGCAGGGTGTGCTCCAGGTCAGCACGGGCGAAGCGGTTCTCCGAGATCTTGCCGATGCTGCCATCCTTCATGTTGCAGCCGAATAGCCGGGACAGCACCACACCGATCTGCGATTTTCCCTCGCCGCCGTTGCCCTTGATGACCATCATGCGCTGGCCCTTGTTGCTGGGGATCAGGCAGTAGCCGATGAACTCCTGCACCGTGGGAATGTCCTCCGGGTAGAGCAGGTCGGACAGAAACCGCAGCCAATGGGTGGGCTGTGGAGCTTTCGGGTCATACCTGACCGGGAGCCGGTTGCGGACGATCTCCGGCTTACCCTCCTGAAAGGTGCCGTCCAGATACAGGGTGCCGTTTGCCAGCGCGATACGGTCGGTGACGGGCGGGAAGTCCTCCACCTGTGCCGCCAGTTTCAGCACGTCCACCACATTGGTGACCTTCTTGGCAAGGTTTGCCCCAACGTATTCACGCATCATCTCGAAGATCTCACACCGCAGGGGCATGGGGTCCACCATTCTGCCGTCCGGGGTGAAAAATGCGCCATTCGAGTAAAGCAGTTGGTGGGTGCTCAGAAAATCGTCACAGAACAGGGATTCGTTGAAAAAGCCTTTCTTGAACCATGCAGGGGTAAAATTACTCATAGGCATTCCATCCTTTCGTTGGCGTTACGGAAAACGATGTGCTCATTTTGAGTACATCGTTTTCCGTAACTGGGGAATCAACGTTCTGCCGTTCTCCCTGCATGGTTTTCCTGCCCCCTTCCGGCGGCGTTTTCCGGCTCTCCCACTTGGGGGTCATCGCCGAGTATCCCATGCAGACGGTCATGCGGTTTTCAAGGTGCAACGGGCAAAACGGCAACAAAAAAGCCGTCACAGAACAGACCAGCCCTGCCTTCGCTTTTTCTGGAAGGTCATGCTAGTCGGTTATGTAACGGCTGAAAGCCAAAATGTTCAGCCCCGCAGGGTCTGAACGAATATGTAAAAATATGTTATATTCAATTGTTGGGATAGATTACCACAAAAATCGAGCCGTGTCAACAAAAACTTTTGAAAACGCGTTGTTTTCGGCAACTTGCAAGAAAAGACAAGGGAAACTTTGGCAAAAAGAGAGAGGGTTGGACGGTGCCAGCCCTCTTGACAAGGTTTTGGGAATCAGAATCAGGTTATCGCACCATGGTTTCAAACCGTTTCTGCAGCCGTTCAAACGTTTCGTCATCCACGGGAAGGAGCACATGAAACTCCATCTTGCCCTTGTCGTTGATCTCCGAGTGGACGTCCAGCGGACCGGGCATCCCCTCGTCATACAACATCCGCAGGCACATCCCCAGCTGACGGTCAGATTTTGCTAAAAGTTTGTGCATAGTTTTTTCCTCCTGTCTGTACTTAAAAATCCTTTGTGACATACTCTGTCAAGGAGTTGCAAATTTTACGAGTTGATACGCCCGGCATCGTCTGACAAACTTCTCCTGAAGGAGTCTGCCAAATCACAATGCCATCCACATTGGCCTGCTCAACGACGTACCAGCCAGCAGCATCCGGACACCGCTTTCGTTCGTCCAAGGTAACATCCACCACATTCAGCCGGGATGCCTTACAGATGCCTGTCAACTCATGCCCATCAAAACAGGCAAGTCCAATCTTTTGCAGATAGACCCGATAATCCGGTGCAAAGCAAATCCCCAGTGCCTGCTCAGCATCAGAGATTGCCGCGTCCCCGCATCCCTTCCCTCCAATAAAATCAGGCGCATTTCGAAGAACGTCTAAAATTGTGTTCATTCCTTATCACCTCACGCAAATACAACGTTTCCCAAATATCGCCAGAATTCCTTGCGAGTCTTATTGAAAGCAGTTCGATTGATTTCGGAGTCCTTGCCCGCAAAGTTCAAAATAGAGGAATTCCCTTGATGCTCAGACTCTTTCAGAATAGCCAGCGTTCCGTCCGCTTTCTGTCCGATATGGTGCAGCTGATAATATTTACCGGTAGCTGGGTCAAGAGGTGCATAGCCTTTTTGCATCCGCTGCAGGTTGGTCACAACGGTTCCGTCCGGCAGTTCACTTACAAAATTCAGGTCAATATCCTGCACAAGTGCCGTTTTGCCGTTGACCATAGCAGGCTTCAATCCTGCCTTCTCGTAGACGTTATATTCATCTGAACTGTGAAGCTCCGCAATCGTATCGGCAGGCCAGTGGGACTGCTGCTGGATTGCTGCCGCTTGATTCATGGTAAGCCCGCTTTTTGTCAGGGACTTAAGTGCTTGAACCTCTTTTGCTCCACCAACCAGCGCACCAGAGATTGCTCCCCACTTGAAACCTTCGCTTCCCTTCAGGGCGGCAGTCTTCAAGGCTTCTTCCACGTTGCCGGTCTCGATGCCACGGATGATACCCGCCGGAATGCCGCTCATCGCGCCGCCGGACAACGCGCCGATAGCACTTGTTTTGGCGGAAACCGCCAGGATCACACTGACCGCAGGCGCAGAGGTTACCGTAACGGAGGAAACGGTAACACATACCAAAATGACCCCTGTGCCGATTACCACATTTTTCAGCATGGTTTCAGTGGAGTTATCGTCAATGGTTTCAAGCGGCTGCACAATGGTTTTTCCATTATCGCCAAGGGTGAAAACATAGCGTTTCCCCTGAAACTGTGCGTCCAGTTCATCCAGCGTATAGCCAAAGTAAATGTTGGACTGAGAGTTGTAATCCAGCTCTTCCAGATATTCTTTGGACACATAGACAGCACTGACATCCGACACCAGATAATCCGCGCTATTCAGAGCGGCTACCGTATCCCGGTAGACCAGATCCTCCACATGAGCCAGCAGGTCTGTATCATTCAGCGAAGTGTATTGCGGCACATCGTCTTTCCACACGGTCATGCGGGGTGTGTAGCTTTCGGATACGCTGTCTGTAACAGAAGCCGCTGGACTGCCGGAAGAATCAGAGGATGCTTTGGATACAGGCTTTGACTGAGCACAGCCGGAAAGTAGCATTACAAGACTGAGCAGAAGAGCCAGAACACGTTTCATTCGTCTGCACCTCCGTCCGATTCAGTGGTCGAGGAGGATACTTTTTTCTTCTTTATAATGACCACCCCGGCCACTGCCGCAACTACCAAAGCTGCGCCACCAACTACCGCCACGGGGGAGCCTCCAGAGGCTTTTTCTGTCTCCTGTGTAGGTTGCTCCATCTTGCTGCTTGTGCTTTCCGGTTCAGTAGATGTTGCGGGAAGTTCCACGGAAGCCGCCTGAGAAGATGGTGCGGTAGATACACTCGCAGTCGGAACGATAGATCCATCGCTTTGAATAACTGCGCCCTGCTCCACAAGCCCCTTGATTTCGGAAATAGGCTTACCAGTTGTCACATAGGCACGCAAAATCGGATCGTATCCCACAGCGATTTTCTTAGACGTTTCTTCATGGGTATAGTTGTTCCGAACTGTGATGATGTAAATTCCATCGTCCGTATATATTTCGCCGTCTTTTGCAGCTCGATTGAAACGGGTATCTTCTGCAAAGCCATCGCCAGCAGCGTTCAGCACGTTGCGCTTTACAGTAATGGTTAAATATCTGGAATTTGCCAAATCCAAGCTAAAACCATTTTCTGCGATGGAACCATTTACCAATTCATTGCCGGTTATAGCATCTTTGGGATATACCATACAATTGCCATTCCGCACAGAAAACCTGCAATGGATTCGATATCGCCCTACCTTATCGACCAGTTCATCTTTTGTGACTTCGTAATCAAGCGCTACTTCATAGTCGCCTTCCTCGCAAAGCTGAATAAAGGTATCAGCCTCCTGTTTGGCGGTAGAAGACAGATAATTAGTATAGAGTAGAGGTTTCGTTTTCTCATTAGTGTAGTTCGTATACTGGACGATCAAAGTTCCACAGCCAAAATTGGTTGTTTCGGTTTCAAAATCTCGGTCACTTGCCTTTTTGATTGAAGTGATTTTTAATTTTTCATCGCCATGTAAAGCATCGATATTCTGCTTAAGCCTGAATCCAAGCGTTACCTTATCGCCCACATTTTTCAGAAAAACCGGATTTCCAGATTCATCCGTAGTCTTTTGCGTAAAGCCGCTAACTACAAAATTACCCAAATCCCAGCCATAGTGAATGTCTTTGTCGTCTATCGCTTCTTCACCGGAAAAACTGTCAAACTTTTTGACCCGCGTCTTTTCGCCCAAATTATAGGTTTGCCCTGAAGCAATAGCGTTGGAGTTAACCTTGTCAGAGTGCGCATAAAACTCGTAGACCTCGGCGTAGTGTTTGGTCTCGTATTTGTCGGTTTTAACGACCAGAATTTTGCCCTCTTTTTCTCGCCTACTCAGTGTATAAGCAACGATAAAGCGATAATAGCAGCCATTCCTCAGCTGCATCTCCGAACAAGTGTAGATAGCCTTACTGGATTTTGGCGTAGTTTGAAATGCGTCCGTCACGCTTTGAACCGTGTTCCAGCTCTTACCATCCGTAGAAATTTGAAGGATCAACGCGCCCTTCATAATATTAGAATCCAGCGTGATGGTATCGACTTTTTTGCTCTTATCGTCCACCAGATGCCACGAATCCTCGTCAGCATTCAGCTTTTTATCATTGTAGTCATAGAAAAGGGCCAAACTGTCATCCATCACCGCAAAGGATGGCACACCGGATTTGTCAGTTTCGCCGGTAAAATTTCCCTGAACAGAAAACTTGCCATAAGTGTTATTGGTGCCGGTGTTGGCGAAATCTTCGCTTTTTGAAAACTCATAGTGTCTTTTGTCAAATTCGTAGAGCTTACCAGAGACGCCGGTCTTTCCGGCGGCATATACAGAAGCTCCAAGCGTAGTAAGCAGTACCATAGCAGTGGCCAACACAACCACCGCATATTTCAAGGGATGAATCCGTTTCACATCCATAATGATTTTCCTCAACCAATATTCTGATAAAAAACCCAGCAAACACTTCATAGACACTATAAAGCATTTGCTGGGTTTCATTCTATAGGTTTGGCTACTACACCAATCCGCCTATTCACTTGTTACACCACACCGCTTTGTAAGGCTCCTTTTCGGGAAAACGTCCCAAAATTGGTGTAGTTGTGGTGTAGTACCGCAGATACCGCTTGAAACCAGTTCAAAATTTCATCGTATCTGCGTTTCAATTTTGCATTTTACTGCTCAATCGGCTTCATCGTGGGGAGCTTGACTGGTGGTGATTTATAGCTGTTTACAAGTGTTCATAAGCCTTTGTTTGTGCAAGATAAAAAGGTCTTATTTTTCGCAACTCTACGCAACTGTTTACAGCTATTCTCAAATTGGTGGTAAGTCAGTGGTAAGGCTGGTGGTAAACTTATTCGTCCTCGTGAGAGTGCCAACGCTTCAGGACTTCTTCCACCTGCCTAATAAGCTGCTCCTTGTTCGGCATATATAAGACGTACCGGGATGCAAAAATCTGGTTTGACAAACCGCCCAGCGCATACTCGGCTGCTACGCTGTCCTTGTCGGTGCAGAGGATGATGCCGATAGGAGGATTATCTTCTGGGTCGTTGACCTCTGCGGCGTAGTAGTTCAGATACATATTGATTTGTCCGGCGGCTTCGGGCGTGAGCTTGGTGGTTTTCAACTCGATCAGCACATAGGCGTGTAAAATCTTATTGTAGAACACCATATCCACATAGTAGTGGGTGTTGTTCACTGTGACACGCTGCTGTGTGCCGACAAACATAAAGCCCCGGCCAAGTTCCAGCAAGAAATCTTCGATTTGTCGCACCAGTGCTGCTTCCAAATCGCTTTCAAGGAACGACTTTTCTTCCGGCAGTCCCAAAAACTCGAATACATACGGGTCCTTGATGATGTCCTCCGGCTTTGTGTAGTCCACACCTTTTTCAGCCAATGCTAAAACTTGTTCCTTGTTGGCATCCCCACGAGACAAGAGCAGCCGTTCAAACAGGGAACTTTCAACCTGACGTTTCATTTCACGGACAGACCAGCCAGAATTGACCGCTTCTTTTTCGTAGAAGCTGCGCTTCTCCTTATCGGAAATGGATAACAGCTCACAGTAGTGCGACCAACTCAATTTTCCAGACACTGTCTGGAAAATTGGATAGCTGAGATAGAACTGCCGCATATTGTAAACATTCGAGCGCGAAAAGCCCTTGCCAAGCTCCTTTGTCAACGCCCTGGAAAGCTGCGATAAGGTCTTTTCACCATATGCAGCACGGATGCTGTCATTTTGTTCACAACGAACAACGATCTCACCAATCTTCCAATAAGTTGACAGCAGTTCCTGATTGACCTGCTGTGCTACATTTTTACGGGAAGCTTCCAGCAGAGAACGAATCTCGCTCACTGCCGGGGCAAGAACCTGCGCTGCGAGGGTTACAGATTTATTTTCCATCAGTCATTTTCCTCCTTTCCTTCAAATGTCGTGGTTGCAGATAAGAACTTTGCAAACTTGTCGATTTCCTTTTTCTTGAGATTTTTTGTGGCCTCAGTGTAGATGTTCATGGTAGTGGTAATATCGGCGTGGCCCAGTACGTCTTGAATGACCTTCATGTTGATTCCGGCCTCGCAAAGCCGGGTAGCGCAGGTGTGCCGCAAGGAATGGCAACTAAACTTCGGAAGCAGGACAAGGTTCTTCGGCTTAATTGTACCGCTTTCGCATTTTGCCAGCTGTTCCTCGTTGCAGTCGCGGATGATACGGTCAATGCCTTTATTGATGGTGCTGTGATGCTGGCACTCGCCAAAACGGTTTACAAAAATAAAATCCGTATAGCCATCAATCGTCACCTTGCAGGAAATTCCAGTTTTCTTCTGATACTCTCGCTCTTGTACAAAAGCAGCCTTGACTGCCGGAGTCATAGGCACAATTCGATTTCCAGCTTCCGTTTTGGGTGTATTGATTCCGTACAGACAACCTTTCTCCCGGTGGCTGTAATAAATCAACGTGTGATTTACACTGATTTCACCCGTATCAAGGTTGATGTCCTCCCAGCGCAAACCCGTTGCCTCACCAGCACGGAGACCACATTCCACCATCACAGTAATGATGGGAAGCCAGTGATTGTACTTCTCACTGTTTTTCAAGAAGTCCATCAACAGCTTCTGCTGGCCTGCGGTCAGAGCCTTGCGGCGTTCGCTGTCCAGATTGTGCGTCTGCTTCAACTCTTTCAACGCATTATCGGATGGATTGATGCGGAGATACTCGTCCTCAACCGCAAAATCCAGCACCTGATGCAGCACTGTATGGATGTTCTCCACCGTTGCCACTTTCAGACGCTGCGAATCCACAAGGCCATTGTAAAACCGCCGCACATCCGACTTTTTCAGGCTTCCGACCTTCCGCTTTCCAAACTCCGGGAATACGTACATCTTGTACATATACTCGTAATTGACCAGTGTGTTGGCTTTCAGCCCCTTTTTCAGTTGCAGCCACTGCTCGTGAATGTCATTGATGGTCGCGTTCCGCGCTTCCGAACGAATGCCATCACTGCGGTCACGCTGAATCTCTGCTTCTTTCTCACGAAGTTCTTCCAGACTTTTGGCGTACACATTGTTGCGCTTGCCGTTTTCACTGCGCCAGCGGTACTCATACGTTCCGTTACTGCGCTGATATTCACCTTCCTTTAGAACACGCTTCTTTGAGTCTTTTCTTCTTTCTGCCATCGTTATGTCCTCCATTGTTGGCAGAAAGCAACCTACAGCTTAATCATACCATACCGCCGAGGTGCTTTCAACTGCCGACTTCATTTTTATTGTCAAATCGAAAATAATCGGTCAAGGTGTTCATCCAGCCTGCGGCGTTTCAGCAGCCGCTTCGTACCATTCCAGAGAACAAAGGTACAGTCCTTGGAATCGCTCATTTCGCGCAGTTTGTTGATACCAATGCCGGAATAGGCTGCGGCTTCTTCCAGCGTCAGATTGCTTTTCTCCCAAATCGGGACTTCTTTCATAGGCAAAACCTCCGTATTTTTGTTTGTAACCAGCAGACTGTAACCGCCACAGAAAACTTTTTCTACGGTGGTATGCTGGCAATTTTCTGTATTTATTTTTCTTATCGGTTACAGGTTACATGGTTACAGATAGGAAAATCACGTGGAATGATGCTGCTTTTTGGCAGATACAGGGTGTAACCAAACCTGTAACCAACTGTGTAAAATGGCCCTTCAAAACGGAAATCCCATCTGCTGAGCTTCTTCGTCTGTAAGTTCTACAAAACCGTCTGCCTCCACTTTTGCAGCGGTTACACGTTCCCATCCTTTCTGCACGCCATACTTCGGGTAGCGTTTGGCTGCTTTATGGGCTGTCCACCCCTTGATTTCGCCATTCACAATTCCTGCAGTCATGATCTCACAGATAGCACGGGTTTCCCACTCCGCAGGAAGATTCAGATTGCCCAGTGCCTCAGCGTAGAGCTGTTTGGAACATACCCGGTCACCCGTGTAATCCTCCAGAAACGCATAAATCATGCCCGCCTGTGTATCTTCCTGCATAAAATCTTTCTGGCAAATCTGCAAGGCTTCCTGCATGGCAGGGCTGAATGTCAGCTTATAATCACCGCTGTTGTAAATCGTCATGGCTTCTGCCCAAAGCTGGTCGATATAGGCACGGGATTCCGCTTCGTTATCCAGAATATGTACTTCAGCCTGTGTTGCATCCACCGGGATGGGGATAAAGCGGCGGTTTCCCGTGCGGTCACGGGGCAGGAAGTCCTGTCGATTGGTCGTTCCTGCAAAGACACATTGCCGCAAACGATCTGCCGGGTGTGTTTCATACGGGATTTTGTAGGTTTCTTTCTGCTTGCTGAGAAAGCTCTTGATTTCTTCAATGCTTTTGGCATTGGCAGTCGCAATCATTTCCGACATTTCCATAATCCAGTGGCCTTGCAGCTTGCGGAACACGTTATCATCATCCAGTCGCCGCAAATCATCCGAGAACCATTCATCTTTGATAGCAAGCAGCCGGAAAAAAGAGGATTTTCCTGTACCCTGCCCACCGACCAAGCAAAGCATCATTTCAAATTTGCAGCCGGGATGAAACACCCGTTTGATCGCTCCAAGCAGAAAAATTTTCAACGCTTCTGTGGTAAGCTCATCTTCTGCGGCACCGAGAAAGCGATGCAAGGCGCGGCTTATCCGTGCTGTGCCATCCCACTTCAATTCATTCAAGTAGTCCCGGATGGGGTGGTAATGATTCTCATTGGCAACAATGCGAATTGCCGCAGACACTCGTTTTTCGCTGTACAGACCATACTTTTCCATTCTACGAAGAATGTACATCATATCCGTGTCGGTCAGTGTAGGGCCAGAACGCTGCCAGCCCATCGGCTTTACAATATCAATGCGTTCACTCAGCAGATTCAGCCGGATGGAATCAGCAAGAATCGGGTCGTTCTGCAAAACAGTCACACAGTTTTGAATCGTGTTCTGAACACCACCTTTTTCAGCCTGCGAGAGCATTTTGCGGATGTTGGAAATGGTCGGTCTGGTATTTTCGGATTCGTTGGGCAATCTGTTGAACCTCCTTCCGATGTTCGGTGAGAAAATGTCGATTCTCTATCAGATATTGGATGTAATCAGTATAATGCAGGCTGGCAACAAAACAGGGATGCAGTTCTTCCTCTGCTGACTTCGGCGCAAATCGTTTGCGCCAGTCATCCAGAATCGCGCTGCACTCGTACAATGTTTGGATTGGGTTTTGACTTTTATATTCCACAATTTTCGGATACTGTAGTGGAAAAACAGGATTCCCCGAAAGTCCAAAATCTGCGACCAGCTTTTCCGCCGCCCGTCGCAGGGACAGTTGAAACAACTTTGCGGTAAAGTCAATAACATCACCATCCGCTCCACAGCCAAAACAGTGAAACCGGGAATCTACTTTCATGCTGGGGTTACGGTCTGTATGGAATGGACAGCAAATCATGCTGCTGCGGTTGGGCTGAAAGCCGTAGGTTTCTGCGGCCTGCCGAGTAGTGATATTCAGTTTTACAATTTCAAATAAATTATTGTTCTTGAA
>ENA-ORSC01001184-ORSC01001184.1-human-gut-metagenome-genome-assembly--contig:-NODE-1184-length-18527-cov-5.420204_pt1 | contig 18527 bp, 19 predicted proteins | sample MGYA00242178_ERZ509140 | MGnify/ENA primary metagenome ERZ509140 (study PRJEB26280, sample SAMEA2338681) | human gut metagenome | biome: human gut; feature: human-associated habitat; material: faeces... | reverse complement strand
TTTTTTTCTGTTTTAGCCATATTTATTTCTCTCTGTATTTTTATAATTTATAAATTTTAATTTGATATATTATATAACTATTTTAATAATATTTCAAATGAATAAACATAATTTTTATTTAGTTATTAATATAATATTATATGCTTAATTTTTTAAGAAATAATTTATTGCTTTATTATCGTAATATAGTATAATTTAATTATTCAATAAATGCATTTTATTTATTATCGATTAGAATATTTATATATAATTAAAAATTAAAGATAAAATAATTTATATTAAAGGGGTAGATTTATGAAAAGGTTAGTTATATTAATAGCGTTTTTAATCGGAAATTTTAGTTTAGAGACGCATGATTTAAATATTAAAGATTATTCTTCTTCGGACGATTGGGCTGTTCTTGTTAGCAATGTCGCCAATCATTATAATCAGGATTTTTGGCTTATTAAAGATATTTTTGATATTTGTTTGAATTATAATGTAGACCCGCTTTTAATGATTTCTTTAATTAAAATAGAAAGCGATTTTAATCCTACGGCTTTATCGAGGAAAAACGCTTATGGCTATTGTCAAATAACGCCGATAGCAAATAAGGATGTCGACCCAAAATTGAATAGATATAAAAAAAGAGAAAATATTATTATTGGAGTTAGATTTATCAATAAACTTCTTGGATTATTTGAAGGAAATATTGAAAATTCTTTAAGATATTATAATGCAGGACATGATTATAATAAAAAGGGAGAAGCTTACGCCGAAAATATTAAGAAAGAATATAGAATGTTAAATTTGCTTTATGTTAGAAATCAAGTTTCTTACGGGAAAATATACAGAAAAGAGGTATTTTAAAAATATCTCTTTCTGCATGTTCAAATTATTATTTAATTATTTATCTTTTTAAGTTTACTACCGTAGCAAGCAAATTATCGCTTGTTTGCACGGCTTTTGAATTCATTTCATAGGCTCTTTGCGCCACAATCATATCAACCATTTCATCAACGACTTTAACATTCGACATTTCAACAAAACCTTGATGTATTCTCGGAAAACCGTTAGCTCCAGCTTCGCCTTCAAATGCGGGACCGCTTGCGATAGTTTCTTTATATAAATTGTCGCCTATAGAAAGAAGTCCAGCCTGATTTATAAATCTATGCAAAGTTATATTTCCCAATTCTACAGGGTCGTTTTCATCTCCAATGGTAACCGAAACTACGCCTTCTCTCGATATATTAATTTTTTCAAGCAAGAAATTTTGAGGAAAGATTATTTCAGGGACTAATCTATAACCGTTTGAAGTTACAAGTTGTCCATTAGAATCGACTTTAAAAGAACCGTCTCTTGTATATGAAACCGTTCCGTCAGGCATCAATACTTGAAAGAAACCTTCGCCTTCCAAAGCCACATCCAATTTATTTCCCGTAGCTTGAAGAGAGCCTTGGTCAAACATTTTTTGAGTGGCGGCGCTTTTTACTCCGAGTCCCGTTTGAAGTCCTACGGGAGTTACCGTATCTTCCGTTGCGGGAGTTCCTTCCATCTTTAAGTTTTGATATATTAAATCTTCAAAGTCCGCTCTAACTTTTTTAAATCCTATAGTATTAACATTTGCAAGGTTATTGGCTATTGTGTCGGTTTTAAATTGCATGCCGTTCATACCACTTGCCGCTGTCCATAAAGAACGAATCATAATTATTGCTCCATAATTTTCATTTTTTAAATTTTCGGTAAATTAAAAATTCGCTTTATTAATTATTTTTTATCATTTTTATACGATAAATTATTTTTATAAATAATCAAAATTTTTATTCTATTTTGTAAAAGGAATCAAAATTCTTGTTCTTTTTTAAGTGGCAAAAAAGAACCACACTATAGGCGGACAGTCTTTAAAAAACATTTCTTTTTTGTTTAATAAATTTTTATAAGACATTGCTAATCTTAATAGAATAACAATGTTTTAAACAAATTAAAATAACTATTTTTTTTGAGAATTGGATAAAAAGTGAGTAATTATACTAATAGTACTTTTAACATTTTTATAACCACTTAATAAACCTGGTGATGCTGATTTTCCTTGTTTTTGAATAAGTCTCTCATAATTAATCTTTTTGTTATTTTTAGCTCTTAAAAGCATCGATAACCTTGTTTTATCATATTTTTAATAATCTGTAATAATAGTCTCCTATAAAATAAAATTATATTTAATATATATTTATAACATATTTTTATGTAAAAATTAAGCTTTAAAATAAGATTTTTTTAAAATTCAAATAAATCGGATATATAATATATATAATATATAAAGAATAATAAAAAACCTCGCCCATAAAATCTTTATGAACGAGGCTTATTTTCTTAATTTGGTATAGTTTTTTTTCGCCTAATTTCTAATTTTTATTTATTTCTTACGGTTTCATTAGGGTCGCTTACAGAATCTTTCAATCCTCTTGCCCATTGTCCCGTAATAAATAATTCTACAACCGCCAATATAATCATTACGGCTGCCAATACATAACCGTCAAAGGTTGCTTTTTTAATATTATTATAAACAACCAAACCTAAAGCGGAAAGCGTAACGACAAACATAAACACTAAAGGAATAATAGTTTCCCAAGATGTTCTTTTTTGGCGATTCTTTATCCAAGCTGCAACGGCGAGCAAAGACAAACCAGCTAATAATTGATTTGCGCTACCGAAAATTGGCCAAATTCTTTGATAACCGTAAGCCGTAAATCCTAAAGATAATCCAACGGTTATTGCCGTAGCCAAATACGGATTTGTTAAAACAGTTTTTACAACCTTTCCATCCGCATTTGTATATTCGCCTAATTCTTGCACCAAATATCTTCCGATACGAGTCGCGCTGTCAAGCGAAGTTAACGCAAATGAAGCGTATGCCAAAGTTACAAAAGTTTGTCCTATGCCCATAGGAATTCCAAAAGAATTCATAAATGTGGCAACTCCGATTGCAAATCTTTGAGCAGGCGAACCTTCTCCATTACCAGCAACCGCCGCAACGCTTAATAAAGCTACTATTGCAACGATACCTTCTATAAGCATAGCTCCATATCCAACCAATTTAGCGTCTTTTTCGCTATTAAGCTGTTTCGCGCTCGTTCCCGAACTTACCAAAGCATGGAAGCCAGAAATTGCTCCGCAGGCAACGGTAATAAATAATATAGGGAATAGATAATTTCCAGCGCTTGGATTAATGCTTGTAAACATAGGCGCTTGCATAGCGGGGCGTCCTACAATCAAACCTAAAACTCCTCCTATAACCATTGCATAAAGCAAGAATGAAGAGAGATAGTCTCTTGGTTGTAATAATATCCAAACGGGCATCAAAGAAGCGGCTATAATATAAATAGTTAATATCACTTGCCAAGGGAATTTATTTAATTGCAAGAACGGATATTTGTCCGAAGCAAATACTACTAAAGCAAGTAAAACAACTCCTATAATAGTAGACAAAAGAACTCCCGCGCCTTTTCTATAAACCATGAAGCCGAATATAAGAGCCAAAACTATAAATAGCATTGACGCCGTTCCAGCGGCTGCGCTTATATTAGGGTCTCCGTCATTTACGCCGAAAGTTCCAGCGGTAATATCTAAAAACGCGGCTACAACCAAACAAATTGTTATAAAAGCGTAAAGCGTAAACATTATTTTACCTTTTTGTCCAACATTTGCTCTTATAACCTCTCCGATTGATTTTCCTTCATGTCTTAAAGAAGCAAGAAGCGAACCGTAATCATGAACTCCGCCGAAGAATATGCAACCCAAAACTATCCAAAGATAAACGGGAAGCCATCCAAACATCATAGCGATAATAGGACCTGTAATAGGACCTGCGCCCGCTATTGAAGAAAAGTGGTGTCCGAGTAAAACTTTAGCGTCTGTCGGAACATAATCTCTTCCGTCCGTTAGAGTATGAGCTGGAGTTTTCTTTCCAGGGTCAATACCCCACTTCTTTGCCAACCAAGAACCGTAGCTTATATAGGCGATAAAAAAAGCTACTATACCAATTAGTAAAAGTATGAAAGCGTTCATGTTTCATCTCCTTTTAAAATAATATTAAATTATATACACTAAAAATCGGAAAGCAGAACTTTTAATTCTTTTTTCCTCATTTTAGGCAGATACAAAGTTTTATCTTTTATAGAAGTTAAAGCGTATTGAGTTTCAGACCATCCATGAAACAATAATTTATAACTTGCTCTATAAAAGAATTTTCTTATTCTTTTTTCCCATTCGGGCTTTAAAGAACTTTCGGTAATAATTACTCCCGTTATAATGCTTCTTTTATGAAATTTATTCGGATTAGAAAGTATGGGAGTTAATCTAACAAGCATATCCTCGAACTTTTGCAATTCTTCGTCCGAGCATTCTTTAATATAACGAACCAAAACATGCTCAAAAACAGAATAGCCTTCATAAACCGTAGAACGAGTTATAAAAGACTTGAAAAAATTATTTTGGTGAAAAGCGTATAAATCAAAATATTCGTTTTCTTTATTTATTTGATATTCCAAATCAAAATGTCTCATAAGTTTTTCAGACATTGAATAAATATATTTTTTAACGCTTTCGTTATCAATATTAAGTCTTGCCATATTTTTACCTTCAAATTAACTATCTTATGTTATTAGTATAATAAATTATTTTTAATTTGTCAAGTTTAAAACGCTTATTTATTAAAAAAAATTCCTAATAAATTAATATTATTACTTTCATATTTCTATACTAAAATTTAGCGTTTTAATAAAAAAAGGAGCTTATCAAAGCTCCTTCAAAAATATTATTTTTTATTATAATAAACTTTTATTTTATTTCCAAGTTGGCAAATAAGAACCTTTAAAATTATTAGCGTAGATTTCTTCAACCGCTTCAGATTGATAAGCCTTAATTATTTTTTTGTATATTTCTTTATCTTTGTCTTCCGTTCTTGCAGCGATTAAATTAACAAAAGCGTTTCCGCTATAAATTGAAGGATTATCTTGAAAAATATAATCGCTTCCAGGATTAAGTCCAAAATCTATAGCTACATGGGCGTTTATAACCGCGCATGCGACTTCGGGCAAATATGACGGAACAGAACCAATCTCAACTGCCAATATATTTAATCCTAAAGGATTTTCAATTATATCGGAAATGCTAGGCAAATCTCCAACTTCAGGTTTCACTTTTATTAAACCCGCAGCTTCTAAAACTTTTAAAGCTCTTCCCTCGTTTGAAGGGTCGTTTGGAATTGCAACTTTATCGCCTTTTTTAAGTTCGCTAACATTAGAAATATTTTTAGAATAAATATTCATTGCCGATATATAAGTGTCCGCTATAGCGACTATATCGTATCCCAAATTTGAAACTTCGTCATTGAGATATGCATGATGCTGAAAAGCGTTCAAATCTATATCTCCATTGTTTAACGCTTGATTTGGCATTCTCGTATTTGCAAATGAAACTAACTTTACAGTTATTCCCTCTTTAGCTAAATTTGAAACTACGGGATTCCAAATTTGATATTCAGAATCGGTATAAAAACCGACTCTAACGACATTATTTTCTTTATTAGAAGATTTTTCGCATGAAATAATTGCAAAAACTCCTAATAATTCAATAGTCAAAATTATTAAAATTTTTAAAAAATTATTTTTCATTATTTTTATCTCCAATTTTGTTTTATCTTATTTTTTTTTTTTAATTACCAAGTGGCTATAAACGAACCTTTAAAGTTTTTAGCGTAAATCTCTTTAACCATATCGGTTTTATAAGCTTTGATAATTTTTTTAAAAACTTCTTTATCCTTATCCTTTGTTCTTGCCGCAATTAAATTAACGAACGAATTGCCTTTATATATAGTCGGGTCATCTTGAAAAATATAATCCGAACCAGGATTTAATCCAAAATCTAAAGCGACATGACTATTTATAACGGCGCATGCGACTTCAGGCAAATATGACGGAACAGAACCAATCTCAACCGATATTATATCCAAGTTTAAAGGATTTTCAATTATATCTAAAAGAGTAGGCGAATCTCCAACTTCTGGACGAACTTTAATTAAACCTGCAGATTCCAAAACTTTTAAAGCTCTTCCTTCGTTTGAAGGGTCGTTTGGAATTGCCACTTTATCGCCTTTTCTAAGCTCGCTCACATTTGAAATTTTTTGAGAGTATATATTCATAACCACTATAAATGTGTCGGCTATCGGAACTATATCGTATCCGTTATTTTTAACTTCATCGTTAAAATATGCATGATGCTGAAATGCGTTCAAATCTATATCTCCGTTGTTTAACGCTTGATTTGGCATTCTTGTATTGGCAAAGGAAACTAATTCTAATATTATTCCTTCTTTTGCCAAATTTGAAGCTATTGGATTCCAAATTTGATAATGAGCATCCGCATAAAAACCTACTCGAACTATATTATCTTCGCTGTTTTCTTTTTTGGAACATGAAAATACAAATAATAAAGTGGTAAAAGATAAAATTAAAACTATTAAAGTTTTGAAAAAATTATTTTTCATTTATATACTCCGCAATTTTATTTTATCTTATTTCCAAGTTGGCAAATAAGAACCTTTAAAATTGTTAGCGTAGATTTCTTCAACCGTTTCAGATTGATAAGCTGCGACAACTTTTTTATATAATTCGTTATCTTTATCTTTAGTTCTTGCCGCGATTAAATTAACGAAAGAATTTCCGCTATAAATCGCAGGGTCGTCTTTAAATATATAATCGGAACCTGGATTTAATCCGAAGTCTATCGCATAATTTCCGTTTATAACCGCGCAAGCTACATCGGGAAGCAAGCTATATATTCCGCCTGCATCGACTGTGATTATATCCAAATTTAGAGGATTTTCGATTATATCGGAAACGCTCGGAGTATCGCCCGATTCAGGTTTTACTTTTATTAAACCCGCAGCTTCTAAAACTTTTAATGCTCTTCCGCCGTTTGTAGGGTCGTTTGGAATTGCAACTTTATCGCCTTTTTTAACTTCGCTAACGCTTTTAATCTTTTTAGAATAAATATTCATTGCCGATATATAAGTGTTAGCTATAGCGGTTAATTTATAACCTTTATTTGAAACTTCGTCATTAAAATAGGCATAATGTTGAAACGCATTCAAATCTATCTCGCCGTCATTTAAAGCCTGATTAGGTATCGTATAATCGGCAAAAGTAACCAATTCTACCGTTATTCCTTCTTTTGCCAAATTTGAAACTATAGGATTCCAAATTTGATAATCCGAATCTCCCGCAAATCCAACTTTTATAACTTTGTTAGAATAACTCGCACTTGAAGAAGAATCGCTTCCTTCTTGGCATGATATGATTGCAAAAATAATAATTAATGCAATTGTTAAAATGTTTAAAACTTTTTTCATTTTAATTTCTCCTTTTTTTTTATTTATATAAATTTTAATTTTTTGTTATTTTATTTCCAAGCTGGCAAATAAGCGCCCTTAAACTCTTCCGCGTAAACTTTTTCTACTTCGGGCGAATGATAAGCGTCAGCTATTTTTTTGTATATTTCATTATCTTTATCTTCCGTTCTTGAAGCTATTAAATTAATATACATATTGTTGTTATATATTTTTGGATTATCTTGAAATATAAAATCTTCGCCAGGATTTAATCCAAAATCTAAAGCGTAATTACAATTTATAACCGCGCAAGCTACATCGGGAAGCAATCTATATATTCCGCCCGCATCGACTTCGATTATTTCCAAGTTTAAAGGATTTTGTCCTATATCCGAAACTTCGGGATTATCGGGAGCGTTATTTTTAAGTTTTATTAAACCCGCAGCTTCTAAAACTTTTAAGGCTCTTCCTCCGTTTGAAGGGTCGTTAGGAATCGCAATTTTATCTCCTCTTTTAACTTCGCTTACATTAGAAATTTTTTGAGAATAAATATTCATTGCCGATATAAAAGTAAGTCCTATTATAGACAAATTATAACCTTTAGTATTAGTTTCATTATAGAAATATGCATGATGCTGAAAAGCGTTCAAATCTATATCTCCGTCATTCAAAGCCTGATTTGGCATAGAATAATCGGCAAAAGAAACAAGTTCTACGGTTATTCCTTCTTTAGAAAGTTTTTCTTGAATCGGTTTCCATATAGCTCTATCCGATTCTCCGACATGTCCTATTTTTACGATTATACTATCCTTATTTTCATTAGAACATGATATAAAAAGTATAGCCATAAACGAAGACAATATAACAAATATAGACAACGAAATAAGTAATTGTTTTTTTATTTTCATTAGTTTCTCCTTCGCCATTTATTTGGCGTTTTTTATTTTTTTAATTTTTAAAATGATTGAAATATTTTATATTATAATAATAAAAATTTCAATTCACCAAACAGCTATATAAGCTCCTTTAAAATCTTCCGCGTAAACTTTTTCTACTTCGGGCGAATGATAAGCGTCAACTATTTTTTTATATATTTCGTTATCTTTATCTTCAGTCCTCGCAGCTATTAAATTAACATACATATTATTATCATATATTCTTGGATTATCTTGAAATATAAAATCCTTTCCAGGATTAAGTCCAAAATCCAAAGCAAAATTACAATTTATAATGGCACATGCTACATCTGGAAGAAAACTGTATATACTCGCCGCCTCAACTTCCACTATATCCAAGTTTAGAGAATTTTCAGCTATATCGGATATTTCGGGATTATCGGGGGCGTTATCTTTAAGTTTTATTAATCCTGCAGCTTGCAATACTTTTAAGGCTCTTCCTTTGTTTGAAGGATTGTTTGGAATTGCAATTTTATCTCCTCTTTTAATTTCGTTTACATTAGAGATTTTTTGAGAATAAATATTCATTGCAGAAATATAAGTATCGGCTATAGCTACTATATCGTAGCCTTTATTTGATACTTCATCATTTAAATAGGCATGATGCTGAAATGCATTCAAATCAATCTCGCCATCATTAAGTGCCTGGTTAGGAATATAATCGGCAAATGAAATAAGCTCTAAATTTATTCCCTCTTTAGAAAGTTTTTCCTGAACGGGCTTCCATATAACCATATCGGATTCTCCAACAAATCCTATTTTTACGGTTATGCTATCCTTATTTTTGGAACATGCGGCAAAAAATATAGCCGTCAATATAACCAATATAAATAATACTCTCTTGATAGAAATCTTTTTTAATATCATTATTTTCTCCTTAAAAATTATTTTTTTAGTTTTAGATTTTTATAAATTATAGCTTTACCAAACCGCTATTAAAGCTCCTTTAAAATCATTAGCGTAAATTTCTTTTACTTCGTCCGATTGATAAGCGTTTACTATCTTTTTTAATATTTCATTGTCTTTATCTTCCGTTCTTGCCACTATTATATTTATATAGCCATTTCCAGAATAATTTGTAGGGTTGTCTTGAAAAATCGCGTCTTGGCTCGGATTAAGTCCGAAACTTAAAGCAAAATTACAATTTATAACCGCACAAGCGACATCGGGAAGCAGCCTATATATACTTCCAGCGTCTACTTCAATTATCTCTAAATTTAAAGGATTATCGATTATATCTTTAACTATCGGATTAGCTACGCTTTTATCTTTAAGTTTTATTAAACCCGCGGCTTCTAAAACTTTTAAGGCTCTTCCTCCGTTTGAAGGGTCGTTAGGAATCGCAATTTTATCTCCTCTTTTAACTTCGCTTACATTAGAAATTTTTTGAGAATAAATATTCATTGCCGATATAAAAGTAAGTCCTATTATAGACAAATTATAACCTTTAGTATTAGTTTCATTATAGAAATATGCATGATGCTGAAAAGCGTTCAAATCTATATCTCCGTCATTCAAAGCCTGATTTGGCATAGAATAATCGGCAAAAGAAACAAGTTCTACGGTTATTCCTTCTTTAGAAAGTTTTTCTTGAATCGGTTTCCATATAGCTCTATCCGATTCTCCGACATGTCCTATTTTTACGATTATACTATCCTTATTTTCATTAGAACATGATATAAAAAGTATAGCCATAAACGAAGACAATATAACAAATATAGACAACGAAATAAGTAATTGTTTTTTTATTTTCATTAGTTTCTCCTTCGCCATTTATTTGGCGTTTTTTATTTTTTTAATTTTTAAAATGATTGAAATATTTTATATTATAATAATAAAAATTTCAATTCACCAAACAGCTATATAAGCTCCTTTAAAATCTTCCGCGTAAACTTTTTCTACTTCGGGCGAATGATAAGCGTCAACTATTTTTTTATATATTTCGTTATCTTTATCTTCAGTCCTCGCAGCTATTAAATTAACATACATATTATTATCATATATTCTTGGATTATCTTGAAATATAAAATCCTTTCCAGGATTAAGTCCAAAATCCAAAGCAAAATTACAATTTATAATGGCACATGCTACATCTGGAAGAAAACTGTATATACTCGCCGCCTCAACTTCCACTATATCCAAGTTTAGAGAATTTTCAGCTATATCGGATATTTCGGGATTATCGGGGGCGTTATCTTTAAGTTTTATTAATCCTGCAGCTTGCAATACTTTTAAGGCTCTTCCTTTGTTTGAAGGATTGTTTGGAATTGCAATTTTATCTCCTCTTTTAATTTCGTTTACATTTGAAATTTTTTGAGAATAAATATTCATTGCAGCCAAACAAATATCGGCTATTGCAGTTAGATTATAACCTTTATTTTTTATTTCATTGTCGAAAAATGCATGATGCTGAAAATTATTTAAATCCAAATCTCCGTCATTTAAAGCCTGATTAGGCAAAAGATAATCTCCAAAAGTTATAAGTTCTATTTCTATTCCGTCTTTAGAAACTTTATTTATAACTTCTTGCCAGATAACTTTTTCCGAATCTCCTATAATTCCAACTTTAATTTTATTTGTTGGTTTTTCTTTGCATGATATTAATAATATTATGCATATAAAAAATATAATTATTCTTTTCATTTTAATTTTACCTCTTTTTTTATTTAGATTTTTAATTTAAAAAATTACATACTCAAAGCTAATTTATAATTTTCGCTCATAATTTTGCATGAATTATCAAATAATTTTTTTTCTTCTTCAGTCATATTAAGCTCTATTATCTCTTCTACTCCATCTTTTCCTAAAACCGCTGGAACGCTAGCATAAACATCTTTTTGTCCATACTCTCCATTTAAATAAACCGAAACGGGCAAAACTCTATGTTCATTGCATATTATAGCTTTTACAACTTCCGCAAGAGAAGTTCCGATTCCAAATTCGGTTGAGCCTTTTCCTCCAAATACTTCCCAACCTCCTTTTTTTCCTTTTTCGGCTATTTTATTTAAGTCAAGTTTTCCGTATTTTTCAGGTTTTTCTTTTATTAATTCTAATAAAGGTTTGCCTGCAATAGTGACAGTTGACCAAGCTACCATTTGACTTTCGCCATGCTCTCCAAGAGAATATGCATAAATTGATTTTTGGTCAATATTTATTTCTTCCGATATCGCTCTTCTTAATCTTGCAGAATCTAAAGTTGTGCTTGTCGATATTATTTTTTTATAATCGTAATTTAATTGATTTTGAATATAATGAGTAATAACATCTGCAGGATTTGATATATTTATTATTATTCCCGCAAATTTAGTTTTCTTTATATTTGAAATAATATCTTTCATAACGGCTACAGTATCGCCTAAAGTATCCATTCTTGTTTGAGACATATTAGGCAAAGGTCCAGCGCAAATAACCATTATATCGGCATCGTCAATATCGCTATAATCTCCATCTTTAACAATTATTCTATGCGGAAGATAAACTATAGAATCAAATATATCTAACGCTTGAGAGAAAGCTTTTTTCTTATCAATATCTATATAAACGATATTTTCAACTAAACCTTGAGAAGCTAAAGAATATCCTGCATGAGAGCCGACATGTCCAGCTCCGATTATCGCTATTTTTCTTGTCTTTATACTATTCATAAAATAAACTCCTTAAATTAATGCGTTGATTTTTTTACTATAAAATTTCCTATCGCTTGAATTATTCCAACCAATATTACTAAAAGTATAACGGAAACATATATAATATCCAATTTATTTCTATAATATCCCGCCGTAATAGCGTAATCTCCAAGTCCGCCAGCTCCTATTGCTCCAGCCATTGCAGTTAATCCGATTAAACTTATTGCAGTTATAGTAATAGCTCTTGCAATTGGCGCTATGCTTTCTTTTAAGTAAACTCTAAAAATGATAGCGATTGGAGAAGAACCCATAGATTGAGCCGCTTCTATTAAACCAGAATCAACTTCAGATAATGCGCTTTCCATCTGTCTTGCGAAAAAAGGCACTGTTCCAAATATTAAAGGAACTATAGCGCCCTTTACTCCGATTGCCGTTCCCATAATTAATCTTGTTAAAGGAACGAGCATTGCAAGAAGAATAATAAAAGGAATAGCTCTAAAAAAATTAATAATATTGCTTAATATATTGTATATTAATTTGTTTTCTAATATTCCGTCTTTTTTTGCAACTACCAAAAGTATTCCAAGCAAACCGCCTATAAAAAACGATATTAACCCCGAATGAATAAGCATTATAAAGGTTTGAATTACGCTTTTATAAAGTCTTGGCAAATCGTTCATAACATTTGGAATTAATTTAGTCAATATTTCTAGCATCTAATATTACCTCCACATCAATATTTTTTTCTTGTAAAAATAAAATCGATTTTTTTATTCCGTCTTTTTCAAGTTCATGCATTATAACAACCAAACCGCCTAAATGACTTTCGTCAACTACTTCGACATTTGCAAATATAATATTAATATCAACATTATAAACTCTCGAAATATGCGAAACCATAGGCTCTACAACATTTCCTTTTTTATATCTTAATCTAACTATGCATTCGTTTGGTTTAATTTTTGTAAGTTCGTCTTTTTCTTCGACTAAAGAATATATTTTTGAAACATTTGAAGTTGTGTCTATAAAATCTTTAGTTATTTGATTTTTAGGAGCGGAAAATACATCAAATATATTTCCTTCTTCAATTAAAACTCCTTTATTCATAACGGCTACTTTATGACATAATTCTTTAACTACATTCATTTCATGAGTTATAACTACTATAGTAAGCCCTAAAGTTTCATTTAATTTTTTTAATAATTTTAGTATAGAGCTTGTAGTTTGCGGGTCTAACGCGCTTGTAGCTTCATCGCATAAAAGTATATTTGGTTCGTTGGCAAGCGCTCTTGCAATCGCTACTCTCTGTTTTTGTCCGCCGCTTAATTGCGAAGGATATGCGAAAGCTTTTTCTTTTATATCGACAAGCTCAAGCAAAGCCATAACTTTTTTTTCAATTTCTTTTTTAGATAAGCCTCTGTATCTTAATGGATAAGCGACATTTTTAAATACCGTTCTTGAAGCAAATAAATTGAATTGCTGAAATATCATTCCTATTTTTTTTCTTTTTTCTCTTAACTGACTATTTGATAAAGAAGTCATTTCAACATCGTCTATATAAACATGCCCAGAAGTTGGACGCTCTAAAAGATTAATGCATCTGACAAGAGTCGATTTGCCCGCTCCCGAAAAACCTATTATTCCGTATATTGAACCCGTTTCAATTTTCAAAGAAACATCGTTTACGGCGTTAAGTTTTTTATTATTTTCGGTATTAAAAGTTTTACTAACATTTTCTAATATAATCATTTTTTATCTTCTCTATGTATTTTATTAAATTTTTATTGTCCTTTTTTAAATATTCCTTGAAGCATTAAAGCTATAGCTCCGTCTCCCGTAATATTGCAAGCGGTTCCAAAACTATCTTGCAAGGCAAAAATTGCTAAAACTAAAGCCGTTCCGTCATTATCAAATCCTAAAATCGATATGATAATTCCTAAAGAAGCGACAACGGTTCCTCCTGGAACGCCAGGCGCCCCAACGGCGAAAATTCCTAATAATATGCAAAACAATATCATAGTTCCAACGCTTGGAATAGAGCCGTATAATAATTTTGATATAGTCATTACGAAAAAAGTTTCCGTTAAAACAGAACCGCATAAATGAATTGTAGCTCCCATTGGTATTGCAAAATTTACAATATCTTTATCTAAAGCGTCAGATTTATTAGCGCATTGTAAAGCTACGGGCAAAGTTGCGGCGGAAGACATTGTGCCTACAGCCGTAAGATATGCTGGTCCGTAATGCTTTAATATTCTTAAAGGATTTCTTTTAGATATTATTCCCGCTATAGAATATAATAAAGCAAGCCAAATAAAATGTCCTATAATAACTATCAATATAACTATTAAAAACACGGGAACTCTTTTTATTATAGCGCCTTCGTATGATAAAGTTGCAAATGTTGTTCCTATATAAACGGGAAGTATTGGCACTACGACTTTACTAACTAAAAATAGCATTATATCGTTAAGCTCGTTTAACAAGTTTTTAAAATATTCGGATTTAGTTTTTACTACGGCAACTCCTCCGCATATAGCCAAAAATAATGCCGTTATAACCGAAAAAACGGGGCTTATATCTAATTTAAATATTATCTCTGGTAATTTTCTTAAACCCTCTACATTTGAAGGTATATTTAAGTTAGGTATAATCGTATATCCAGCTATCGTGGAAAATAAAGCGGCACATACGGAAGAAGCATAAGCTATAATAAGTATAACTCCCAACATTTTGCTTGCTTTATCTCCCATTTTGGTAATAGCGGGAGCTATAAATCCTAAAACTATTAAAGGGACCATAAAAGATATAACTTGATTAAGAATATATTTTATAGACTGTATTACATTTATTATTCCTTCATTAGAATACATACCTATAATTATTCCTAATGCAATACCAATAAAAAGTTTAATTAAAAAGTAATCCTTTTTAGTTTTCTGAAGTGTTAATTCATTTAAATCAGACATTTTTATCCTCTCTTAATATTTTTTTAAGGATATATTATACTACATGTAATATTTCTGTCAATAATAATTATTAACAATATTTTTAACTATTTTTTAATTAAACTTCAATAATTTTTTCTTTCTCGTAAATATTTGAATCAAAACTAAAATTATTATCGTAGCTAAACCGATTATATCGGTAATTGAGCCAGGATATATTAGTAATAATCCAGCGGTTATGAATAAAATTCTTTCAATCCAAAGACATTTTCTAAATACATATCCTTCCAAGCAAGAAGCTACTCCGAACATTCCTATAATAGAGGTTATTATTATCTGTATAACTTCAATTAAATTTGTATCCAACATAAGCATAGCGGGATTGAATATAAATATATAAGGAATTATAAAAGCTCCAATAGCCAATTTGCTCGCTTCAAGTCCCGTTTTGAAAGGGTCCGATTTCGCTATAGCAGCTCCCGCCATAGCAGCTAAAGCAACGGGAGGCGTTACATCTGCAATTATTCCAAAATAAAATACAAACATATGCGCCGCTAAAGGTTTAAATCCTAAACTTATTATAGCTCCAGCTGCAATAGTTGAGGTTATCAAATAATTTGCAGTCGTAGGAACTCCCATGCCAAGTATTATTGAGCTAATCATAGTTAATATTAATAATAAAATAGAAATTCCTCCCGATATTGAAACTAATCCCGCGCCGACTTTTAAGCCTAATCCCGTAAGAGTTATAACGCCTATTACTATTCCCGCCATAGCGCAGGCAATAGCAACGCTTATTATATTTCTTGAAGCATTACAAATAACATCTACAATATCGTTAAATCCGAAGCTGATTTTTCTTTTTTGTAAAATATCAATAATATCGTTTATTATAGCGACAAAAACCGCGGATATTATTCCCATCAATCCCGCGTATATTGCCGTTTTTCCAAGAATAAAAAATATTATTATAGTTAATAAAGGAATTATTAAATAACCTCTTTTAAGAAGAAGTTCGCCAAATTTTGGAAGAGATTCTTTCGACAAACCTTTAAGTCCCGTCTTTTTTGCTTCAAGATGAACCATTATAAAAATTCCCGTAAAATATAAAATCGCGGGAATAATCGCCGCTTTTGCAACTTCCATATAAGGAATTCCTAAACTATCCGCCATTAAAAAACTTGCAGCTCCCATTATTGGAGGCATAATCTGTCCGCCCGTAGAAGCCGAAGCCTCGACTGCGCCTGCGAACTCCGAACGATAGCCAAGAGACTTCATCATTGGTATTGTAAAACTTCCCGTGCCAACCGTATTTGAAACCGAACTTCCCGAAACTGTTCCAAACATTGCGCTCGTTAAAACGGCAACTTTCGCGGGACCTCCGTCAAAACCGCCCGCGATAGCGTTACAAATATCTATAAAAAATTGTCCTATTCCCGTTTTATCAAGCAAAGCTCCGAAAAATATAAATAAAAATATAAATGTCGCCGAAGCTCCTATTGGCGTTCCCATTATTCCTTCGGTATTATAAAATAAATGAGATACGAGTCTTTGATAAGAATATCCTCTATGATTTAAAAATCCCGGTGCATAAGCTCCAAATAAAGCGTAAATTATAAATATTAAAGAAATTATTAAAATTGGAAGTCCGACTATTCTTCTGCAAGCTTCAAATAATATTAATATTCCGATTATTCCCACAAAAATATCTAAAGTCGTATATATTCCCGCTCTTCTAACTAAAGATTCAAAATTAAATACAATATAACTCCATGCAGACGCTCCGACTATAGCAAGTATAATATCATAAAATGGAAGTTTATCTTTTGGCATATCTTTTTTCATTGGAAATAATAAATAAGCAAGAAGCATGACAAAAGCCAAATGCGTAGCTCTCAAAACTTGCGCCGTTATTCTTCCCGAAAGTATAGAATATAATTGAAATAAACAAAATATAGCGGATATTATTATTATTAAATATTTTTTCCAATCTTTATATCTTCTATATCTCGATTCGCTGTCGTATTTGCTCATATAATTATCTATTTCTTCCGCGCTTAAAATATGAATATGATGATTTTCTTTACTCATTTGTCCTCCAATTTATTTAATATTAATAATTTTATATATTCAAATATAGATAAAATTTTATATTCTATCTTTATATTCTCTTGCGGTTTAAATATTTCTTTCAATTCTATTTTCTTTTCGTCAATTTCTATTTTATGATTGGCGATAGTTCCTACAAATAAATATAAATTATCAATTTTTCTATTAATATCGCTTATTTCAATATAATCTTCCGTTTCTCTAAATTTTTGTCTCTTTTCAGGTTCGGGAATTCCCGCTCCATAAGACATAAATCTTGTTTTTGAAAGAATAATATATTTACTTTTAATAATATAATAATCTCTAACTCGTCCTCTATTCACGGAATGAGTATATGAAATTATAAACTCTTTCTTTTCTATATTAAATATTTTATTATTTATCAATAATTTAGGAAATATTGGAATAAATAATATTATAATTAAGGCTAATAATACAATAATTTTTTTCATAACTATATCATTAACCTAATTATATATAAATTATTTTTATTTAACATAAATTCCTAATTCTTCATAATATTTCACAGCTCCCGAATGAAATGGAATGGAAATTCCTTTTGGAGCGTCATTTATATTAAGTTCTTTTCCTTTCGCATGAGCTGCGGATAAATTGGCTTGTTTATCAAATAATGTTTTTATCATATTATAAACATCTTCTTTAGGAATATTATTATTAACCGCTATAGTCGCTTTAACCGCTACGGCTTTAGTGTCTACATTTACTCCATTGTAAGTATTTGACGGAATATTTACTTCTGTATAATATTTATATTGAGATGTTATTTCTCTTATTTGAATATCTCCTATAGGAACTAAAACTATATCGGTAGATAAAGATAATTCTTGCAAAGCCGCATTAGGAATTCCCGCGACTATAAAGCAAGCGTCCAAAGTGCCGTTTTGAAGTCCATCGCTCGATTCTTTAAATGAAAGATTTGATTTTCTAATATCGTTAAAAGTTAAACCGTAAGATTCTAATATTTGTTTAGCGTTAAATTCCGTTCCGCTTCCCGCATCTCCAACAGAAATTCTCTTTCCCTTAAAATCCGCTATGCTTTTAATTCCGCTCGATTTTGTGGCGGCTATTTGAACGACTTCGGGATATAAAGTAAGTATAGCTGAAAAATTGCTTAAAACTTCGCCTTCAAACATATCCGTTCCGTTATATGCATAATCCATAACATCATTTTGAACGAATGCAAAATCCGCTTCGCCTCTGTTTATCAATCTTAAATTTTCGGCTGAAGCTCCCGTAGATTGCGCGGTAACATTAACGCCTTCAATATTATTATTCCATAGATTTGCAATAACTCCTCCAAAAGAATAATAAGTTCCGCTCGTTCCTCCCGTTGCAAATATATAATTTTTATTTGCGCTTTTTCCACATCCAATTAAAAATAAAATAAATAATGAAATGTAAATAATTGTTATTCTTCTCATAATTTTACCTCTTTTTGTTTTATTAATTACTACATATAGTATATTTAATTAAATTTAAAGTCAATATAATTTTATTAATA
>ENA-ORSC01001173-ORSC01001173.1-human-gut-metagenome-genome-assembly--contig:-NODE-1173-length-18620-cov-5.103851_pt1 | contig 18620 bp, 13 predicted proteins | sample MGYA00242178_ERZ509140 | MGnify/ENA primary metagenome ERZ509140 (study PRJEB26280, sample SAMEA2338681) | human gut metagenome | biome: human gut; feature: human-associated habitat; material: faeces... | reverse complement strand
GACCCTCTTCACCTCGTAGCCGTTTGCGGTCTTTACGGTGTCCACACGCTCGATGCCGGGGGCGATCATGATGTTGCCCTTCATGAGCCAGTTCTGGTCGTAAATATTGGCGTAGCTCTGGATGGAGGAGTCGTTGTTGGGATCCGCCAGACCTGCATTGCCCGCACCGAACCAGTTGCAGACGATGGTGCTGACGGTGCCATTGCCGTCGTCATAGACGATGGCAGAGTTCTCAACGGCTACCTGATAGCCCTCGGGCAGGTCATCCAGCACCGGGGCGCTTGCCACGACCTCGCCGGTCTTCATATCGAGCGCAAGAAGGTTTACGATATCCTGATTGTCGGTGAACAGCACAAGGTTCGGTGTCAGTGTGGGAGAGCAGCCGCCGCCCCATGCAAGACCGCCGCCGGTAGTCTTATCGCCTTCGCCGCTCACCTTTGCACCCGCGCTCTCATAGGGCGTGCACCACACAACGTCTACGCCTTCTTCTGCGCGCAGAAGATAGCAGTTCTGGTTGGTCAGGACCACCGCACCGTCCTTGGAGGCGGCGATGCCGTTTTCAGCGCCCTCGCCGGGGGTCAGTTCGTGGACAAAAACAGCCTTTGAAAGGTCTGTCTGCTCGCCGTTCAGGATCGCATCAATGGCCGAGCGGGCAATATAGCCGATGACGCCCTGCTGCTGGCGCTGCGGATAAATGCGGAAGCCGCCCGTTGCAAACCAGAGGTTTCCGTCATAATCAAAGACCACGGACAAAAGATTCTGCGTCAGCTCTTTTCCAAGCGCGGCCTCGGCAGCAGCTTTGATATCAATGTCCAGCACCTTTTCAAATTCCGGCAGAACATTGCCGTTTTCATCCGTTGCGCGGAGCATCAGCACATGGTTGTTGCTCGTGGGGCAGACGATGCGGTTGGATTCGTCAAGGAAGGTATAGGAGCTCTGGATAACGTAACCGCCGCCGTCATGCTTCTTTGGGGAGAAATAGCCGAGCGTCTTTGTTTCTTCGGCGTTCAGGTCGCGGATGGCGATGCCGCCCAGCAGCGGCACAACGGCATGGCCGTAGCTGTCAAAATAGATAGCGGGAGAAGCATTTGCATTCGTTGTCTCATAGGAAACGTTGATCTCGGGATAGATCGCAAGCGGCAGGATCTCATCCGTTGAATCTGTGTTGTAGCCGTCGTGATGAATGTTTGCATCGCTCTTGGCCATGTAGGGGTTTTCCTCCACCTGCTTGGGGTTCAAGGCCTTCACAGGCAGTGCCGCAGAGGTCGTCTCCGCAGCAGAGGGCTGCACCACGGCGGACGGTGCAGAGGGCTGAGAAGCGGCGACACTGTCTGCGGACGTCTGTGTACCGCCGCAGGCGGCCATGGAAAGGCACAATGCTGCGGTCAGCGACAAGCTCAACGCAGAGTGGATGATCTTTCTCTTTTTCATAAGTCGTTCTCCTTGTTGTGTTCGTTGCGGTCAGGTCGGCGCTGCTCTGCCGGATTTTTTTGATCCAGCCAGATGCAAAAACCCTGCCGCAAAGCGGCTTCGGTCACTGGCTCCAGCAGAAAGTAGTCTGCACGCAGCCGGAAGGCATGGAGCGAAAAATTCAGATCGCTGCACCAGATAACGCGTGTTTGGGGACAAAGCGCGCGCAGATGCTCTACTGCATTCAATCCATCCACCCCCGGCAGGGCGATCACGGCATTTGTCAGCGGCTCGCAGCGCGCGGCTTCAAAAAAGCTTTCCTGATCGTGGTAACAGTCCATTTGGGGAAATAAACAATGCTCGGCGCAGAACTGCAAGATCTGCTCTGCCCAAAAAGCTTCCTGCGCCCTGCTGCTTGTCAGCACGGCAATTCGGTACACAGCGTGCCTCCTTTCTCTTGCGCCATCGTTGGCGTTCTCTGCTTTCAGTATACGGACAGGCATGGTCTTTTCAAGCCATTTAGCACGAAAGCCCCTTTTCCGTCACGAAATCCCATTTTCGGCTGCGACAGAACCGGGCAACTGTGCTATAATCAGGATGAAAGAGTTTATAAAGGAGGTTGGAAGCTGTAAAACGGCTTCCTGATACAGCATGAGGATCGCAATCGTCGATGACCTTGATACCGAGCGCACACTGCTGAAGGAGCGCTTGGTGCGGCAGCTGAGTCAGCGCGGCGCAGATGCAGAAATTTTAGAGTTTGACAGCGGGGAAGCCTTTCTGGCGGCAGAAAAAGAGCAGCGCTTTACCGCCGCATTTCTGGATATTTACATGAATGGTTTAAGCGGCATGGATGCGGCAAGAGAACTTCGGAAAACCGATGCAGACTGCCTTCTGGTTTTTACCACCACCTCGACAGACCATGCACTCGAGGGGTTTCAGGTACGGGCATTTCATTATCTGGTCAAGCCCTTTTCAGAGGCCGAGTTGTCCGGTCTGTTGGATGAAATGCTCGCAAAACTCCCCCGCCCGGAGCCGGTTTTGACGGTGAAGGTGGATGGCAGCGACATCCATTTGCGCTATCGTGATATCATATCCGCCGAGCATTTCGCCCACATCATCAATATCCGCACCACTGCCGGCAAAACGCTTGCCATGCGCCAGAGTTTCAAGGCGTTCACAGAGCCGCTCAAAAAGGACCCGCGCTTTTTTGTTTGTGGCCGCGGTACGATCATCAATATGGAAAATGCTGCCGATTTTCAGGATGCCGCCTTCTGTATGACGGACGGCAGCCAGGTCTATGTCAGTCAGGAGCTTTTGAAAGCCGCCCGACAGGCGTTTATGGAATTTCTGCTGCAAAGGGGGCGTGTGGGTTGAAGGATGTTCTGCGCCCGATCCTGGAGCTTACCGTTGTGTTTCCCGGCCTGCTGCTCGCGTATTTTCCGGTGCGCTCCTATCTGAAGCAGTCTTCCGCAAAGCTTGCGGTATGGGAGGTGCCGCTGCTGTTCGGGCTTTGCCTTGGCGGCGGGCTGTTTTGCTATCATTTCGGTCTCTCGACCGCGTTCCCCTTGCTGCTCATAACGATTGTGACAATTTTCCTGTATCTCAAAACGCTGCGGCTCTCTCTCTGGAAATCCGGAACCATCGCGCTTGCGGTCTGCGCGGTATTTGCATGCCTGAACAGCCTGTCCCGGGCCGTCGGCACGGCAATCGTGATCCGGCTGCAGCTGCCGCCGGACAAGCCGTGGTTCTGCTTTGGCGCCTGCATCTTTTATAATGCGGTCTGCTGGCTGATCACTGCCGCAGCCTATTATCCCGCCACCCACGCAGTACGCGCAATGGTGGAGGATGACAATTTTGCGCAGACGTGGTATGTGTTCTGGGTACTGCCGCTGGTGTTCATCCTGCTGAACCTTTTTATAACCCCGCGCTACCAGATAACGCTCCGGACAGGGCGGGTCTTGCAGGTCTACATCGTTATGAGCATCGCGCTTTTGTTTCTGATGTTCATGTTCAATGCGATCTTTCTACTGATGGCAAACAGCCTTAACCGGAATGCGAGATTGCAGCAGAAAAACCAGTTTCTTTCCATGCAGCAGCAGCGCTATGAAAGCCTGAAAGCTGCTATTGAAGAAGCCCGGCAGGCGCGGCACGATATGCGCCACCAGCTGAATCAGATCTCCGCACTGGCAGAAACAGGAGATCTGGACGGCCTGAAAGCCTACCTTGCAAAAACTGCCGCCCGGATCCCGGATCTGGACATGAATTTCTGCGAAAACCGTGCGGCAGATAGTGTCGCAGGCTATTATTGCGCCCTTGCAAAGCGTGAGGGTGTTCCCTTTTGTGCCAAACTCGACTTACCACAGGTGCTTCCTGTGGACGAGATTGATCTGTGTCTGGTGCTGTCTAATCTTCTGGAAAACGCATTCGAAGCCAGCCTGCGCACTGCACCTGCCCGGCGCAAGATCGAGGTCACCGCGTATGTCCATGCCGAGCGGCTTCTTTTGGTCGAAGTGGAAAACGCATTTGACGGTGAAGTCAACGAAAAAAGCGGGCTCTTCCGCTCGTCCAAGCGAAAGGAAAACGGGATCGGCATCCAGTCTGTCCAGCATATTGCAGAAAAGACCGGCGGTGCAAGCACATTTACCCATCAGAATGGCGTTTTCTCTGCCAAGGTCATGCTTTGTGGAGAAAAGCAGCTGCCAGAGACCGCAGACAGCACCACGGAGTTGTACGGAAAATGTGAAAAGCAATGCGGAAAGCGCAGAAACTTGCCATATAAAAAGTGGAAACTTCATTCCCCAAATGGCAACCTTTATGCTAAAAGAGTCAACTTCATCTCAAAAAATGGCAACCTCCATGTTAAAAGTGACATATACAAAATGCCATTATACAGAACTGCCCACTCCCCTGAGAACTTCTCAGACAATCAGGCCCCGGGTGGTGGCTTTGAACGACAACACGGTTTGCGGAGCAAAGTGATTGACCATCTGACAGAGATTTTCAAGCATTGAAAATCATGGTGATAAAGTGGATTTTTGTTACAAATCAATAAAAATGTTGAGGAAAAAATCCTTCTGTGGTAAAATAATTAGAAAGATGCTGCGAAATTGCGGAGGGAGGAGCTGTGCAACATGCACCAGCTCCATAAACGCCTTACAGGTGCAGCCAACAGTTCCATAGAAATCATCATTGCTTGGAGTGAGCTTTTGCAGATGCGTAAGAGACTGTTTGTTAGAAACTGGATCCGAAGGCTTTTAAGGTATCTTTGTATTCCGGTTGGTTTTTTCCTGGTCGTGGTTCCTCTGTATAGCCTGATGATCCGCCAGACGATCCAAGCGCAGTCCTCCAGCACGATGGAAATGCTGGCAATCGGCACCACCCAGTTGGAGCGATGCCTGAGCAACATCCGCAGTACAACGAACAAATTGTTCAGCGAAACGGAGTATACGCTGCTTGCCAGCAGTTATGATAACAGTATTCTGGGAGATTATCAGACACTGACGAGAGCCAGCAAATCGTTACAGGATAAGACCTACGATTCCTCTGTGATCACATACAGCTATATTACATTTGAGCGGAATGGCATCATATTGGATGACCGGAGCGCGTATGAAAGCCATAGCAATTTTTACCCGGGAGCACTTGAGTATGAGGATGTGTCTCAGGAGGAATGGGATGCACAGAATCAGATCGACGTAATGACGATAAAGCCCGCCCATGTTGTCAAACTGATGCATTCCAGCTATGGCAATTCGTATGTCACAGTATATCAGCCCTATGTGAACACGGCGGGCCGCCTTTGCGGCGCAATGACGGTGCTGATCAAGGAAAAAGATGTCGTTTCGATGTTTCTTTCGCAGCAGCAATGGCGCAAGGAAGGGCTTTTCTGCCTGATCTCCGATGACGGAACGATCCTGGCGGGAAACAACTATGACGGAACGACACTTTCCCTGGCGAGTGATGATACGGGTTGGGAGACCTATCAGGGAAAGCGCTATCTGATGGCAACGCGATATGTGGCATCTCTGAATGCAACGGCGGTCATTGGAATGCCGCCGTCGCTCTATGAATCGGGTCTGTTGGCAGTACAGCGTGCAATTTGTCTGTATCTGATCGTGGGCGTTCTGGGCTGTGTATTGATCAGCGTCTGCATGACACTGGAGGATATGAACAGCCTGCGTCCGATGCTGGACACGCTGGACGAATCGGATCTGGCATCACGGAAAGTGCTGAATGAAATCTTTCTCCGAAATGTAAACAGTCAGCATAAACTGGCACAGGAACTGGAGCATTCACGCAGCGAGCTGGAACACGGCAAAATGGAAATTTTGCTGCGTACAGGGTCTGTAAGTCAGGAAACCCTTCAGCAGCTGACGGATGCGGTGCAGCTGAAAGCCTATAACTTCCTGCTGCTGATCCCATCTCTTCAGGAAAACGCCGAGTGCTCACTGAAAGAAGAGCTGCGTACTGTGGTGGTGTCAGAGCAGATCCGTCAGATTTACGGGCAGAGATTTTATGTACAGGCAACGGCAGATGACCTGATCCTGGTGATCCTGACGCAGGAAACGGATGAAGCAGAGGAACTGCGGGAAATGTGTTTCCGCACAGAGCAGCTGTATGATGCGCTGCATCTGACAACTCCGCTGATATTGAGCGATCCTTTTGAGAAAATGGAACAGCTGTCAGATATTTATTGGAAGGCCCGCAATGTGGCGGCCTATGCGGATCCAACACAGAAGATCTGCTATTTGGGGAACAGCAGTGCGCAGCGCGGCTTCGGGAGTATCTGCTTTCCGGATGCACGGAAGAAGCGGTTTCGCTTCTGAGTGAACTGTTCTCGGTGGATAATCTGGACCCGGAAAACTTTAAGCAGGATTTTTATACGGCAGGCGGCATTCTGCTGAACACGGCGGAAAGGGTACGCTGTCCGGATATCGCCTATCTGTGCAGTTATGACTCAAAACTGACTGCCCGCCAGATGCTGAGCCGGTTGCAGGACTGCTGTGTGGAGATCTGCAACCATGTGCAATTCCTGAAGCATAGCCACAATGATGCGCTTCAAAAGAATATTCTGGACTGGCTGGCACAGAATTTCCAGAATCCGGAGATCAATGCGGCGATGACGGCGGAGCAGTTCAAGATCTCTAAAAAGTATCTTTCGCAATTCCTGAAGGAGCAGACCGGAAAGAGCTATACAGAGTATGTGGAAGAATTGCGTCTGGATCATGCGATGCAGCTGCTGAGAACGACAGATCTGAATATTACGGATATTGCGGAGCAGTGCGGCTTCTCCACGGCGAATACATTCTATAAAGCATTCCGGCGGAAGTATCAGCTCTCGCCTTCTGCAGTTCGCAAGGGAGACAACTGATCTCAGCGCAGAGAAAAAACGAACGATGTCATCCGATCTGGACGGACATCGTTCGTTTCTTTTTACAGGCGGATTCAGGAATGGATGCTTATGGTCACGGTGCAGGGAGCATCCAATGCAAAGGTCAGCTCAAGCAGCCCATCATGGCGTGTGACCACGGTGCAGGGCACAGAGGCTGTAACAGCTTTGGGACCCGGCTGCAGAACAGCCAGAACAGTGCTGCGGCCCGCTGCGGTAAAATCCAGTGTGGCATTTAAGGCGCTGTTGTCCGGTGCCCAATCCGTATGCCGGACAAAGGCATCAAAACCGGTCGTGAGGGTGCCGGGGCGGTAGTAAGCGGAAAACAACTGTACAATGGGAGAAGAAAGCCCGCTGAATTGGTGCCAGCCGGCACCACGGCGGCTCTCGATCATAAAGTGTTCAAAACAACAGTAGCTTTCGGTACACTCGTTCTGCCACAGGGTAAGAACGGTGTCGGCAATGCGGTAAGCAAAATCGGCAAGGCCCGCATCCAGTGCAGATTTGAAGAACATCCACTGATAAGGCATCCATACAGCGCCGTTCCAGTAGCCGTCACGCCGATAGTACGGCGCACTCTGATCTACAGTGGAAAGGCCGCAGGCACACCACAGGTGTTCTGGGCTTTGCAGTTTCTGCCACAGAAGCTCCTTCTGCGGTTCTGTACAGGCACCTGCAAACAGCGGCGAAGCGCCATCCAGGCCCATATCGTAGTTCAGACCCTGCTCGGTGCGCAGAATATCTGCAGCATCACCAGAAGGATCGTGCAGGAGGTACCCGAAGTAACCGCTTTCCTCGTCCCATGCAGTCTGCAGGGAGCGCCCCAAGCGAAGCGCATCGGCATCAAAAGCATCTGCGTCGGTTGTCTCGCCCAGCAGGCGGGCGGTGTACGCCAGGATCTTGGCACAGCGTATCGCATGGGCAGTTGTGACCACGGGCGCACAGCTGGCCTGCAAACGGCGGCGATGGACCTCCTGCTGTGGGGGATAATCGTCCCATCCACCAGAATTATAGAAATAATCCCAGGGACGCAGCAGGCCGCTGTGCAGGTTGGCGGTAGTGGAGCCGCCTTCCTGCCCGGTGAAGAAGCGGTAGTACAGCTTTAGGCGCGGATAGCAGTAGGCGGCAAGTTCTCTGCTGCTGGTGCGATTCAACAGCTCGGCATACAGATAAAACTGCGTTGGCACCATGGAGCCATGGTGCAAAAAAGCAGCATCCACAGAATCCGGGGGCATCAGGTAGGTGTTCAGGCAGTCAAAGGCATTGCGTAGGCTGGTCTGAGCCAGACCCATTCCAATGAATCCGGAATCCCATGTGTAGACACAGTCCCACCAGCGTCCGGGAGTGTAGTGGCGGATATACTGTCCCCGCGTGTACACCGGATACACAACGTTGGTGCAGAGAACAGCATTCATCAACTGTTGGCCCAAGGCAAGCGATTCGGCAGCCGGTAGAGCGGATGGTGCTGCAAGGGATGCAGAAGCCTGCTGCCATACATGCTCCCAATCGCAGCGCTGCGTCAACAGCTCATGGCAGCGCAGCGCGGCGGCAGAAGCATCCGGAGCAGCACAGACCGCTCCATAGATCACTTTTGTCTGTCCTGCCTCCAAGGGGATCGGCCCCATAAAGAGATTGACGTAATGCCCTTTTCCATTGCCGCGCAGCGTGGCATTTACATGGTCGTGTACGGTGTCACGCAGAAAGATATCCAGCTCATCGTTTTCGATCGTGCGAATATGGGTGGTGACATCATCCCACAGGATCCCGTAGCACTCCTGAATGTGGGGATACTGCAGGGTCAGATAGTTCTCATCTGCGGCGGGCTCGGCCTGAGGGCGGAAGCCATCTCCACGCAGGGTAACGGTAAAGTTACCAGCGTCCGCTTGCTCGCACAGGGCGAGACAGTCCAGCTTCGCCCCTCCAACACCGGCAGCAGTCAGGGTCAGAGTGAATTCCCCGGCGGGAATGGAAGCATTCAGCGGCAGGATGGCAATAGAAGGCTTCTGACAGGGCGGCAGCCGCAGCGTGTCCTGACCATTGATATCGTACTCGGAACTCTCATCTGCCGGATTCCAATACCGTACACAGAGACAGGGGGTATGCAGGGGCGCGGTAAGGGAAAGCGTAAAGGTAACGGTGTCCCCTTTTCCGCTGGGCATGACCTGCCCAAAAGGTCCTTTGCCTTCGGAACAGCCGAACCCCGTGCCAATGCCGTATCCCGGACCAAAGCCGGGAACGGCTTCTTCGCCCCGGCGCAGACCATCCCAGGTCAGACATTCATTGGGACGGTGGATGGAAAAATCCAGGGTGTCATAATCCTTTGCCCAGACAAAGGCCGCGTTTTCCGGCAGGGATACCTCACAGCCCGGCAGGGAGAAGCCGCGGTAGGAAGGAACGGGATCCCAGGCGGATGCCATATAATGAAGCACCAGATTCTGCGGAGCATCGGTATTGTTGTGGAGCTCGGCACGGATCAACCGGGCATCCTCCCCCAAGGGAGCAAAAGAGATGTCTGCATACAGCTGATCCTTCCACAGGAGCTCGTGGCGGAACGTGTAGCAGCTCAGATCCGGAGCCGCAGCCCAGGGGTGAAAGCCGCTTTCAAACCGTACATTGGGCACATCGACCCGGCGGCGATACATTCCCGGAAAAACGGACAGGTCAAATCGAACGCCATCGTTGGCCGCAGGAACATGGGAAATGCCGCTGTATCGTTTGGTGTAGGGGCCCCACGCAGGCAAGGAAAGATCATGTGATTGCATGGTATGGTATCCTCCCATCAGCCCTTGACCGCGCCAATGGTAACACCGGCAACAAAGTACTTCTGCAGGAACGGATACAGGCACATGATCGGCAGGGTGGAAACCACCATGGTGGCATATTTCAGACCATCGCCGATGACCTCGACATCACCGGTGGAACCGGCCATGTTGCCGATGTCGCTTTGGATCAGGACCTCGCGCAGGATCATCTGCAAAGGGTACAGAGAACGATCCCGAATGTACAGCAATGCCGGGAACCAGCTGTTCCACTGCGCAACGCCGTAGAACAGCGCCATGACGGCAAACACTGCACCGGAAAGCGGAAGAACAATGCGGAAGAAGGTCGTGATATCGTTACAGCCGTCTAAGGCTGCGGCCTCGATCAGCTCATTCGGGATGGTGTTTTCAAAGAAGGTGCGCATGATGATCATGTTATAGGTACTGATGGCGGAAGGCAGTACCAACGCCCAGATCTTATTCAGCATGCCCAGCTTCTGAATGATCAGGTAAGTGGGGATCATGCCGCCGTTGAAAAACATGGTAAAGATGAAAAGGCTGATAAAGATATTGCGCCCGAACAGATCCTTGCGAGACAGGGGGTAGGCGGCGCAGGCGGTAAGGGTCACGCTGATCAGGGTGCCAAGCACGGTATACAGGATCGTGTTCAGATAACCCTTCCAGATGCTGGCATCCTTCAGAACCTTCTCATACATGGAGGTCGTAAAGCCTTTGGGCCAGAAGGAAACATTGCCTGTCAGCAGCTGCATGGGATCACTGAACGAGCCGCTGATGATATGCAGAAGCGGCAGAATGATGGTTGCGCTGATCAGGATTAGCAGCAGATACACAACAATGGTATAGATTCGTTCCCCGATGGTTTCCTTCACTTTCGTGGGGTGATTCATCGCATCAATATTCTTTTTCATCACCACAGGCTCACCTCACTGATCTTTTTGCTGAACTTGTTGAACAGCATGATAATGGTAAAATTGATCACAGAATTGAACAGGCCCACAGCCGCGGAGAAGCTGTAATCGCCGCTCTCAAAGGCACGGCGGTAAACGTAAGTGGAGATCACATCGGCAGTCTCATAGGTTGCAGGGTTGTACATCAGCATGATCTTTTCATAGCCGACCGAGAAAATAGAGCCCATGCGGAGGATCAGCATGATGATGATCGTGGGCAGCAGGCCGGGCAGCGTGATGTGGATCAGCTTGTCCCATTTGGAAGCACCGTCAACGGTGGCGGCCTCGTAGAGAGAGGGGTCGATGCCGGTCAGTGCCGCCATGTACACAATGGAACCGTAGCCGGCGCTTTGCCAGATGTCAGAAAGAACATAGATCGTCTTGAAGTACTTGGGCTCGGCCATAAAGTGGATCGGCGTACCGCCAAAGGCGGTGATCAGCTGGTTGATCAGGCCGCTGGAAGGAGAAAGCAGGGCGCTCAGAATACTGACAACGACCACAGCGGAGATGAAGTGGGGCAGATACACCACGGTCTGTACGCTGCGTTTGAAGAATTTACCGCGGACTTCGTTGATCAGCAGAGCCAGAATGATGGGAATGGGAAAGCCCACAATAATTGAATACAGGCTGATGCCAAGTGTGTTTTTGATCAGACGGCCAAAATACTCGGATTTAAAGAACTGGGTGAAATATTTGAAGCCGACCCACTTGCTGCCCGTGATGCCCAGTACGGGAGAGAAATCACGGAAGGCGATCTGCGCGCCGTACATGGGCGCGTACATGAACACGATATACCAGATCAGGGCGGGCAGCAGCATCAAAAGCAGATAGCGGCTGCGCCAGAACTTTTTGCAGGCATGATCAAGGCGGTTCGCTGTTGGCAGTGTGATCGGTTTTGCTGCGGTGGCAGTTTTCATGATGGTATTCTCCTGTTTTCGTTCTGAAGAACCCAGGAAAAAATAGGCCGGGAACAGGGTGTTCCTGCCCCGGCCGTTATTTTACTGGATCAAAAAATAGGTGCCTGCTGAGGCATCAGCCATTCAGAGTCTTCTGGTAGATATCGATGACCTCTGCAATGCCCATGCCATTGACCTTTTCAACGTAGGTGTCCCAGTTGGACAGCGGCTCACGGCCGGAAACAAACTTGATGATCATCTCGTCAACGTAAGTATCCACGTCTGCCATCACTGCACGACGGACGGCATCGTCCTCAGAGGAGAAGGAGGTGGAGCCGGGAATGACGTACTTCTTGGATTCTTCCAGGAAGGGAATGATGCAATCCTGCTTTGCACGGTTGACAGACTCATCATCCAGCTGCGTGACCTCATCCTGGCTCAGAATGAACGGGCCGGAGCTCTGTGCAAAGGTGAAGGTGCCGATCGCGTTTTTGGGAGACAGGCCGTCAGGATTCTTCATAACATAATCGGTGAAGATCGGCTTGCCGTCCTGCATGGTGTAGTGAGTGCCCTCAATACCCATGTTGATCAGCCGGGTGCCCTCGTCGCTGTACATGTAATCCAGCAGAGCAATCACGCGGTCAACATTCTTGCAGCTTGCGGTGATGGTGGCTGCTGCGATCGCACGAGGCTCCTGATCGATATAAGAATGGATCTGTGCGGTACCCTTGGGCGGCACGGTTGCTTCCACATGGAAGCCGGGGAAGGAAGCAGGCATGGTGGCATTCTGTGCAGCCAGCATGCCACCCAGAGGGCCATAGAAGGAGCCGATGGTATTCTGTGCGAGCTTGGGCACGAAGGAGGCGTAATCCATGGTGATGATCTCGGGATCAATATAGCCCTTCTCATACATATCATGCATCCAGGTCACAGCCTCTTTATACTTGGGATCAATGGGGCCGTAGTGGACCTTGCCGCCATCGTCCGGGTCAGTATAGAAATCGTCCAGGCAGCCGAATGCGGTGCAGAAATTCCGCAGACCGGTCATATCATAGGAGCTGAAGGGAACCTCGTCATTGGAGCCGTTTCCGTTCAGATCGGTGGTCTTGACCAGATGCCAGTAATTCTCCCAATCTTCCAGAGTGACCGGGCTCTCGATGCCCAGCTTTTCCAGCCAGTCGGTGCGGACGATGTAGGGCATATTGCCGGAGACCTTCTCATCCAGCATGGGCATATAATAAATATTGCCGTCGCTGTAAGTCAGTGCTTTTTCGACACCGTCCCGCTTGTCGATCTCCTTCTTCAGGTTCGGCATGCTGTTGTCGATGTAGTCGTTCAGGGAAAGGATCACGCCGGACTCGCCGTACTTCAGAACTTCGGTGGTGGGCATATCCATAATGATGTCCGGCAGCTGTGCATCCATCATCACGAGATTCAGGCGCTCGTTGTAATTGTCCTGCGGGGGGTTATCAAATTCAAAATCCATATTGAATTTTTCGCCCAGGACCTTCCAGACATCCATCTGCTCGGCAGCAACTTCGTTTGCGGCCTTGGATTTCAGGATGCGCACGGTGATGCGCTCGTTGGAAGCAGCTGCTCCGGAACCGGCAGCAGAAGAAGCAGTCGTAGAGGAAGAGCTGCCACAGCCCTCCAGGACACCCAATGCCAGGGAAGCGACCATAGCGCTGCATACGGCGCGTCTGCTGATTTTTCTTTCTTTCATAAAATCTTTTCCTCCTTGATTTATGGAATGGGACGGGGAAGATCCCCATGCTTCCATAACCTCCGCTCAGCTCGTACGCTGCCGACCAGTGGTTTTTCCTTACTCAGAAGCATATCATGTCCTTTTTGAAATTGCAACATTTTTCGATACAAAACGCACAAAAGATTTTCTCATTTTTGAGCATGATTGTTGCACAATATCCACAAAGATGCGATTATTCTTCCTTTTGTCATGGTGCGGGATGAAATGTCATGCTCCTTCACCTTGACGATTTCGGCACAAAAAGATATGCTGGAAACAAAATTGGAATCGGAGATCCATTCAAAAGAAAGGAAGAGAGAAACTATGAGTAAGCAAATCACAGCCATCATCGTGGGCGCGGGCCATCGGGCGATCCTGTACAGCCTGTATGCGCTGGAACACCCGGACGAGCTGAAGATCGTGGGCGTAGCAGATCCGGATCCGATCCGGCGGAAGAAGGTTGCGGAGATGCATGGCTTCGGGGAGGAGATGTGCTTCAGGAGTGCTGAGGAGCTGGCAGCAAGGCCCAAGCTGGCAGACGCGGTGATCAATGGAACCATGGACCGCCAGCATGTGCCCACTGCGGTTCCGCTCCTGCGCGCAGGATATGATATGCTGCTGGAAAAACCCTTCGCGATCAGTGAGGAGGAAGTAAACTATTTATATAAGGTTGTAAAAGAGACCGGGCGGAAGGTGATGATCTGCCACGTTCTGCGGTATGCGCCCTTCTATGTCGCAATCAAGCAGAGACTGCTGAGCGGGGAGATCGGTGACATTATCAATATTCAGGCCACAGAACATGTCAGCTACCATCACCTGGCTGTCTCCTTTGTGCGCGGCAAATGGGGCAACGAGGAAAAATGCGGGGCTCCGATGCTGCTGGCAAAGTGCTGCCATGACATGGATCTCATTATGTGGCTGAAGAGCGGCGTTTCGCCCAAACAGATCGCAAGCTTTGGAAGTGACTTCCAGTTTGATCCTGCCAAAAAGCCCGCAGGGGCAGGCAAGCGCTGCCTGGTGGATTGCCAGTGCGAGGAGACTTGTCTGTACTCTGCTAAAAAGCATTATCTGGATCACCCGGATCGGTGGGCGTTTTATGTATGGGACTGCCTGGAGAATATTGAGAATCCGACGCTGGAGGACAAGCGTAAGTCGCTGATGACAGACAATATCCATGGACGCTGTGTGTGGGATTGTGAACATACGGTGGTGGATCATCAATCGGTGCTGATGAATTTTGCGGATGGCGCAACTGCGACCCTGAACATGATCGGCGGCACAGCGAAACCGGAGCGCAATATCCACATCATTGGTACAAAGGGTGAGATCAAGGGTGTGTTTGACGATTCGGTTTTCACTGTGCGCACCATAGATACCGCTAGCGAGAAGGGCTGGAACGAGGAAGTGGTAGACCTGAAGATCGGTGGAGATAAGAGCGGCATGACAGGCTCTCATGGCGGCGGCGACCTGCGGCTGGTGGAGGACTTTGTTCATGTGCTTCAGGGGGAGGAGCCTTCCATCTCCTGCACAACGATCAAAGATTCGATCAATGGGCATCTGGGGGTCTTCTGCGCAGAGCGTGCTCGCAAGGAGAGCGCCGTCATAACGATGCCAGACATCAGATAATGCAGTGCTGACATAGAAAACGTCCCCGTGCAGTTTTGATATCCTGCACGGGGACGTTTTGCGATCTTTTTATTTTCTCATTTCCGCATTCACCCATTCCCGCACGCGGTCAGGCCGGTTGGTGACGATGCAGTCAGGGCCAAGGGGCAGCAGGGAACGGACAGCGTCCTGGGTGTCCACGGTCCAGAACGCGGCCTGGATGCCCATGGCGTGGAGCTGGTTCACAAGCTCGGGGTTGGAGTAGGCGGTGTGGTACTCGCAGCTGACGATGTCCACAGGGAAATCCAGCGTTTTGATGTAGGCAGCCACATCTGCCTGCTCCTCCAGATGGCCGATCACCTGCTCCACGGTCTCGCCGGGGAAGTTGGCGCGGAGCATATCGACCTTGTCGGCCACAGTGCGGTAGATGAGATTGTTCCGCAGGTCGATGCAGTTTTCCTCGCTGAAGGGCTCGTCCATGCTGTTCACAAGGCCCAGATCCTTCCACACCACCGGCGGAGGCAGCACCATGCTGAGGAAAGCGCCGTAGGTCAGCGCACCTACCTTCAGCTCAGGCATCAGCTGCTTTGCCTGCCGCAGCTGGGAGTGGTGGAAGGAGATGAGGGTGAGTCGGTCGGTGAGCCCGGCGGCGCGGACTGCATCCAGCACCCGGGGCACAAAGTCGGGGTCGTCCTCCAGTGGGCTTTTCAGTTCCAGCTGCACCTGCGTGCCCTCCATGCCGGCGCAGAGCTCCAGCGCTTCCTGCAGCGTGGCGATCCTCTCGTTGGCGTAGATGGCATCTTTCCAGCTGCCGAAATCCAGAGCCTTCAGCTCGCCCATGGTCAGGTCGTAGATCTGGCCGGAGATGTCGGTGTGCATGTCCACCATGTAGTCGTGGTGGATGACCAGCTCGTTGTCGTAGGTCTTCTGTACATCCATTTCCACGCCGTCCGCGCCGATCTCCATCGCCTTGCGGAAGGCGACCAGCGTGTTCTCAGGGGCCAGATAGGATGCACCGCGGTGCGCAATGATTTGGGGTGTCGTCATCTTGTGCTATGATTCCTTTCCTCACAGTTGGCTCAGGCCAGATCTTCGCCGTCGGAGGCGATGACCTTTTTATACCAGTAGAAGCTGTCCTTCCGGCTGCGGGCCAGCGTGCCCTTGCCTTCGTTGTCCTTGTCTACATAGATGAAGCCGTACCGCTTCTTCATCTCGCCGGTGGAAGCGCTGACCAGGTCGATGGGGCCCCAGGTGGTGTAGCCCAGCAGGGGCAGGCCGTCCTCGTTGATGGCCTTTTCCATCTGCTCGATGTGGGCCCGCAGGTAGTCGATGCGGTAGGTGTCGTGGATGGAACCATCTGCTTCCACCTTGTCCACCGCACCCAGACCGTTCTCCACGATGAAGAGCGGTTTCTGATAGCGGTCATACAGGCTGTTCATGGTGATGCGCAGGCCCACCGGGTCGATGGCCCAGCCCCAATCGCTGGCCTTGAGGTAGGGGTTCTTGACGGCATCCATGATGGCATTGCCGTTGGCCTTGTTCATCAGTTCGGGGTCCACAGTGGTGCAGCGGCTGGAATAGTAGCTGAAGGAGATGAAGTCCACAGTGCCCTCTTTCAGCAGCTGTTCATCGCCCGGCTCCATCTGCAGTGCAATGCCTGCACGCTCTATCCGCTTTTTGGCCCAGACAGGGTATTCGCCGCGGGACTGGACATCAATGAAGAAGTAGTTGTCGCGGTCAGCCTCGGCAGCGGCCTGCACATCGGCAGGGGCGCAGGTGCGGGGGTAGAACTGACCGGCGGCCAGCATACAGCCCACCATGGCATCGGGCATGATGGCATGGGCCAGCTTGACGGCCTTTGCGCTGGCCACCAGCTCGTGGTGAGCGGCCTGATACTTGACCTGCTGCACGTTCTCGCCGGGCGCAAAGAGCAGACCGGCTCCCATAAAGGGCATGTGGAGCAGCATGTTGATCTCGTTGAAGGTCAGCCAGTACTTGACCTTGCCCCGGAAGCGCTGGAACAGCACCTCACAGTAGTGAGCGTAGGCATCCACCATCCGGCGGTCTTTCCAGCCGCCGTACTTTTTGATCAGGGCAATGGGGGTATCAAAGTGGCACAGGGTCACCAGCGGCTCAATGCCGTACTTGTGGCACTCATCAAAGAGCTCCTCATAGAAGCGCAGGCCCTCTTCGTTGGGCTGCGCGTCATCGCCGTTGGGCAGGATGCGGGTCCAGGCAATGGACAGGCGGTAGCAGCGGAAGCCCATCTCGGCAAAGAGCTTGATGTCCTCCTTGAAGTGGTGGTACATGTCAATGGCTTCGTGGGAGGGGTAGAAGTGCTCGGCATCGCAGTCCAGCATCTTCAGCTGGCCCAGCGCCACGGGGAAGCGGTCGGGGCCAAAAGGCACCACGTCCACACTGGACAGGCCGCGTCCGCCCTCGTTGTAAGCGCCCTCGCACTGGTTGGCGGCAGTGGCACCGCCCCACAAAAAGTCTTTCGGGAATTTGCCCATAGGTCTTACCTCCTGATGCAGTTGAATTCTGATACTTCAATGATACCATGTTCTGAGCCGCTGTCAACCGGGAAAGTACGACTTTATCCGTCAATTCGACGAAAAATGTTGCTGATTTTTGACACTTTTCACGAAGAAATCGAAAATTGCGAGCGATTTTCCTTGGAATCTGTTTCTTCCAAACGGACAGTAAGTGTGATAGACTGAATAGGTAAACGGAAAACGGCTCACCCTGCCCTTCGTTGCTTTGCAATGCCGGAGCGGGCGAGGACGTTGATGAAAGAGCTATCAGGAAAAATGGAGTGTTTGCTATGACTGAATTCAAGCCCATCAAGGAAGGCAAAGTCCGCGAGATCTATGACAATGGCGACAGCCTCATTATGGTTGCCACCGATCGTATCTCTGCATTTGATGTGATCCTGAAAAATAAAGTGACCAACAAGGGCAAGGTGCTGACCCAGATGAGCAGATTCTGGTTCGACTACACCAAGGATGTTCTGCCCAACCACATGCTGAGCGTGGATACCGCCGATATGCCCGAGTTTTTCCGCACGCCTGCCTTTGAGGGCCGGAGCATGAAGTGCCGCAAGCTGACCATGCTGCCCATCGAGTGCATCGTGCGCGGCTACATCACCGGCAGCGGCTGGGCCAGCTACCAGAAGACCGGCAAGGTGTGCGGCATCCAGCTGCCCGAGGGCCTGCAGGAGTCCCAGAAGCTGCCGGAGCCCATCTACACCCCCTCCACCAAGGCCGAGATCGGCGACCACGACGAGAACATCTCCTACGAAAAGAGCATCGAGGTGCTGGAAAAGCAGTTCCCCGGCCACGGCGAGGAATATGCCACCAAGCTGCGCGACTACACCATTGCCCTGTACAAGAAGTGTGCTGAGTATGCGCTCTCCCGCGGCATCATCATTGCCGACACCAAGTTCGAGTTTGGTCTGGATGAGAACGGCAACGTGGTGCTGGGCGATGAGATGCTCACCCCCGATTCCAGCCGCTTCTGGCCGCTGGAGGGCTATGAGGCCGGCCACGGTCAGCCCTCTTTCGATAAGCAGTTCGTCCGCAACTGGCTCAAGGCCAATCCCGACAGCAACTACGATCTGCCTCAGGATGTCATCGACAAGACCATTGCCAAGTACGAGGAAGCTTATGAGCTCCTGACCGGCAAGAAGCTGTAAACACTCTGATCTTCTTTCTCCCCTCTGCTGTATAACGGCAGGGGGGATTTTTATATCAGCAGACCTGCCTGGAGGGACGGCGGGGTGTTCCCCAAGCAAGTGTCCGGAGGGTGGGACCCGACTGCCGTAGGCAGTTGGGCGAGGGATGGAATGCC
>ENA-ORSC01001154-ORSC01001154.1-human-gut-metagenome-genome-assembly--contig:-NODE-1154-length-18797-cov-3.708142_pt1 | contig 18797 bp, 18 predicted proteins | sample MGYA00242178_ERZ509140 | MGnify/ENA primary metagenome ERZ509140 (study PRJEB26280, sample SAMEA2338681) | human gut metagenome | biome: human gut; feature: human-associated habitat; material: faeces... | reverse complement strand
CCGCCCTGAGGGCAGCGGATATCCTCCTCTACCAGGCGGATCTGGTCCCCGTGGGCGGCGACCAGAAGCAGCACGTGGAGATCTGCCGGGACATTGCCACCCGTTTCAATGGCATCTACGGCGATACCTTCAAGCTGCCGGACCCCTACATCCCCAAGGTGGGCGCCCGGATCATGAGCCTGACCACCCCCACCAGCAAAATGAGCAAGTCCGACAAGGATCAGAACGGCTGCGTGTATATGCTGGAAAAGCCGGAGGATATCCTGCGGAAGTTCAAGAAGGCCATGACCGATTCCGACGCCTGCGTCCGCTTTGACCCGGAGAACAAGCCCGGCGTCTCCAACCTGATGCAGATTTACTCTGTGGCCACCGGCAGGGATTACGCGGCTATTGAGGCGGAATTTGCCGGTCAGGGCTACGGCAGCTTCAAGACCGCCGTGGGCGAGTCCGTGGTGGAGCTGCTGCGCCCCATCCGGGAGGAGACGGAGCGCCTGCTGGCTGACAAGGCCTATCTGGAGAGTGTGTACCGCGCCGGTGCGGAGAAGGCTGCCTATGTAGCCAACCGCACCCTGTCCAAGGTCTACAAAAAAGTGGGCTTCCTGGCCCGGTAACGGCGGAGGAAACATGAGATTTGACAATCAGCTGATGGCGCCGGTGGCGCTGGCATTGCTGACGGCGTGCGTGGACATCATCTACCCGGATGTGTCCGCTTATTTTGCCGTGGGCTTTCTGTCCCATCTGGTGCTCGATTTTTTCAATCGGAAACCGGAAAAGCTGTTCTGGCCCTGGAAGAAGGGATTCTGCCTCGGACTCTGCTCAGCACGGGGACTTGTGAACCGCGCACTGCTCGGGTGCGGCATGGTATTTCTTGCTGTAATACTGGTGCTCTCGGCGCCTGCAGGGCGGCTGATGGCTAAAATCATGCGGGCAATTTACGGATGAGATGGGATTGACAAAAAGATAACAAGACAAAAGAAGAACAAGCAGGAATTTTTCGGTGTTAAAGTTAATATTTTATACATTTTATAGTAGGATTTTTGATTAAAATGATGTAAAATAGAAAACAGAAATCCGGCGTCCGTAATTGTTTTTGAAATGAACGAACAGGGAACCGCCGGCCCGTTACCGCAGCCGATTGCGGAGCGCAGCGCAACCGACAACAGAGATTAGAGCACAACAGGCAATACAGGAGTTAGTATGAACGAAGAAATGAAAAACCAAACAGAACAGTTACCGCTTTTAAAAGTACACATGATGGGAAGTTTTTTCCTGGAGTACGGCGACCAGCCGATTTCCTTCCGGAAAACAATGGCAACAAAATCGATGAGACTTCTGCAGATTTTCCTCTATAACAAGGACAATGGAATTTCCAGAGGAAGACTGTTGGAGAGCACATACGGAAGAGAAGATGTGGCGGACGCGGCAAACAGTCTGCGTGTCGGCGTACATCGCCTGAAAAGAAGCCTTGTCGAGGCAGGACTTCCGCAGTTTGAGTACATTTATACACAGAAAGGCGTTTACCACTGGACCAGCCCGATGCCGGTTGAGGTAGATGCGATTGATATCAAAAATAAGATCCTGGAAGCAGGAAAAGAGACAGACGAGAAAGCGCGCATGGATCAGATGATCGAAGCGCTGGAGCTGTACACCGGAGAGTTCCTTGCAGATTTCGGCGAGGAAGAGTGGGTACAGGCGGAGCGCGCGCAGCTGAAAAAAGTATATTCCGATGCACTGAAAGAAGTAAGTGAGTATCTTCTGAAAAACGAGGAGTTCGATGAGCTGCAGAAGCTGACTTCTGTTGCTTCCGAACTGTATCCGTTCGACGAGTGGCAGGCAGTCCAGATGCAGGCGCTGATCGGCCTGGAGAGATACAAAGAGGCCATGAAACTGTACGAGCAGACCTCGAAACATTACTTTGAAGAGCTTGGCGTTACACAGAGCGAGAAACTGGTGGAGCAGTACCGCTATCTGGGAAGCCGCATGGGCAGCAGACACCGCGTGATCGAAGAGGTACAGGCAGATCTTCAGGAGAGCCCGGGAGAAAAGGACGGAGCATTCTTCTGTTCCCTCGCCGGATTCCGTGACTGCTACCGACTTGTTTACCGTATGTCCGAGCTGAACGGACAGATGCCGTGGCTGATGCTGTGCACCATTACAGACGGAAAAGGTTACCCGGCAAAAGGCGGTCCGCGCCTTGACCGTATGTCCGAAAAGCTGCTTGAGGTAATGAAACGCAGCCTGCGTCATTCCGATTTCTTTGCAAAATACAGCCCGTCCCAGTATGTGATTCTGCTGCAGGGCGGCAACCAGAGAGGATGCGAACTCGTCTACAAGAGAATCAGCGAGCGCTTCTCCGAGGAGAAAAAAGGCTGGGCAAAGAATCTGAAATACAGTGCACTGCCGGCAATTCAGACCGAAAAAGAGCTTGAGTTCTTAGAAGGAGACGATGTTTTATGATTCGCGTACAGCTGCTTGGAAGATTCAGCATGTACGATGAAACACGCTGCCTCAACGAGGAAGCGATTCATTCCCCGATGATCACAAAGCTGCTGGTTTATATGATCTGCAACAAAAACCACATCGTAACACTGGAACAGTTAACCGAAGCACTCTGGACGGATGAGGAGAGTGAAAATCCGTACGGAGCACTGAAAAATATGATGTACCGTCTGCGCGGAACGCTGCGGAAGGTATGGCCGGTTGAGAGAGGATCATGCCTGCTATATGAAGGCTGTCATGGAACTGATGAAAAGCCTGGAGCACCGCAGAGCGCAAAGGAAAAGTACAGGTTCTCAGTGATCTAAAAGAGCTTTATCAGGAGCCAAGAGAATTAGAAAAAATAAATTAATTTTTAAGTTGACAGCAGACTAAATAAATGGTAGCTTTAAGCTGTGATGAAACGAGCTTAAATCCAGAAAAAAGTCTGCTGTCTTAAGTTAAATAAAGTAAAACAGACAGGGAGGATAACAAACATGAGTTACAGAGAAGTATATGAAAAATGGTGCAATGATCCATATTTTGATGAGGCATCCAGAGAAGAGCTGAAAGCACTCGAAGGAAATGAGGCAGAAATCGAAGACCGTTTCTACCGTCAGCTTGAGTTCGGTACCGGCGGACTCCGCGGTGTCATCGGAGCGGGTACCAACCGCATGAACATCTACACCGTACGCCAGGCAACCCAGGGCCTTGCCAACTACATCATTTCCCAGAACGGACAGGAAAAAGGCGTAGCCATCGCACACGATTCCAGAAGAATGTCTCCGGAATTCGCACGCGAAGCAGCACTCTGCCTGAATGCAAACGGAATCAAAACGTATCTGTTCGAGTCCCTGCGTCCGACACCGGAGCTTTCTTTTGCTGTCCGTGAATTCGGCTGCATTTCCGGTATCGTCATTACCGCAAGCCACAACCCGAGAGAGTACAATGGATACAAAGTATACTGGGAGGACGGCGCACAGATTACACCGCCGCACGACAAAAACATCCTCGCAGAGGTAGCAAAAGTAACCGAGTTTTCTGCCGTTAAAACGATGGAAGAAGATGATGCAAGAGCAGAAGGCCTGTTCCAGGTCATCGGAACCGATTTTGATGACCGTTACGTCGCAAAATTAAAAGAGCAGAGCATTCATCCGGAAATCATCAAAGATGCGGCAAAAGATATGAAGATCGTCTACACACCGCTTCACGGAACCGGAAATGTGCCGGTACGCCGCGTTCTGCGCGAGCTTGGCTTTAATCAGGTTTACGTTGTAAAAGAGCAGAAAGTGCCGGACGGAAACTTCCCGACGGTGGCTTACCCGAACCCGGAAGACGAGAAAGCATGGACACTGGCGCTGAAACTGGCAAAAGAAGTAGACGCTGACATCATCCTTGCAACCGACCCTGACGCAGATCGTCTCGGCGTTTATGCAAAAGACAGCAAGACCGGCGAGTACGTAAGCTTCACCGGAAATATGTCCGGTATGCTGATCGCAGAGTACATCCTGCGCGAGCGCACCAAGAACGGAACCATGCCGGAGAACCCGGCTCTCGTTGAGACGATCGTTACCACAGATATGGCAAAAGCAATCGCAAAAGCCTACAACGTGGCACTGATCGAAGTTCTGACCGGATTCAAATACATCGGCGAGCAGATCAAGTTCTTTGAGCAGAGCGGTGCACACAACTATGTCTTCGGCCTGGAGGAGAGCTACGGCTGCCTGGCTGGAACATATGCAAGAGACAAAGATGCCTGTGTGGCAGTTATGATGCTGTGCGAGGTTGCTGCATACTACAAACAGCAGGGCAAGACACTGTGGGATGCCATGGTGGATATGTACGAAGAGTACGGCTACTACAAAGAGGGTCTTGCAACGATGACCTTAAAAGGTATCGACGGTGCAAAAGAGATCCAGACCATGATGACCAACTTCCGCGAGAACCCGCCGAAAGAGCTGGGCGGCTTCAAAGTTCTTGCCGTACGCGATTACAAAGCAGACGTACGAGTGGATCTCGTAAGCGGCGAGAAGAGCGCAACCGGACTTCCGTCCTCCAACGTTCTTTACTATGAGCTGGAAAATAACGCATGGTGCTGCGTACGCCCATCCGGTACCGAGCCGAAGATCAAATTTTATTTCGGCGTAAAAGGCACATCCCTCGAAGATGCAGCCAAGAAACTGGAAAAATTAAAAAATGCAATGGTAACTGCTTAAACGCCGTGTGATATAGAAACAAAAAAAGGCCTCAGCCCGGCGGGCGGGGGCTTTTTTGGCAGAAAATCGGCGCGGCGGATGGCGGCTGCCTTCAGACAAGGAGAAGAAAATGGCGATTTTATATTATGATGACAAAAAGCTTTTTCAGTTAAATACAGAGAAAACGACGTATGTGATCGGTCTGAGTCCGGAAGGCTACGTCGGACACGTTTACTACGGACCGCTTCTGCACGGAGAGCCGGATCTGTACCCGCTCCGCATGGACGAGCCGCCGTTCACCCCGTCCGTCAACAAGAGAGAAAAATCTTCTTTCCTCGACCGTTTCCCGATGGAGTATCCGACCGGCGGAATCGGTGATTACCGGGAGAGCTGCCTGAACGTGAGAAATGCACAGGGACGCATGGGATGCGAAATCCATTTTGATTCCTATGAGATCTTCAAAGGCAAACGCAAAATGGAAGGTCTTCCGGCTTCTTTCGGAACCGAAGAGGAAGTTGAGACACTGGAAATCACCTGCAAAGATCCGATCCTTGGACTCGTTGTTGTTCTTTCCTACTCTGTTTTTGAAAAAGAAAACGTTATCACCAGAAGCGTCTGTGTGAAGAATGAAGGCAGCGAAACACTGAAAGTAGAGAAAATCTACAGTGCCTGCCTCGACATGGACAACGAAGACTTCGAGATGATCTCCCTTCACGGATCCTGGGCAAGAGAACGCCATATCCAGCAGGGAGCACTCCGCTACGGAAAACAGCTCGTTTCCTCCGGAAAAGGTGAATCCAGCCATCAGGAGCACCCGTTCGTGGCAATGGTAACACCGGGAACCGATCAGGAGCGCGGCGAGGTTTATGCGATGCATTTCGTATATTCCGGTAACTTCATCGGCCAGGTCGAGAGATGCCAGTTCGACACCGTCCGCATGGTCATGGGTATCAATCCGGACGAGTTCTGCTGGAACTTAAAAGCCGACGATGAGTTCCAGGCACCGGAAGTCGTTATGGTTTACTCCGCAGAGGGACTTGGCGAAATGACGCGTTCCTATCATGCATTTTACCGCAGACACATGATCCGCAGCCCGTACAACCACAAAAAACGCCCGATTCTGATCAACAACTGGGAGGCAACGTACTTTGATTTCGATACCGACAAACTTCTCGATATCGCAAGAGAAGCGAAAAAAGACGGCATCGAGATGCTGGTTATGGATGACGGATGGTTCGGAAAACGAAATAAAGACGATTCTTCCCTCGGTGACTGGGTTGTCAACGAAGAGAAGATCAAAGGCGGCCTGAAGAACCTGGTCGACAAAGTCAATGAAATCGGTCTGGAGTTCGGTATCTGGTTTGAGCCGGAGATGATCTCACCGGATTCCAACCTCTACAAAGAGCACCCGGAATGGGCCATCCAGATTCCGGGAAGAGAAGCGACCGAGAGCCGCTGCCAGTACGTGCTGGATCTCTCCCGCCCGGAAGTGCAGGATTACGCATATGAGAGCGTGGCAAAAATCCTGCGCAGCGCAAACATCAAATACGTAAAATGGGATATGAACCGCCAGTTAAGCGATCTCGGCAGCACCTATCTCGATGAGGATTCCCAGCAGGAGCTGTTCCACCGCTACGTGCTCGGCATGTACGCGATGCAGGAGCGTCTGGTGCAGGAGTTCCCGGATCTGCTTCTGGAGAACTGCTCCGGCGGCGGTGCGCGTTTTGACCCGGGAATGCTCTACTACAGCCCGCAGATCTGGTGCTCCGATGACACCGATGCGATCGAGCGTCTGGAAATCCAGGAGGGAACCGCCCTCATTTACCCGCTCTGCGCAATGGGTGCACACGTCAGCGTATGCCCGAACCACACCGTCGGCCGTGTGACTCCATTCACAACGAGAGGCCATGTGGCACTGGCTGGAACATTTGGCTATGAGCTCGATATCACAAAGCTGCCGGAGGAGGAGAGAAAACTGATTCCTGAGCAGACCGCGATGTATCACAAATATCATGAACTGATCCGCGATGGAGAGTATTATCGTATTCTTTCCTACCGTGAAAACCATAGATCCGACTGCTGGGCAGTAGCTTCTGAGGATAAAAACGAAGTGCTTGTAACTTACGTACAGGTGCTGGCACAGGTAAATATGCCGTCCCGCAAGGTACGCCTGCGCGGCTTCGATCCGGCGAAAAAATACCGTCTGGAAGGAACCGACGAGGTTTACAGCGGCGAGATGCTGATGAATGCAGGATTCCGCATGAAAGATTTCCGGGGCGATTTCGTCAGCAGACTGTATCACTTTATCGCAGTGGACTAAGGAGTAACATGTATGGCAAAAGTAAGATTGGCAGATATTGCAAAGGTGGCGGGCGTCAGCGCCGTCACTGTGCATAACGCGATTACAGGACAGAAAGGGGTCAGCGATGAGATGCGCGCCCGGATTCTGGAAATTGCAAAGGAAATGGGGTACCGCCAGCCGGGAAGCGGAGCGAGAAATACACAGGGAAAAAGCCTGCGCTGCATCGGAGTGGTGATTCCGGAACGGTATCTGGCAGAGTATACGACATTTTACTGGAAAATGTATCAGGAGATGGCACTGGCGGCGACGGAAAAGAGCTGTATGGTGACCGTGGAGATCCTGAAACAGGAGATGGAAGATGAGATGATCGTGCCGTGCATCGCCAAGGAGCAGACCGTCGATGCGCTGATCCTGATGGGAGACACGAGCCGCGATTACATCCACTATCTGAAGAAAAACGTGGATCTTCATATTTCTGGATTTCTACGACAATGAGCTGGCAAAAGATGCCGTGATCGCAGATAACTTTCACGGAATGTATCTGATGACGGAATACCTGTATGAGCATGGCCTGACCAAGCTGGCTTTTGTCGGTTCGATTCATTTTTCCAGCAGTATCATGGATCGGTACTGCGGTTTTTCCAAGGCTGTTCTGGAACACCGCGATGTGACACCGGCGGAATGGATTCTGGAGGACCGTGATGAGCGGGGCCAGATCGAAATTCATCTCCCGGAACAGATGCCGGAAGCGTTCGTCTGCAACTGCGACCTGACCGCCGGCCTTCTGATGCTCGAGCTGGAAAAACGCGGCATCTCCGTGCCGGAGGACGTTTCCGTTGTCGGCTTCGACAATTACCTGTATCCGGGTTTCCCGGATCTCAAGATCACTTCGTATGAGATCAATACGAAGGCGATGGTAAAAGTAGCGCTCGAAAAAGCGCTGAAGCAGATCCGCGGCGCGGCATCCGGCAAAAATATGGAAATTGTCTCCGGACAGCTGGTGCCGAAAGAGAGCGTAAAGCTTTGATTTTTATAACTGAATTATAAATTAAGAAACGGGGCATTTTGAAATGCCCCGTTTTTGTACATATTACACAACAAAGTCACTTAAAAATTGACAGTATCTAACGGAACTTATTTTTTAAGTAATTTCCAGTTGAAAAATTAACCATCTATGTTAAGATTAAGCTAAAGGACTGGGCGTGAGGGTGATAAAACACGGCGGTTCGGAGAAAAAAGAATTAAAAAACAAGATTCTGTCCACTAACAGAAACTTAAAAAAACAAAGTACAACTCATAAACAAACAATATTTTTCATGGAGGTTTCAAAAAATGAGCGAAGTTAAAATTATTGGAGATGCTGTCAAAAATATGCCATGGCAGGAAGGCCCGGCTGAATTTTCCGGTGCACCGGTATGGAGATACGGCGAGAATCCGATCATCGGAAGAAATCCGGTGAAGGAAGTAGCAAGAATCTTCAACAGCGCCGTTATGCCGTACGGCGACGAGTTCATCGGAGTATTCCGTGGTGAGCAGACAAACGGAATCCCGTATATCTACCTTGGAAGAAGCAAAGATGCGATCCACTGGAATTTCGATGAGAACAAAATCCAGTTCGTTGACGAAGAAGGCAAACCGTTCATGCCGGTTTACGCATATGACCCGCGTCTTGTAAAAGTAGAAGATACCTACTACATCATCTGGTGCCAGGACTTCTACGGTGCAGCCATCGGAATGGCAAAAACAAAAGATTTTGAAACCTTCGTACGTGTGGAGAATCCATTCCTTCCATTCAACAGAAATGCCGTTCTCTTCCCGAGAAAAATCAACGGCAACTTCGTGATGCTGTCCCGTCCAAGCGACAGCGGCCACACACCGTTCGGTGACATCTTCCTGTCCGAGAGCCCGGATATGCTGTACTGGGGCAAACACCGCCACGTCATGAGCAAGAGCCCGGAGTGGTGGGAGTCCTTAAAGATCGGCGGCGGCGCAGCTCCGATTGAGACCAACGAAGGATGGCTGCTGTTCTACCACGGCGTAAGCGGCACCTGCAATGGCTATGTATACAGCATCGGCGGCGCAATCCTCGACAAAGAGAATCCGTCCATCGTAAAATACCGTTGCCAGAACTTCCTTCTGACACCGGAAGAGTGGTATGAGGAGAGAGGCTTCGTTCCGAACGTAACCTTCCCGTGCGCAACCATTCACGATGCAGAGACCGGAAAGATCGCGATCTACTACGGCGCAGCCGATACGTATGTAGGACTGGCATTCACAACCGTAGATCTGATTGTAGATTATATCAAGAAAAACAGTGTCGTACGCGAGTCTGACACCGAAATCGGAAGAAGATAAGAAAGAAGGAAAGAAAAGATGCAGTCTTTGGCAAAGGAAGTAAGGCAGGAGCTTACTGAACGGATCGTTCCGTTCTGGGAGGGCTTAAGAGATGAGGAATACGGCGGATTTTACGGCTATCAGGACTTTGATCTGAACGTGCAGAAAACGTATGAGAAGGGCTGCATCTTAAACAGCAGAATTCTCTGGTTTTTCTCGAATGCGTACCTGACCTTAAAGGACGAGAAGCTGCGCGCCGATGCGGAGCATGCGTACCGCTTTATGAAACAGGCGTGTGTGGACCGCGAGTACGGTGGCGTGTTCTGGTCTGTCACCTACGACGGAAAGCCGCTCGATACGACAAAGCATACGTACAATCAGGCATTTGCAATTTATGCGCTGTCTACGTATTTTGATGCGACAGGCGACACCGAGGCGCTGGAGCTGGCAAAATCGCTGCAGCAGATCATCGAGACACACTGCACCGACGAGTACGGTTATCTCGAGGCATTTACCCGCGATTTCAAGCCGGAGAGCAATGAAAAGCTCTCGGAGAACGGCGTCATGGCAGAGAAGACCATGAATACGCTGCTGCATGTTTTCGAAGCATATACAGAGCTGTACCGCGTGACAAAGGATCCGTTTACCGGTGACCGTCTCCGCTTTATGATGGATCTCTTCGCGGATAAAGTATACAACAAGGAAAAAGGCCGTCAGGAAGTATTTTTCGACCGGACATGGAATACGCTGATTGATCTGTATTCTTATGGCCATGATATCGAGACTTCCTGGCTGATCGACCGGGGTACAGAAGTGCTCGGCGATCCGGCTTACCGGGAAAAACTGCTGCCGATCACCGGAGAGATTGCGGAAAATATCTACAATACGGCATACAAAAATCATTCGCTGATGAATGAGAGCGAGCGCGGTGTGGATGATACCACAAGAGTCTGGTGGGTACAGGCAGAAGCTGTCGTTGGATTTTTAAATGCATGGCAGAAAAAACCAGAGGAAACAAAGTATCTCGATGCGGCAAAAGACATCTGGGGCTACATCAAGGACTATGTGATCGACAAACGAGAGGGGTCTGAGTGGTTCTGGTGCGTGAATGCAGACGGAAGCCCGATTCATGAGCCGATTGTAGAACCGTGGAAATGCCCGTATCACAATGGACGGATGTGTATGGAAGTAATTGGGAGGTTAAAAGATGCTGAATAAACAGTATTATGTGGAAAAAGCCAAGGTAGACCGCCTTGTGGCAAGAAAGAACACAAAAGCAGATTTTTACAACGGTATTTATGACCGCTATGAGTATCCGGTGCTGACAAGAGAGTTCGCTCCGGTTCACTGGAGATATGATCTGGATGAGGAGACGAATCCGTACTTTATGGAGCGTCTCGGCATCAACGCTGTGATGAACTCCGGCGCGATTTATTTGAATGGAAAGTATTATCTCGTTGTCCGCGTGGAGGGCAATGACAGAAAATCTTTCTTTGCTGTTGCAGAGAGTGATACTGGTATCGACGGCTTCCATTTCTGGGATTACCCGGTTGTGCTGCCGGATACCTGCGCAGAGGAAACCAACGTTTATGACATGCGTCTGACCCAGCACGAGGACGGCTGGATTTACGGAGTGTTCTGCTCTGAGAGCAAGGACAAAAACGATCCGGATCTGTCCGCGGCTGTTGCTGAGGCTGGTATCGTAAGAACGAAAGACCTGAAGACCTGGGAGCGTCTGGACAACCTGAAAACCTTACGTTCTCCGCAGCAGAGAAACGTTGTTCTGCATCCGGAGTTCGTAGACGGAAAATATGCCTTCTACACCCGTCCGATGGATGGTTTCATTGAGACCGGAAGCGGCGGAGGAATCGGCTTCGGACTCTGCGATGATATCACACACGCTGTCATCGACGAGGAGAAGATCATCAGCAAACGTATTTATCATACCCTGACCGAGTCCAAAAACGGTGCCGGAGCAGTGCCGATCCGCGGTAAGAAATGCTGGATCAACATTGCACACGGTGTAAGAAATACAGCAGCAGGCCTTCGCTACGTTCTGTATGTCTTCGGTACCGATCTGAACGATCCGTCCAAAGTCATTGCAGAGCCGTCCGGTGTATTCCTGGTTCCGCTTGGAAAAGAGAGAGTCGGAGACGTTTCCAACGTTGTATTTACAAACGGCGCGATTGCGCGTGAGAACGGAGAGGTTTACATCTACTATGCATCCTGCGATACAAGAATGCATGTAGCAACCACCACAATCGACAAACTCGAGGACTATCTGTTCAACACACCGCAGGATCCGCACAGATCCCCGGACTGCGTAAAACAGAGATGCGAGCTGATCTCCAAAAACCTGGAGCTGCTGAAAAACGAGAAATAAAAGCGTCCGCTGCGGCGCATGAAAAAAGGAGCTGTTCTCTTTACGGGAACGCTCCTTTTTTCATGTATATTATTTGTTTTTGGGTTTCTGATCGTCGATGGAAGTTAAAATTCCATAGAAGAGGCGCGGTGCATCGGGATCTGTAACGGGACCGTATTTTCTGCGGAAGAATGCTCCGCTACTTTCATCATTTTATCTGTATTCATATGCACTCCAGATCTGTAAAGGTCATGAAAACCTGGAAAGTGTTTCGAGAAGAAACGAAACGTCAACGGGTTTCGCGATATGGGCGTTCATGCCGGATTCCAGTGCTTTTCGGCGGTCCTCTTCAAACGCGTTTGCCGTCATGGCGACAATCGGGATTTCCCCGCGTTTTCCCGGGAGTGCACGGATCGCTTCTGCGGCCTGATAGCCGTTCATGTTCGGCATCTGAATATCCATCAGAATAACATCGTAATAATCTTCTGGTGCGTTCTGGACTGCTTTTAAGCAGAGGGCGCCGTCTTTTACGTGCTTGGCGTGAATGCCGTTTTCTTCCAGAACGGTGAGTACAATTTCTGCATTCAGGTCATTATCCTCGGCAAGCAGCACGCGTTTTTCGGAAAGCGTCTGCAGGGACTGCTCGAGAATCTCGTCTTTATGCTGGTGAGCCGCAAGCTGTTCTTCGGTCGGAAGTCCAAGCGTGAGGCAGACCGTAGTTATTGTTCCGGCACCGAGTTCGCTTTCCACATCGATCGTTCCGCCCATCAGATTCACGAGGGATTTGACGATCGGAAGGCCGAGGCCGGTTCCGGTGATGTGGCTTTCGGTGGAGGAATGTTCTCTTGTAAATTCTTCAAAAATATGCGGCAGATACTCTTTGCTCATGCCGATGCCGTTGTCCTTCACGGTGATGCGGTAGGAGGCAAAGCCCTTCCTTGGTGCCGGTGTCTCTTCGATTTTTACGGAAATTTTTCCGCCCTCCGGCGTATACTTGATGGAGTTGCTGATGATATTCAGCAGAATCTCCCGTATTTTTGTCCGGTCGCAGAGGATGGCATCGTGTTCCACCGTGTTGTAACAGAGATAGGAAAGCTTTTTGCTTTTTAACGAAGGCTCAAACACTGCATTCAGGGAATGGATCAGCTCGCTGTAGCTGCCGAGCTCGATTTTCAGCGAGGCCTTACCGCTCTCAATGCGCGCCATCTCAAGCACGTAGTTGATCAGGGAGAGCAGAAAACTGCTGGAGGACTTGATTTTTGCAATGTAGTCGACCGCGCGGTCCTTCTCGTCGATGTGTTTTTCCAGCAGATCCGAGAAACCGATGATGGCATTCATCGGGGTTCGGATGTCGTGGCTCATGTTGAACAGAAAACGTGTTTTTGCTTCGTTGGCAGACTGCGCTTCCTGTACGGCTTTTTCCAGTTCTGCTGTGTGAATCTCGTCTTTATAGCGGCGCATCTGGAACTGCAGAAAACCAATAGAGGTAAGCAGGGAAAGGATGAGCCCGAGTGCAAAGGAAACAAAAACCTGCAGCGGACTGAGCCAGCCGTTTTTCGGTACAATTTCAAAATGCCAGGTGTCGTTCGGCACGGTGCAGAGAACTTCGATGGCATCGGAACGCCGGGAATTGCCGGAGTGTGCGATGGAAACGTGTTCGCCGGTGGCCGGAGAAATTTTCCAGAGTTCGTAGGTGTAGCCGGCTTCTTCCAGTGTATTCAGTTCAATTTCGTTCAGAAACGATTCCCAGTCGAGAACGAGAATCGAAAAGCCCCAGAAGGTCTGGCCACCATTGGCATCGGTGGTATAAATCGGGTCAAAGAGCAGTGCTCCGATGTCGCCCTGCTGCAGCTCAAACGGTCCTGCAATCGTGTATTCGCCGCTCTCTTTGGCAAGGCGTGCCTCCTGTTTCCGGGCAGGATGCTCGAGCATGTTAAGTCCGAGTGCGGCTTCGTTTCCGCTCATCGGATAAATCAGTGTGACAATGCCGTCCTTTGCAAGCTCATGTGCTTTGATGACATTCTGGTCGTCCTGCATCAGCGAGGAGAGGACGGAAAACTCTTCGTCATCGACGGTATAACCGGCTTCAATCATGTGTTTCATCAGATTGGATTCGGCAAGATAATGGTTTAACTGCGATTTCACGCGGCCGATGGTCGTCTGTGCGGTATAGTCAGCTTTCAGCTTTGCTTCCTTTAACTGATTCTGATACAGAAAAACGGCGCAGAGCTCGGCAAGAAAAAATGTAATAAAAAACAGCAGAAGCGCCTGAAATCGAATCTGTTTTTGCATTAATTTTGTTTTCATATCGGATGCTCATCTAAATTTGTAATATTTCCGGCTTTTTCAGGTGATTTTTTTGAGTAAAAACGAAGGCCGGAGTTAAAAATATTATATCGGATTTACCCTGGGATTTCAATAAAAGAAGCGTTAAGTTTGAAAGAGAACAGGATGAAATGAATGGGAAATGTAATGCACAGGAAGAAAATTGCCAGAATGGGCAGAGAATGGAATTGCCAGATAGTTGCTCATTATATCAAAATCATTTATAATAGGGACAGACGACACAGAATGAAGGATTGACAATACAATGGACTATGTGATTTTTGACCTGGAATGGAACCAGTGTCCCTATGGAAAAGGAAAAGAGAACCCGAAGCTGCCGTTTGAGATTATTGAGATCGGCGCGGTGAAGATGGATGGTGAGCGGAATGTGGTGGGAACGTTTCACCGGATTGTAAAACCGGTGGTCTACCAGCATCTCCATCACCGGACGCGCGAGGTCGTCGGACTGACAGAAGAGGATCTGCAGAACGGAATCCCATTTGCGCAGGCCGTGCAGGAATTTTTTGCATTCTCCGGCGGTGCGTGCATGTTCGGCACCTGGGGACCGGGAGACCTGACGGAGCTCCAGCGGAACATGAAATTTTATAACCTCCTGTCGCTGATCCGCGGGCCGATTCATTTTTACGATGTACAGAAACTGTTCGCGATCCAGTACGAAACGATGAAGAGCCGCCGGGCGCTCGAGTACGCCGCCGACTTCCTCCATCTCCCGAAGGACGAGCATTTTCATCAGGCGCTTTCGGATGCAAAATATACGGCCGACATTTTTGCACGCATCGATATGGATGTTGTGCTGGCGTACGACTCGATCGACGTATATCAGAACCCGAAATCGAAAAAAGAGGAGATCCACGCCGTCTATAATGGCTACACGAAATTCATCTCCCGCGAATTCGACACAAAAGAAGAAGCCATGCACGACCGCGAGGTCTGCAGCACGCACTGTTGCATCTGCGGGAAAACGGCAAGAAAACGCTTACGCTGGTTTTCGGCCGGCGGGAAAAACTACTACTGCGTAGCCTGGTGCCCGGAGCACGGATATTTGAAGGGCAAAGCACGGATGAAACATTCCGATGAGGGAAAACTCTTCGTCGTGAAAACCATCCGCGTCAGCAGCGAACAGGAGGCGGGGGAAATCCGGCAGAAGAAAGAGAACCTGCGGAAGAAGAGGAATCAGAAGAGGAAAGAAATGTAAGAAAGGCAGAGGAAATGGAAACGGGATAAAAGGTTTCATTTCTTCTGCCTTTTTAATTGGAAAACAGAGCGGGATCGGTTATAATAAAAATTGAAGAAACTATCGATAAAAGCAGGTTTGTCGGTAGTTTTCTGTTATAGAAAAGAAATGGGGGCAGAGCCGGAGATGATGCATGTGGAAGCGGTGGATCGGGAAGGGCTGCGAAGAAGAGTAAAAGATCCCTTCTATCAGAATACAATATCCATTCTTGCTATGGAGAATGATCAGGTTCTTGGGCGAATTGAGTATCATTTTTACGGATGTATGCAGAACGGTTACCGGATGGCGTATGTGGACTGGGTTTATGTGCTGCCGGAAGCCAGACATAAAGGCGTTGCGCAGGGGCTGTTTCAGGAGATGGAAAAAGACTGCAGGAAACATGGGATTAACCAATATTATCTGATTCGGGCGACAAATCCAAATGCAGATAAATTTTATCACAGCTTTGAAAACGCAGAGCTTGATGAGGAGCCGTTTTTACGGAAAGAACTGAAAGAATAAGAAAAGACAAAAGGACGAAAAACAATGGCAAAATTATATTTCCGCTACGGCGCGATGGGCAGTTCGAAATCTGCTAATATTTTGATGGTTCGCTATAATTATGAGGAGCGCGGGCAGTATGCTGTCCTGTTGAAGCCGCGGACGGACAACCGCGACGGAGAACATGAAATCAAGTCCCGCATCGGGCTGGAGGCACCGGCGGAGTATGTGGATGAGTTTTTAAAAGAAATTTCGGAGACATGGAGTGCGGACAGCGGGGAATACCGGTATCATGGAAAGAAAGTGGACGCGATCCTGATCGACGAAGCGCAGTTCCTTTCACCGGAGGAGGTTGATACGCTTTCGGATATCGTAGATTTTTACGAGATCCCGGTACTCTGCTACGGCCTGCGTGCCGACTTCCAGACACATTTGTTTCCGGGGTCGAGAAGGCTGATGGAAATTGCTGACATCATCGAAGAAGTCCCAACGGTCTGCTGGTGCGGAAGACGGGCGCAGTGCAATACGAGATACGCAGACGGAAAAATCGTTCGGGAAGGCGCGCAGATTTTCCTTGGATCGAACGAGAGTTATGTGGCACTTTGCAGGAAACATTATAAAGAAGGAAAGCTGTGGAAGGAAGATGAGTAAGATAACAATATATGAAGTACAGGAGAGAATGCCGCGGATGGAAACGCTGGTGGAACTGTGGGAAGCTTCCGTCCGTGCGACACATCATTTTCATTGTTAATAGGAGCTTCTTTTGCAACAACATCCATTCGTATCAGTTTATCAAGAATATCCATAAGAGCAGGTCCGCTGGAAACATTTGATTGCTGCAATATAATCTTTTCTGGGATAATACTCCGTTTTGCACCATGCTTTTTATCGCTGGGGAACATCAGAAAAAGGATATGGAAAAAAGCCGATGGAGATGTTTTTGATTAAAAAACTTTAGGAATAACAGCAGGGGAGAGTGAAATGAAAAAAATATTTTTAATGAGGCATTCCATCCCGGAAAAAGGGGATATGCCGAATGAGCAGATTCCTCTATCGGAAGAGGGAAAAGCGCTTGCTGTATCAAAAAGAAATATATTTTCAAATGTGGACAGATGCTTTTCTTCACCTTATCGGAGAGCAATGGAAACGGCTGAATTCATCGCAGATCACCCGGTCATTGTGAAGGAGCTGCATGAAAGAACGATCGGGGATGCCAGGGAGGATTTCTGGCTGAAACAGTATGAAGATCACGATTTTCGCAATCCGGGCGGGGAATCGTTAAATCAAGTGAAGGTGCGGATGAAAACCGCGATCGATTCTATCGTCGGACAGATGGAAGAAGGAGAAACAGCACTCGTGGTTTCTCATGCAACGGCAATCTGCGCATATTTGCTTTCGTATTGTGAGATCGAGGTGAAAGATGCGGCGAACAAAGCAAGAAAAATATCCTTCCATGGAAAAGAAATCCTGAATGGCAGATTTCAGCCGGCAGATGGATTTGAAATCCTTTTTGAAAACGATATTTTTTCGGATATTCGTGTTATGGAGAAAAAAGAAATGAACATAAAATACAATCATCTATGCATCAGAAATGCCGAAAAGAAAGACTGTGAACAGTTAGCCGCCTGGTGGAACGATGGAACCGTCATGGCTCATGCCGGATTCCCCAATGGACTTGGTACAAGCGCAGCGGAAATAGAAAAACAGATTGCCGACGACAGCGATGAAACCAGACGAAGACTGATCATAGAATATAATGATGTGCGAATCGGGGAAATGAGTTTCTATGTATTCGAAAATCATCGATACGAGATTGGAATTAAAATCTGTGAATCCGATTATCAGGAAAAAGGCATTGGAAGAGTTGTATTGAGCATGCTCATCGAAGAACTGTTCCGCATGGGAGCAAATGCCATTTTTCTCGATACCAACCTCAAAAACACAAGAGCACAGCACGTCTATGAAAAACTTGGATTCCGCAAAACGGCAGTTCATCACGATTCGTGGAAAAACCAGATAGGTGAGTTGGAATCATCCGTTGACTATGAATTGACAGCGGATGCATTTTGCAATCTGAAAGAAAGGCTGTGAAAGAAATGCAGGACAAGCAGAAAGAAAGCATGGCTAAAATCCAAGATTCTAATCTTTTATCAGAGGTGCCTGAAATGACAACAGACTGTCGTGATTTTATGCTGACAACAGAAAGGCTTATCATTCAGCCATATCGTGACAGTTTTTTAGAAGCATACTATACAGAATTTACAGATGAAATCACAAAATATCAATATCCAGACAGTTTTTCTGATATCAATGCGGCAGATGAAATCCTTTCTGGCTTTGTGAAAGCGATGGAACAGGGAGACATGCTGGAGCTGGTGATTCTTACACGGGACGGCGAATTTGTTGGAAGCATGGAAGTGTTCGATATAAAAGAAAAAACGCCGGAAGTTGGAATTTGGCTGAAAGAGTCCGCCCATGGAAAAGGATATGGCTATGAGGCTTTGCGGGGATTAATTGATGATTTAAATTCTACAGGGAAATATCAGTATTATATTTACGAAGTGGATATCAGGAATGCGCCAAGCACACATTTGGTTGAGAAATTTTGCTTTGAAAAGGTTGCGTGCGAAGAAATTACAACGAAGACGGGAAAGACACTCCATTCGCAGACATATCATATTTTTCGTTAGCAGGAAAGAATGAATTTTTCAATGCACTTACAAAGCCAGTAGCAGTATTGAAAATAGGAGAAGAATATTATATACTACTCATGAGTATACTACTCGTGAGTAGTATTTTTTAACAAAAGGTTTTCAGAGTAAGTGGGAGGAAGGATGCTTATGATTGGAAGACTGGAAGAATTAAAGCAGTTAGAAAAATTTTACAACAGTTCCAAGTTTGAATTCTTAACATTATGTTTTTCAGTAAGTCAGGATTTACAGAACCCGTAGAAGAACGGGCGGAAAGAGAAAATGCGGTTCTGTTGACAGTGGAAGATTTGTATTTGTGATAGGAACTATAAATGAGCAAATATCGAATTTTGCACAAACTTATCCCACAAACTTAAAA
>ENA-ORSC01001149-ORSC01001149.1-human-gut-metagenome-genome-assembly--contig:-NODE-1149-length-18883-cov-2.497238_pt1 | contig 18883 bp, 36 predicted proteins | sample MGYA00242178_ERZ509140 | MGnify/ENA primary metagenome ERZ509140 (study PRJEB26280, sample SAMEA2338681) | human gut metagenome | biome: human gut; feature: human-associated habitat; material: faeces... | reverse complement strand
CGACGCTAGAAGCACAAAAGGAGATAGACAAGTACCCGCCGAAGCTCCAAGAAATGATAAAAGCGGCGGGAGCGATAGAACGAAAAGAAACAGCACCAGAACTACCCACACTGGGAGAAATAGTTGGGCGGTTAGAGCAGGATAATAAAAATTATCCCCCGGAACAGTGCGAGGGAGCGTTAGGGGATTGGATAGCAGGAAAGAAAGAGAGGTTAGGCTATGGATGCGATGATTAATGCGACGTGGTTCCAGGCGAAGGAATATGACGATAAAGTGATGGGGAAAGTAGTAATCCCGGCGGAAGTCACGATTGCTGTCAAAGACAAAGAGGTGGCACATGGACTGCTTGAGCTGTTTAGGCTGGGCGTTGAAAGAAGCAACGATATGAAAAAGATAGAGGCATACGCCAGAGGCTACAACGAACTGAGCAAGGCTATTAAAGAGGCATGGGGGACAGGAAATGGAACGAGGATTTGACCAGGCTAGAGAGTACTTAAAGACACAGCACCTTGAGGCGGAATATGAGTGCAGAACAGCGCACAAAGCAATTAAACGCGGCGCAGTGAGTTACGGTGAGTATGAGCAAGGATATGAGGAGGGAGAAGAATGAACGTAACCCCTTTTTTGAAAGAAAATCTTAACGCTTACAAAGATACAATTTACGACGTGATAAAAATAGAACAACAAGGCATATGGTATATCGTTACAACTTGCGACGGAGAAGTAGAGTGGATAGACTCGGACGAATACCAGCTTGTGATATGGGAGGGAGAAGAATGACGTTGTACGAGATTGACAGTGCAATCATGGACTGCGTAGACGAGGAAACAGGAGAAATTATTGACCTCGAAAAACTTGAGGCTCTCAACATCGAGAGAGACAAAAAGGTGGAGGGAATCGCACTGGCGGTAAAGAATTATGCTGCAGAAGCAAAGGCAATCAAAGAGGAGGAAGAAAAGCTTGCGAAACGCCGTAGAAGTTGCGAGAGCGCCGCACAGAAGTGCAAGGACTATCTGTCCCATGCTCTTGACGGTGAAAAGCTCAAAACGGCAAGAGTCAGCGTGTCATACAGAAACAGCGAGTCTGTGACCATTGACGACTTAGGCAGCCTGGCAGAGGAATACATCAGGATTCCAGAGCCGCAGGCGGACAAGACAGCGATTAAAAAGGCGATTAAAGCCGGGAAAGAGGTCACAGGGGCACACATTGAGACTTCTAAGAACGTGATAGTGAGGTAAGAAAGATGGGAAATATTCACAAAAAGTTACAACGAATTCAGGCAGAGTTAAAGGTGCCAAAAAGAAAGTACAGCGACTTTGGCAAATACAACTACAGGAGCTTGGAGGACATTTACGAGGCGGTAAAGCCTTTATTAGACAGGGAAGGGTTAATATTAACCGTAAACGACGAAATTATCATGCTGGGAAACCGATTTTACATAAAGGCGACAGCAGTTTTGAAAGACATAGAAAGCGAGGGCAGTTTTTGCACTACAGCATACGCCAGAGAAGAAGAGAGTAAACCAAAGATGGACGCGGCACAAATTACCGGGTCAACATCAAGCTACGCGAGGAAATACGCGTTAAATAGCTTGTTTCTTCTGGACGACTCAAAAGACGCGGATACAGACGAATACAAACGCAACGAGGTTATCACAGAGAAAGAAGCGAAACGGCTCTATGATCTGATGCAAAAAAAAGGAATGACGGAAGCCCAGATTAAAGAATGGGCAAGCCAAAGAGGTTTAAAATCACTGTATCAGACGACACAGCAACAATACGCTGAAGCCATGAAGGAATTAGGACTAAAATAGCATGGATTTAACTGGAAAAATAAAAAACTTAGCGGTGGATTATTTTAGCAAAAAGATAACAGTTACCCTGGAAATCAACGAGGCGGAGCGGTTTATAAAGGGCGTGGACGAACTGAAAAAGTTGGAAAAGTTGTCCATAATAATTAAACCGTTCCGCAAGAAAAGAAGCTTGTCGGCAAACGCCTATTTCCATGTTTTAGTCACCAAAATAGCGGAAAAAGTCGGCACAAGCAAGGCGGAAGCCAAAAATTTGATGATAGGCAGATACGGACAGCCAGAGTTGATAAAAGGAGACATAGCAGTTTTAAAAACCAATGTTCCGACCGACATCATGTATAAAAAAGAGGACGTCCACACAGTTGCGATAGGACGGAGGCTAGAAAAAGGCAAAGAGGTAGTATTTTACAGGCTCATGCGAGGTTCACACACCTACGACAGCCGAGAAATGAGCGAGCTAATTAAAGGAACTATACAAGAGGCGGAAGATTTGGGAATTGAAACTCTAACACCAAGAGAATTGGAACAAATGCTAGGAAAATGGAACCCAAGAAAGGAAGAAGAGAAATGAAAAAATTTGAATTAACAACAGAGTCTATTACAAACGAAGCTGGGAAAAAATTATTTAGAATTAAGGCATTAATTGATTTTGGAGACGTGAAAGCCGGAGAGCTTGGCGGATACGTAGAGAAAGAGGGAAATGTATCGCAAGACGACAATGCATGGGTTTACGGCGACGCATGGGTTTACGGCGACGCAAGGGTTTACGGCAACGCAAGGGTTTACGGCGACGCAGAGGTTGCCGGCAACGCAAGGGTTTCCGACAATGCAGAGGTTTACGGCGACGCAGAGGTTTACGGCAACGCATGGGTTTCCGGCAACGCAAGGGTTTCCGGCGACGCAGATTATGCGCTGATACAAGGCTTCGGGACAGAATTCCGCTGCACAACTTTTTATAGGGGCAAAAATGAAAAAATAATGGTTAATTGCGGATGCTTCCATGGGGATTTAGAAGAATTTAGAAAACAGGTAAAAGAAACACGAAGCGGGAAAATCGCAAAAGAATACCTGATGATTGCTGATTTAATGGAATATCATTTCGCAAGCGAGGATTCTGGCGATGAATAGCGTACTACAAACAAAAAAAGAGTGTTTTTTCTGCAAAACAACCCAAAATTTACATAGGCATCATGTCTTATACGGTAGTAGCAACAGAAAGCAAGCCGAAAAGTACGGTTTTACGGTGTATCTGTGTTTGAATCACCATACCAACGGTGGTGAGGCGATACATCGTAATCCCAACGGACCGCTAGACAGGTATCTCAAAGAACTAGCACAGAAGTACTGGGAGGAGAACAACGGAACGAGGGAAGAGTTTATCAAAACATTTGGGAGGAATTATCTATGAATAAGTTTAGAAATAAAAAGATTTTTACGAAAGATGGGAAGTTTGACAGCAAAAGAGAAATGCATCGCTATTTAGAGCTGGCGGCGATGCAACAAGCGGGGAAAATTACAGGATTAGAGCGACAGGTTAGATACATCCTTATAGGCAGCCAGAAACGAGAGGATGGCACTACAGAACGCCCCGTATCATATACAGCAGATTTCCGCTACACAGACAAGAAGGGAAAAAATGTTGTTGAGGACGTAAAATCACCGCGCACAAGAAAAAATCCGGAATACATCATCAAGAGAAAGCTGATGCTTGAACGGTACGGCATCACGATCAGGGAGGTGGAGTAATGAAAAAAACAGGAGACTCAGAAGCAAGAAAAGCGGCGAAAATACTCAATAAGTACTGCAAAGAGCATAAATATTGCCGAAATTGCCTTTTTGCGGTAGGAAAGGAGGGCGCGGCTTGCCTGCTAGTAAATAAATTGCCGTTTGACTGGGTAAGATATTAAAGCTGGACACCCTCCGGGGTTAAGGATAGATACACATTACAGCAACACGTTAACGGTTCCATGAGGAGCTATATGCCATTGATTCCTCCGGATTTATTCCGGAGGGGAAAGGAAAGAAAATGCCATACAGGCTGAAAGATGAAGAATTTAATAAAATACAAAATGAAGTAGTGAAAAAACTATACGAAATACCAAACCTTGACCGACCTGCATTTCTGGTAGAATGCACAGAACAAGAGTTAAGGGAAGCAATGACCGAACTACGCAAAACACCCAAATCGAGTGGGAAAATTGAAGCCGTAGAAAGGGAGTTGAGAATCAGAGGAAACAAAAACAAAAAAAACAAAGTTTTTTCCAAGCGACTTGGAGGAAAAGAGATTTGCGAGGGAATGGACGAAAGCGTGTGGAAGAATAAGGGGGAATGAAAGATGTTAGAAATGATAATTGATGCCTTTGCCGGGGGAGGTGGGGCAAGCGTGGGGATTGAAATGGCTCTTGGCAGACCTGTAGATATAGCAATAAATCATGATCCGGATGCAATATTGATGCACAAAACAAATCATCCTAATACAGTGCATTTGACGGAAGACATCTTTAAAGTAAATTTAAAAAAGTATACCAAGGGACAACATGTAGCCCTTATGTGGGCGAGTCCTGACTGTACTTCCCACAGTAAAGCAAAAGGTGGGCAGCCTCGTAAAAAGGGGTTAAGAATACTTCCGTGGGCTGTGTATAAACATGCAAAAGTAATCCTTCCAGATGTAATAATAATGGAGAATGTTGAAGAGATACAGCAGTGGGGTCCATTGGATGCAAAAGGATATCCAATTCCAGAGAGAAAGGGAGAGGATTATAAAAAATTTATTTTGGCAATGAAAAGTCTTGGCTATATTTTTGACTGTCGTGAGCTGGTAGCAGCAGACTATGGCGCGCCAACCACACGCAAACGATGGTATGCAGTATTTCGGAGAGACGGCAAGCAAATCAAATGGCCTGTACAGACACATAGTAAAGATGGTATCAACTTTTGCAAATGGAAGCAGTGTGGAGATTATATTGATTGGAGCGATCTGGGTAAATCTATATTTGACAGAAAAAAACCTTTGGCGGAGGCTACTCAAAAAAGGATAGCAAATGGAATAAAGAAGTATATCATTAATAATCCAAATCCATATATTGTAAAAAACAAAAAAGCATTTGCTTTTATCATTCAATATCATGGCGAAACAAGGGAAGGCGATTCCAGAGAACAAATTTTAACAGAGCCGATTAAAACAATCGATACATCGAATCGATACGGCTTAGTTGCTGCATTCATTACTAAATATTACGGGACTGGATGCGGACAGCAATTAGATACTCCTCTTGGAACAATTACCACAAAAGACCGGTTCGGATTAGTTAATGTAATCTTAGATATAAAAGGGGAAAAATACATTATATCAGATATATTTTTACGGATGTTAAAACCAGAAGAATTAAAGATAATGCAGGGTTTTCCTAAAGATTATATTATTGACCGTGATTATAAATGGAAAAAATATCCTATAGCTAAACAGGTGGCCCGGATAGGAAATAGTGTAGTGCCGATTATGGCACAGAAACTGGTAGAAGTCAATTGTGGGTATCTAAAGAAAGGGGATAGAGCAAGAGGCTTAATTATTTACAGAGACCAGGAACAGATAAGGTTTGCGTAGGAGAGATGAGAAGGAGGCATAGATGAGCGATAATACAATCGAACCGGATACATATATGGGTTTATCACAGCAATACATAAAAGATGAAATAAGTTATGAGGAGTTTACGAAGCGGTGTAACCGACTGAAAAGGATACCAATAAACACCTACATGAGCATATCAGAAAAATTCATGCATGGTGAAATAAGTGAGGACGAATTTGTGGAGCGATATAACCGATTGATTGAGCAGGAAGCTGAAAAACACTGGGAACCGGTCGAACCACATGAGCATATTTAGGAGGGAAAAATGGAGAAAACAAAAACAGCTACAATAATTTCTTTTGAAGAAGTGACGTACAAGGAACACGTAGTCGAAGCAGAAATTGTAGTTCACGGAAGCCGAGAAGAACCATATTACGAAATTAAATACAGAAAAGCTGGCGAGGCTAATTACAGTATCGGATATTCGTCTTACAATTTAAATATAGTATTTGGATTTTTAGATAAATATTTTGTATTTGATAATAAAAGATAGGAGAGCTAATATGAGTACAGTAAATAACGTGATAAGTAACGTGATGGCCATAATATGGGCAGTGATTGCTTTGTCGGAATGGATACTGGCAGAAGAAAAATAAGATAAGATTTATGCAGCATTAATGATGATATTAGCGATGGTTGCGCGGAGGTAAGAAATGAGCATAACAGAAGCAATAGTAATCATAGTAGCGATAATTTATACAGGATTTTTATTTTACACACTTAATAAGTGAGGTGGTAGGATGGATACACGAAATCACGAACATTGCAAAGGCAAAACGGCGCATGAGCATATTTAGGAGGGTAGAACGATGAGCAATCCTAAGCATGATTGGTATGGACATGCAGTAAAGCAGGTAAAAAAATACCCAGACAAACTGATTGAAGAAAACACAGCACAGTCAGCACTGTGGATGTACGCTATTAACAAGGCGATAAAGCAGACAGAGGGCATGGACAACGGTGAGGACAGAATGAAAGCTGTACAGCTGGTGTATTTCGAGGATAGATACACGATAGCGGGGGCGGCGGATAAGCTCGGATATGCAGAAATGACTATACGCAGATGGCTTAGTGCTTTCGCCAATTTAGCTGGAAAATATGCGGGATATTAGAGAGGGAGAATTATCTCCCTCTCTTTTTTTATGTTTGTCTAACATGGCTTAAAAAATGCCGTACAATACACTTGTACGGACGAGTACTGGTAACTTTTTGTGAGAAATAACCTCCTCATCTTTTTGTGGTAAAAGTGTAAACTCTCACCCGCGTAAAAGAGAGTACGCAAGACACCTATCCCACGGTGCCTTACGTTCCATACAGGTTGCGGATCTACAAGTGTTTAGAGACCAGCCGCTTATTAGTCTTACCCCGGCGGCTGTTAAGGTGCAATTCCTTATACTTGTATTTGGTTGCATTATGCAACTGGTGCAACGATTTTTTTCATATTTTCTTTCCTTTCATATAACCCCGTAAACAATCCATTACGGGGTTATGGTTGTATTTAGGAGGTGACCCCCAAAATGGGATAAGTAAATACCAGGAGTGGCTGACCCAAGAAGGGTTGCTAAAAATAGAGGGATGGGCACGAGATGGATGCACAGACAAAGAGATTGCGGCAAACATCGGCATCAACCCAGATACCTTGTATACATGGAAGAAAAAATTTCCAATTTTAGCCGATACCTTAAAAAAGGGAAAAGATGTTGTGGACAGGCAAGTGGAAAAAAGCCTGTTACAACGGGCGTTAGGGTACAGCTACGAGGAGACAAGCGAAAAGTACGAAGGCGGAGTAATGACGGAGCGAAAGGTTACAAAAAAGCACGTTGCGCCGGATACAACAGCACAGATATTTTGGTTAAAGAACAGGAAGCCAGAACAGTGGCGTGATAAGCCACAGTCAGAGAGCGCAAGCGACAAAGCACTGGCGAAAGCTATTGAAATCCTTGGGGGTGCCATTGACTAGCAAGCAGGCGGAATACCTGCAAGGCTGTAACCATCGTTGGAACGTAAAGACCGGTGCGACAGGTTCCGGAAAATCGTTTGTTGACTACGCAATCGTAATTCCTCAGCGTCTGACACACCTAAAAGGATCAGGGCTGGCTGTGATATTGGGAAACACCAGAGGCACGCTACAACGTAACATACTTGACCCCATGCGAGAGATATGGGGTGAGGAGCTGGTAGGCGAGATACGGAGTGACAATACAGTACAGCTGTTTGGCAAAAAAGTATATGCATTAGGTGCCGACAATAAGAAGCACGTTGCAAGAATACAGGGAGCAACGATTGAGTATGCATACGGCGACGAAGTAACGACGTGGAACCAAGAAGTATTTGAGATGTTAAAATCTCGTCTCAGAACGCAACACAGTCATTTCGATGGGACGTGCAACCCAGCAGGGCCAAAACACTGGTTTAAGGGCTTTCTGGATTCCGATGCCGATATATTCCAACAGGCGTACAACATACACGATGGCTGCTTACCTCCGGCGGTAGTGGACGAACTGATAAAAGAATACTCAGGGACACACAGGTATCAACGCTACATACTAGGCAACTGGGCAGTGGCAGAAGGTCTTGTGTACGATATGTTTTCAGAGGAAAGACACGTCTGTAAAGCAAAGACTAGCGGAGAGATAATTGTTAGCTCTGACTTTGGTATGCAAAACGCTACCGTCTTCCTTGTATGGCAAAAAAGAGTAGATACCGGCAACTGGCACTGTATAAAAGAATACTACTATTCAGGCAGGGAGAACAACCGAATGAAACCGGTCAGCGAGCTAGTAAAAGGACTAGAGGACACACTAAACGGGCAGAAAGATGATTTAGTCATTGTTGACCCATCCGCCGCCGCTCTCATCGTAGAGTTACGCAGTAGAGGGCATAAGGTCAAAAAGGCGGATAACACTGTTAACGACGGGATAGCAGATGTTGAGACGATGTTGACACAAGACAAATTATCGTTTGACCCGTCTTGCACGCACACAATCGAGGAGTTTGGTATCTATGCATGGGACCCAACGGCGGCTGACAAAGGCAGGGACGCAGTTATAAAACAGTCAGACCACGCAATGGATGCTATCAGGTATCTTGTAAAAACATTAAAACTCGTCAAGCGCAACCGAACAAGACAATACAAATCAATTCTAGGGTGACGACAAATGTATTTATCATATCAAGATTTCATTGCCGCAAAAGACAAAGGGAAATTTATAAATCAGTTTATAAAATTCCACGAGAGTACAGGAGCATACAAAGAGGCGTTAAGGGCGGACAAGTACGACGCGCAGGAAAATGAGACTATCTTGCAATTCCAGCGTGTTTATTACACCTTGCTAGGTCAAAAAAAGATAGATAATTTTTCGTCTAACGCACGGATATGCTCTAATTTCTTTCACAAATTAAATACACAGCGTTGTTCATACAGTCTGGGAAACGGTGTCTTTTTTAATGACATGAGTGTCAAGGATAAACTGGGCAAACAGTTTGACAGGAGAATCAAAGAGGCGGCATACAATGCATTAATTCACGGTCAATCTTTCCTTTTTTGGAATGTGGACCACGTGCACGAATTTCCCCTTACACAGTTCGCTCCGATGTGGGACGAGGACACAGGAGCATTGATGGCAGGCATAAGATTCTGGCAGTTAGACGAGCAGAAACCGTTTAAGGTTGTACTGTACGAAATTGACGGCTATACAACTTACAGCGCAGAAAGTAAGTTTGGAGAATTAAAAGAGACCGCTCCCAAACGGGCGTACAGACAGAGAATTGAGACTGCAAACAATTTGGAACCCGAAATTATCGGAGAAGAAAATTATAGCAGTCTCCCTATTGTACCGATGTTTGGTAATAAAAGGCATATAAGCACCCTGAGGGGGATGCAGTCAAAGATTGATGCCTACGATGCGGTGCAAAGTGGTTTTGCCAATGATTTAGACGACTGCGCACAGATGTATTGGCTAATTTCCAACGCTGACGGTATGACAGATGACGAGCTGGCGGAATTTAGAGACCGGCTTAAATTTCAGCACATCGCAAAGGCTGAGGAAGGGCAGGTGCAGGCATACACGCAAGAGCCGCCATATACGGCCAGAAAAGAGTTTCTCACACAAATGCGGTCTGAAATTTACGAGGACTTCGGGGCATTGGATGTACACGCCATAGCCGCCGGGGCAACAAACGACCATATCGACGCGGCGTACCAACCATTAGACGATAACGCGGACGATTTTGAGTACTTCGTAGGCGACGCAATCGAGAAAATTCTGGAGCTTGCAGGGATTGATGACGAGCCGCAATTTAAGCGGAACAGAATCAGTAACGAGAAAGAACGTACAGACATGGTTCTTGAGGCAGCAAATTATCTGGATGAAGAAACCATCCTGAAAAAATTACCGTTTGTCGCACCGGAGGAAGTGCCGGACATTTTGGCAAAGCTGGACGAAGAATCATATAACCGCTACGCGGAGCCGATTGAACCCGATACGCCGGAAGATAACCCGGAAGGGGATGAATAACCATGTATCCATCCGACAAGTGGACAGAGCAGGAGTTACAAAAGTTAGAAAAACGGCTAACAGACGTATATAAGCAGGCTGAAAAAGAGCTTGACGGCAAAGCGAGAAACTATTTTAAACAGTTTTCCAGACGGTACGCTAAGGAATATGCGGCATACCAGGCAGGAAAGTACAGCAAGAAAGAATTTGAAGCATGGCTGATGAATCAGTATGGCAGAGGACAGAAGTGGGAAGCACTCCGCGAGGACATGGCGCGACGGCTGACAGAATCAAACCAGATTGCCGCGGCATACATCAATGAGAAAACCCCACTTGTGATTGCTCTTAATCATAACTTCGAGGCGTATATGATTAAATCTCTTATGCCTGATAAGCAGATAAAAGAGATTGGAGATATTGCTTTTAATCTAGTTGACGAGCACACAGTTAAGCGGCTGACGGTCAGAAAGCAGAAGATTCTTCCACCGCGTAGGATACTAAAAAGTAAGGACGTGCATTGGAATAAAAAGAAATTGCAAAATGCACTACTGCAAGGAATTTTACAGGGTGACAGCATAAAAAAGCTCGCAGGGCGATTCCAAGACGTTACAGGCATGAATCATACTGCCGCAATTAGAAATGCCCGCACAGCGTTCACAGGGGCGCAGAACGGGGGCAGGCAGGCGGCATACGAGGAAGCCTATCAGATGGGAATTGATGTAGTGAAACACTGGACAGCAACAAAGGACTTGAGGACACGAGACAGTCACAGGGCGTTAGATGGCGAAGAAGTGCCGTTTAATATGGCTTACTCCAATGGTCTCATGTATCCGGGAGACCCAAGCGGAATCCCGGCGGAAGTTTATAACTGTCGTTGTACGCAAAGGACTGCATTGCCTACCGAACTGGCACAACCGCGAATGATACGTGTTAAAAATCTGGAAACAGGCAGAAACGAAGTCATAGAAGACATGACCTACTACGAATGGTTAGCAACGCAAAGGGGGCGAATATAATGGCGGATATTGATGTTGTGAGCCACGTGGACGAAGTAATTTTAAAGACCACCATGGTACTTGCAAGGGCGTTAGAACAGGCAGGAGCCGCCGCAGAGGGGCACGCAAAAGACCTTTGCCCGGTCGATACAGGCGCGTTGAGAAACAGTATTACGCACCAGACCGACTTAGAAAATCTCACAGAAATAATAGGCAGTAACGAAGAATATGCCGCATATGTAGAACTGGGAACTGGTGTGTATTACAAGGGAGGGCGAAAGACCCCATGGACTTATCAGGACGATAAAGGACAGTGGCATATTACAAATGGTCAGAGAGCACAGCCGTATTTAAAACCAGCGGCGGCAAATTACGCAAAAGAATACACAGCAATTATTGCAGATGAATTAAAAGGAGCGATGGGATAATGGACAGATTGTCTTTACTCGTCAAAGCAAAAGAAACAGCAGAGTATTTTGTTGATAAAAAATTTAAATACTCTCAAGGCGTGGCGAATAGCTGGGCGGGTGCAAAGAAGAAAAAGGTAAGTAATTGTGCATCGTATGTATGCTATTGCCTACAGCAATTAGGCATCCTCAAACCGGGACAACTGTTTTATTGCAACAGGAACGGAGCAGTTGTCTATAAGGGCACAGGAACAAAAGCAGCTATATCAAAACGATATAGATTGATAAAAGTAAATAAATTACCCCGGGATTATAAAAACAAATTAAAACCGGGAGACATTTGTTTTTACCGCCTGCATACCAATATTTTCGCAGGAATAAACGAGAGCAATAAAATGGTCTGGTGGGACGCCGGAAAGGCTAGCACTAACACAGGAAAAGCAGGCGGTATTTATAAAAAGATACACAGGATTATTAACAGCAACCAGAAAATTTTGTACGTGTTGAGATGGAAAGGGTGACAACATGAATTTTAAAGAAGCATTTGAAGCAATGAAACATGGAGAAAAGGTAAAGCTTCCGGGATGGAACGGTTACTGGTGTTGGGATGGCAAAAAACAGACGATTATGATTCATTGTAGACCTAAAGATTCTGATGCAGGGCAGGGAGAAGTCCTTGATATCCGTGAAACACAGAGAGTAGAATATACTTTCATGTACACACAGAGAGACGATTGGATGATTGCTGATGAAGAGAATTGTGGTGTTCTCGGCGGTCAGTCAACATTTGGATTTGGAGATGCTATCCGTTATCTGAAAAGAGGACTTAAGGTGGCACGTAAAGGTTGGAATGGTAAGAAGCAGTACATTCAGCTTGCTACTGGTATTTCTTATAAGACAGCAGATGGAGAAATTGTAAACTGTGAACATGATGCTATCGGAAACATGGCTATTTCATTTGTCGGAACATCAGGAGTGCAAATGGGATGGCTCGCAAGTCAGGCAGATATGCTTGCGGAAGATTGGGTCTTTGCAGAATAGAAAGGAGTAGAACAATGATTATTACAGGTATGGCGCACTTTGAGAGCGTGTACAAAAAAATTACTAATACGTGCCATACAGAAGAATAGGAGAAAGTGCTATGAAAAAATTATTTATTAGTCAGCCGATGAAAGGCAAATCAGATGAGGAAATCTTAAAAGAGAGAGAAAACGCAATTAAAAGCGCAGAAAAACTGTTAGGGGAGCCAGTAGAGATTATTGATTCGTTTTTCCAGTCAGCTCCTGCCGATGCCAGACCACTTTGGTTCATAGGAAAATCGCTTGAATTATTATCAACTGCCGATATTGTATATTTTGCAAAGGGATGGGAAAAGGCAAGAGGATGCAAGATTGAAAACACCTGCGCCATTGAGTATGGGATTACAGTGATTGAAGATTACAAAGGAATACAGGTATGACACAGAAGAAAATTATTGACGTGTCGGTATACAACGGCACAATCAACTGGAAGAAAGTAAAGAAATACGGTTGTGATGGTGCAATCATTAAGATTATCCGCAAGGATTTAGGCGAAGATAAAAAATTTGAGGAGAACTATAAAAAGTGTGAGAAATTGGGTATCCCATGGGGCGTATACAACTACACATACGCTACCACCGTAGCAAAAGCTAAGTCAGACATGGAACTTGCGTGCGATATCCTCGACAAGATTAGCAAAAAGCATTTTAAATACGGCGTTTGGTTTGATATTGAGGACAAAGTGCAGGCAAGGCTAAGTAAAGCAAAGATTGCTGAGATTATCAACGCGGCGCAGGCTGTCGTTGAGTCAAGAGGCTATAAATTTGGCGTTTACACTGGGATGTCGTATTTTTCGGAGCACATTGATAAAAACAAAGTTAACTGTAAAAACTGGTGGATTGCGCGTTATTACAAAGGCTATAACCGCATGGCGTTTAAAGCGACACCAAACAAATCTTACAAACCTGCAAACGTAGATGACCTTATGGCGTGGCAGTATACCAGCTCTGGCGTATTTCCGGCCAAGGTTTCAACCGGCAACGGCGGCAAGTTTGATTTAAATATTTTGTATCACGACTTCCCAGCGGTGGAGCAGAAGGAAGAAACAGCAAAAAAGGTTAAATACACCGGGGGATTCCCTAAATTGCCACCACGAGGCTATTACACATTTTTAGACGGTATTACAGTGTTAAAAGGCGCAAGAGGGGAAATTGAAAAATTGCAGAAGTTTTTAAACTGGGCTATCGGCTCAAAATTAGAAATTGACGGCAAATACGGCGAAAAGACGGAAGATGCGGTTAGTATTTTCCAGTCGAAATGTAAATTAAAAATTGACGGCAAATTTGGGGCGAAATCCCTTAAAGCTGCAAAATTATTCAGCAAGTAATCACGAAGTACTGTGATTTACATATAAAGTCATTTAGGGAAAGAAATCCCTCAAAGAAAAGGAGTAATCAAATGGCGTTAACAAGAGCTTTTTTAAAAAGCATGACACTTACAGACGAACAGGTTTCCGCGATTATCGAGGAGCACTCTGCAACCGTTACAGGTTTAAAAGGCGAGATCGCTAAATACAAAGAGGACGCAGAGAAAGTCCCAGACCTCCAGAAGAAATTGGAGGACTATGAAAAGGACGACTGGAAAGGCAAGTACGAGAAAGAACACGCAGACTTTGAAGGTTATAAAACCGAACAGGATAAAAAAGCATCCTACAATGCAAAAGAAGCTGCATACAAAAAGATGCTTGAGGATTCTGGCGTGTCTAGTAAAGTAATTAACCTTGCCCTAAAAGCGTCAAAAGAGACTATTGATAATTTAAAAATCGGAACTGACGGGAAAATTGAGAACGCAGCAGAGGTAGAAAAAGGCATCAAAGAAGCGTATGCCGACTATATTACAACCGAAACGACTCAGGGCGCTAATGTACCAAATCCACCGGGAGGAGAACCGGGGAAAATGACCAAGAAAGAAATCATGGAAATTAAGGATGCAGGCGAACGTCAGAAAGCGATTGCGGAAAATCACGAACTTTTTGGATTTTGAAAGGAGTAAACAATGGCAGGAGTAACCACTAGCACTGTATTAAATACAGATAGCGCTCTCAAGGCGAGAGAAATTGATTTTGTAACACAATTCGAAAAAAATTGGGACGCGCTGAGAACCATCTTGGGAATCTTTAGACCTATCAGAAAAGAGCCGGGCACCAGCTTAGTAACCTACGAAGCGCAGATGAAAGATGAAGCTTTACAGGGCGGCGCAAGCGTAGGTGAGGGCGAGGCAATCCCTTTTACACAGTTTAAAGTTGTGGAAAGCAAGAAAGAGGATATTGTTGTAGAAAAATACGCTAAATCTTTAACTCTTGAGTCTGTGGCAAAATGGGGCGCAACCGTTGCAATCGAAAAGACAGATGATGCCTTTATGGTTGAGCTGCAGAATAAGGTTTTGAAAGATTTCTACACGTTTTTAAAAACAGGAAAATTAAAGGGAACGCAGAAAAAATGGCAGAAAGCACTTGCGATCGCGAAAGGTGCTGTGCTTAACAAATTCGCAGGTATGAACAGAAATGTAACCGAAGTCGTAGGATTTGCAAACGTAATGGATTTTTACGACTGGTTAGGGGACAAAGAGATTACCGTACAGACAACGTTTGGATTGCAGTATATCAAAGATTTCTTTGGCTTCTCTACACTGTTCCTCCTCCCTGACGACTACATCCCGGCAAAAACCGTCATCGCAACACCGGTGGAAAATATTGATTTATATTATATTGATCCCGGCGACAGCGATTTCAAAAAGCTTGGACTTGACTACACGACATCTGGCGAAACAAACCTGATTGGATTCCACGCAGGCGGCAACTATACAAATGCCACAGGCGAAACATACGCCATTATGGGAATGAAGTTATGGGCAGAATACATTGACGGTGTTTGCGTAGTTACTGTCGGAACTACAGATACCATCCCAGAAGTATCAAGATCCGTTTCGGAAGCAAGTTCGAACGGAAAATAAAAGGGGTTGATTGAGTGATTTACGAAGTCATGAATCATATTCACAATTTCTTCCCGGTCAAGGGGGCGGCAATCACAGGCAAAATAACAATCGGGGAATGGCTTTTTGACACGCATACAGATGCAACGGCAGACACCAAAGACCTACGTTATTCTGGCACTGCGATTCGTCTCCCTTTGCAGGACGGGCAATACTATTTAATTAGCGGATCTATCTTTAATGACGGGGTTTATCAGTATCACAAGGGCGATACTGCCCCGTTACAAGAGGAGACGTTTGACGGTGTAGTGGTTCCATTGGCTATCCCTAAACCGTTTTTATCACTGGTGGACGAAATCAGCGAGTGGCAGGCGAAGAATGGCAATTTAGGAGCGTATCAGTCGGAATCGTTTGGCGGCTATTCGTACAGCAGAGCAACAAACAGTAAGGGCGAGATCTACACGTGGCAAGATGCCTTTAGGGCACGCCTGAACCCATGGAGGAAAATAGCATGAGTTTAATCAACGAATTTTTACAAGATTGCATACTCATGGATAAAAAGCGCACTTCTGACGGCGAGGGTGGGTTTATCACTGAGTGGGTCGAGGGGGCTAAATACAGGCGGCCATTGTCCGCGACACCTCTATGTCTGCCAGAGTGGCGGAAAAAGAGGGTGTAACAGCAACATATACAATTACTACAGATAAAACAGTAAAGTTAGGCTATCATGATGTATTAAAAACAAAAGACGGAAAAATTTTTAGAGTTACATCAAATGCAGGAGAAAAAGAAACTCCTGCATCATCCAATTTGGATATAGCACAGGTCATGGCGGAAAAGTGGGAGTTAACGTCATGACCCCTACAGCGGCACTATATCAATTTTGGTCATCCTTTGGCATAACTGCATATCCGTCTAACAGAGTGCCGGAGGATACCGCATTTCCTTTTATCACATACGAACCGATTATAGCAAACTGGTGGACAGGTGCGGCCGCCGCTAGCGTTGTAAATGTCTGGTATCACACAGAGTCTGAGGCAGTCCCAAACAAAAAAGCAAAAGAAATCAGTGACAGACTGCAAGGAGGTACTACGGTAAAATGCGATGATGGATTTATTTTCCTGTCACAGGACCAGCCGTGGACCCCTTTGGTCGATGAAGCCGACTCGTCGATAGTACGCAGATACACAGTAATAACTATGCAATTTATAACTATTTAACGAGGTGAGCAAATGAAGTATACGCAGGTACCTTCTGACCTTTTTAAAAAAATACAGATTAACGCCGGTATTATTGTATCAGCTTTTGAGCCAGAAACAGGCGCCATAACAGCAACTAACATCCTCATGGCAACCAGCGGCGGTTGTAGCTTTAGCGCAGAGCCATCCTTTACGGATTTCGGGGAAGATATTGACAACGTACCCAAAAACACGATGGAACTCAAAGAAATCGAATCTATTGAAGTAAAATTATCAGGTACAGCCGTTACTATGGATACCACACAGGCTAAAAGCTTTATGGCGGCGGCAGACGTAGCAGGAAACAAAGTAACGCCAAGGTCAGATTTAAAGACAGAAGATTTTAAGGATATTTGGTGGATTGGCGACTATTCGGACGAAAATTCCGGGGATTCCGCCGGATTTATCGCAATCAAAATTATGAATGCACTCTCAACGGGCGGATTTAAGATTAAATCAGATGATAAATCCAAAGGAAATTTCGATTTCGAATACACAGGACATTACAGCATTAAGAACGCAGATACAGTACCTTACGAGGTTTATATCAAAACAGGCGAAGCGGCGTAGGAGGTAAAGCATGAAATTATCAGAATTAACAGCAGAACAGGGTTTAGAAGCGATTGCGAACTCTCTTGGGCATATCGGTAACATTGCAGACGATGATGATGCGCTCAGCCTGTGCCAGAAGCTTGTACCGCAGGAAGGGGAGAAATATATCAAAGTCTTTGCTAGGGGTGCTAAAACAGCCCCTAAGCTGTTGAAAACGCACAAAGATGATGTAATCGGGATTCTGGCGGCGTTTGAATTACAGACAGTTGAGGAATACAAGAAAACGCACAAATTAATGGATGTCATCAAAGGTATGGTTGACATTGTCAACGAACCGGAGGTACGTCAGCTTTTTTTCTCAGCGCCAACAAGCGCAGCAGAAGAACCCTCTGGCGATGCGCAGGAGAATACAGAGGAAGAAGCGTAAAGGGATTCTTGCTGTACGTCAAGGCTAAGATTTTAGACGACACAGAGGAATTAATTTACAAGCGATACATGGCCGATGGGCTGAAATATGTAACCGAAAGCATTTCGCAGGCGTTCGGTGGGAAATATCTCTATGTATCATTTTTTGATTTAATTAATAGCGATAAAAAGCAAACAGTAACAAAGACTGGCGAAGAAATAGCCGCAGACGTCATTAAAAGAGCCGGATTGGTGGTGATGGATAGTTGAATGTAATGGAGTTGTTTGTCACTCTGGCAATCAAAGACACCGCATATAAGCAGGGGCTGAAAGACGCAGAAGGTAATGCCAGCTCGTCCACATCAAAAATCGGCGGGGCATTTAAAGCGGTCGGGAAAGTGGCTAAAACAGCCATGGTGGCTAGCTCTGCTGCCGCCGCTGCATTTACAAAAACGTCAATAGATTCCGGAATGAATTTTGATACTGCGATGTCCCAGGTAGCAGCTACCATGGGAACAACCGTAGACAAAATAGGGAACGTCAAAGCCAAAGCTGAGGAAATGGGGCGTACAACAAAGTACACAGCAACAGAAGCGGCGGAAGGAATGAACATTCTTGCCCAAGCCGGCTTGTCGGCTGACGAACAGATTAGCGGTATCGGAACAGTACTTAACCTTGCCTCTGCCGGTGCTATGAGTCTGGAAGAATCGGCATCATATACCGCGGGTGCGGTAAAAGGCTTTGGCGACTCGATGAGTAACGCATCTTATTACGCCGATTTAATGGCAAAGGGTGCTACTCTTGCCAATACGGATGTAAGAGGACTCGGAGAGGCTTTCTCAGGCTCTTCCGCCACAGCAAAAAACTACGGTCAATCGGCGGACAGCGTCACGCTTTCCTTGCTCCGCTTGGCAGAGCAGAACGTAACAGGTTCGTCACATCCCACACGGGATGTGTGAGTAGAAATTTCTTCGCCAAACCATTTCCATCTAACAAAATCGTCACATCCCACACGGGGTGTGTGAGTAGAAATGATTTTAGTAATTTTGATACTTCAAATGTAACTAAGTCACATCCCACATGGGATGTGTGAATAGAAATGAAATAAAAGTATTGAAAAGGTAAACATTATTTGTTCAGTGGTGGGGCTGATTCTCCATTTGACAATCATCTGGAAGAATTGTCAAGATGTGCAGTAGAAGTATATCATGTGTTACATTTTTGAAAAAACAAAAAAAGTCTTGACACAGTTCAAAGCTTATAGTATAATGAATTTCGTTGATGACGTGGGATCTTAGCTCAGCTGGGAGAGCATCTGCCTTACAAGCAGAGGGTCACAGGT
>ENA-ORSC01001148-ORSC01001148.1-human-gut-metagenome-genome-assembly--contig:-NODE-1148-length-18886-cov-13.003080_pt1 | contig 18886 bp, 13 predicted proteins | sample MGYA00242178_ERZ509140 | MGnify/ENA primary metagenome ERZ509140 (study PRJEB26280, sample SAMEA2338681) | human gut metagenome | biome: human gut; feature: human-associated habitat; material: faeces... | reverse complement strand
AAACAAAAAGTGCTGAAACTACCACTACCACCACAAAAGCGGTAACAACGGCAAAGCCAAAGCCAGCAACGACAACAACCGCCGCTACTACAAAGCCCGCTCCCGAATGGACAGAAACAAAGGCAAGCGGTACAAAGTACGTCAACACCGACTGCTACAGCCGTAAGAAAGCTGTACTCGGCGCTGACACAGTTAAGCTGTACAGCGTGAACGATAAGGTCACGGTAACAGCCAAGACCGATACAGGCTACTTCAAACTTTCTGACGGTAGCTTTATACACGGTGACTATCTGAGCGACAGCAAGGTAACTCAGTCGGCAGCACCGGCTACAAAGAAAACGGAAACGCCTAACCCTGCAGAGGGTAAAAAAGTTAACTTTACAGTCGTTACCGTTAGGAAAGATGTTCCATTTTATAGCGACATTAACTGCACAAATGCTACCTCTTGGGTACTCGGCGAGGGTTCTGAATACACAGTAGTAGAAGTGTTTGACAGCAAAAACTGCTACAAATTGTCTAACGGAGAATACGTTAAGAAAGAAGATGTAAAAAAGGGTAAGGTCAGCGATATATATCGTTATCCATTCGACCTTAAAGCTATCCGACAAGTCATTATAGACGATGCCATCAACAACTACGGTCTTGTATTTGCCGAAGATATAATCAAGGACGAAAGTTCGTGGAGTGCTCCTACAGTAATTTCAAAAGATATGAATCCCAGTATCATAAAAAGAAATGTAAATGAAATTGCAGAAGCTAACTTCATATGGTGCCAAATGAAAAAAGGCGATTACTTTAACGTATACATTGAAACCATACCTGATTTAAAGAAAGATGAAAACGGTAACAGCATTGAGGGTTATGCCATATTCTTTCTTAGGTAAAATCTGATTTTTAGGTAGATTTATAATTTAATATTCGAGAGCTTTGAAAGTATAAATTCAAGGCTCTTTTCTTTTTTCTGACAGTAAATTGAACATAAAAATTCAAAGCAGCCCGTACCCGTAGGACTGCTTTTTTATATATATTTTTTCAAAAAATCAAACAAGAAAGGACAAAGGTTATGTTTAAAAACAAATTCAAAAAGCTGACCGGACTTTTCCTTGCGGCAGTTATGACATTAGTCGCTCTGCCCATTCAGACGCTTGCGTCAGATTGGGGTGTCGGTGACAATGTTTATGCGGCTATGCTTGGAAACTACATCGGCTCTGACGGTAAGCCTTACGCCGATAAGTACAATTACGACTATATCTACTATAAGTCAGACGGTAGTGTAGGTGTAGCCACTCGCTATGCCTCAACACACGCTAAGTTAGGCATTAGTAAGAACGGCGTAACACAGCAGGCAATCTGTATCGAAGCCGGTGTATCATACAGCACAGGTAGTTCCTATGTTGGTAAAGATACCAGCGATAAATATATGCAAAACTTACCGGATAATGTAAGTGTCAGATTGAAATTTGATTTACTTTGTGGTTTTAACAGCTCCGTCACCAAATCGCCGGTTGCTAACACAAATCTTGATGATTTCTCGTTCGCAACGCAGATAATCGTATGGGAAATACAGCAGCAGCTAAGAACGGGCTATAACAAGGGTGATTTAAAAGCGAACAAGTGGGGTACTCCTGCTACTGTTTACTATGAACAGTTGAAAGGCAGACCTGCTGAAAAGTGCTATGAGTATATCTTAAATAAAATGAAGGCATATTCAATTGTGCCGAGTTTTACTGAACCCAATAAGGCTAAAGCTCCTACTTACACAATGAAATATAATTCTTCGACGAAGAAGTACAGTATTACACTGCCGGACAGTAACAAGAGCAATATGCCGGCAAGTGCATTCAACATTTCCGGTGTCACAGTAACAAAGAGCGGATATGACTACACTTTCAGCACAACAAGCAAGATAAGCGGTACTAAGGCTTGTACATACAAGGCAAATCGCACATATCATTACTTTCAATTAATTCGACATAATTAGACATACTGTATAATAAAATGTATTCAATTATATTGACTTAGCATAAAAATAGTAGTATAATGTCAATTAATGAAATATATTTGGAGAATATGAAATGAAAACATCAGAACTGTTAGCTGCAAAAAGCAGCTTTGAAGACAACACAAAATGGTTGCCTTTCAATGTTCACGCAAGTGATACGGCCGGGATAATAAAGCGACTTTTCAATAAATGGATCGCTCAGAATGTCAGAAGGCGCTTGTGTGCTGCGATTGGCATTGAGAGTTCGGAGAACGCAGAAGAAATTGTGTGCAACTATTGTAAGTTCATTGCACTGGTGCATGATATAGGAAAATTAACTCCGGCGTTTCAACGAAAGCTTAAAGATAATATTCAGGGTCTTGCTGACAGACTGTTTGACGCGGGTATCGACCTTTCAGATCTGACACAGATATCAGAGTCACCGCATAACATAGCGGTACAGTATATTCTGAAAAAAGAATTTGAGGTTGCACCGTCAACCGCAGTCATTGTTGGTGCGCATCACGGCGATTGTTCGGCGGATAGGGGGCAATGTTCATATGAGGCTAACTATTACGGACACGGCAATGTTAACGTAAACGAATGGACACGGATAAGAGCGGAATGGATGGAATACGCTCTCAGCGTAACCGGATTTGAAGATGTCAAAAATCTGCCGAATCCCGATGTTGCGGCACAGATGCTGATTACCGGACTGCTCGTAATGAGTGACTGGATAGCGAGCAACACCGATTATTTTCCTTACATAGACATCGAAGAAAAACTCACCGATGAGCAGTGTGAGGAGCGTGTCAGAAGAGCGTGGAACAAGCTTTCGCTTACGGACAGCTGGTATGCCGATTTTATCGCTGATAGCGACAGCTTTTTTGAAGAGCGTTTCGGCTTCAAACCGAACTGCGTACAGCGTGAATTTATGAATGTTGTAAGCCTTTGCAATAAGCCCGGTATATACATACTTGAGGCACCTATGGGAATAGGTAAAACTGAGGCGGCACTTGCGGCAACGGAGATACTTGCATCACGTTTCGGCTATGGCGGAATGTTTTTTGGACTGCCGACGCAGGCAACCGCTAACGGAATATTTGATCGTATTCATTCCTGGGCGAGTGGTACTGATGATATACATTCGCTCAGACTTGCACACGGTATGACGGATATGAATGACGAATACTGTGAGATGTTCCACGGAAGAGCATCCGACATTTCCGATGACGATAATGACAATATAATGGTTCATACCTGGTTTGAAGGAAGAAAACAGGCGCTGTTGTCCGAATTTGTTGTTGCTACAGTTGACCAGTTTCTTATGGCATCGTTAAAGCAGAAACACGTTATGCTAAGGCACCTGGGACTTGCAGGTAAGACTGTTATTATAGATGAGTGCCATGCTTATGACCGATATATGTACGTTTATCTGGAAAATTCATTGCGCTGGATGGCGGCGTATAATGTGCCTGTGATAATTCTTTCTGCAACATTGCCGCCGGATAAGAGAGCGGAACTGATAAAATGGTATACCGGCAGTAAGAACAGCTTTGACAACAGCAGTACGGCATATCCTATACTGACGTGGAGCGACGGTGCGGAGGTAAAGCAGAAGGCTATACCTGTTGATATCCCAGATAAGCCTATCACAGTAATCAGAAGAGAAGAAAATGACAGTAACGATATTGTAAACCTGCTTGAAGATAAACTGTCTGGCGGCGGTTGTGCGGCTGTTATTGTGAATAGTGTTGCTTATTCCCAGGAACTTGCCGACACAATAGCGGCGAATATGCCTGATTATCGTGTTATATGTTTCCATAGCAGACTTATATCGACTGACAGAGCGGCAATTGAGCGTGAGCTAACAGAGCTTGTCGGCAAGAAGTCGACCTGTGAGAAGAGGGACAAGCTGATAGTAGTCGGCACACAGGTGCTTGAACAGTCGCTTGATATAGACTTTGACTATATGATAACCGAACTTTGCCCTATGGATCTGTTGTTACAGCGTTCAGGCAGACTGCACAGACATAACCGCACACGTCCGGATAAATTATCCGAGCCTGAGTTGTGCGTGTTGATCCCGGAAGATTTCAGCAAGAGTGTTTACTCCGGTTGGATACTGAAGCAAACTGAAAAATATCTGCCGGATAAACTGGTAATACCGGGATGTATTCCTGAGCTTGTCGGCACTGTTTATTCCGAACCCGACAATGATGAACAACAGACCGCAGAGTATAGAAAATATAGTGATGAACAAAAAGAGAAAAAGCAAAGAGCCAAGAAATATTGCATACCGTCACAAAAAATTAATCGCAGTGATTCAACGCTTAGCGATATGATCAACAGGCGAGAGCTGAACAATGATTCAGACGGTGAAGCGGCGGTGCGTGACGGGCAGGAAACCATAGAAGCACTTGTGCTTGTGAAAACATCCGATACGGAGTATTCGCTGTTTTCACGGGACGCAGTGTTTGATATTACTTCTGTACCCGATAATGCACAGGCAAAGCTGATAGCAAAGCAAAGACTGAGATTGCCGGCATTTTTCAGTAAGTCTTATAATTTTGGTAAAACGATTGAGATATTGGCAAACTCTATGCCTCAGGCGTGGAGGAATGCAAAGTGGCTCAAAGGTGAGATATTGCTTTTGCTTGACGGAAATAACAAGATAAATCTGCTCGGCAGAACGTATAAATACAGCACCGAAAGAGGTTTTGAAGAAATAAAGGAGGAAGAAAGCTGATATGGACAGAGAGTTCAATCTGATCGACGAACCGTGGATATGCGTCCGTGACAACGGGTGCGAGGTGAAAGAGATAAGCATAAGGCAGGTCTTTGAACACGCACAGGATTACACGGAACTTGCAGGAGAAACAAAAACGCAGGATATGGCTGTGCTGAGATTTCTGCTTGCGATGATTTACACAGTATTCTCGAGGTATGACAAAAACGGTGATGAGGTTGATCCCGAGGACGATATTAATTATCTTACGGATAACTGGATCGAGGTATTTCGGAGCGGCAAATTTCCGATGAAGCCGTTTGAGAAGTATTTTGAAAAATGGTATGACCGTTTCTGGCTGTTTGATGAGGAGTATCCGTTTTATCAGTCTAACAAGGTAAACGGTAAAGGTAAGGCTACAAGTATAGCAAAAATGATCGGCTCGCTTTTTGAAAGTGCCAATAAGCCCAGACTTTTCTCTGACAGGAACAATGACGGAAGACTGCTTTCATATTCGGAAGCGGTTCGTTGGTTGTTACACATAATCTGTTTTGATGACATAGCGGCAAAACAACCTACACCTAAGAAACCGTGGGTAGGCAGGCTGGGACTTATAGCAGTCAGAGGAAACAACCTGTTTGAAACGCTTATGCTGAATTACAACGCTGAAAGTGATTCTGAATATGACGTGTATGTAAGCACTCCGTCATGGGAAAAGGATAACAACAAAGCTGAGTTCAATACTCTGATACCTGTTCCCGATAATCAGGCAGCATTGCTTTCGTTGATGTCAAGACGTGTATATCTTTGCAGAGAAAACGGAAAGGTGAACGGTTATTATCTTTCAGGCGGAGATTATTTTGAAGAAGATGAAGTTTTCAGCGAGCAGATGACGCTCTGGAGGTCGTATAAAGAAAAAGGAAGCGACAGCATAAAATATAAACCTCAGCTTCATAAGCCTTCGACAAAGGCTTGGCAGGAATTCGGAAGTATCGCAGCGCTTGAAGATGATGAAAATTCAAGTACTGCAAGAAAACCGGGTATTATAGCTCATATTGAATCGTACATAGACAAGGGATATCTTGACAACAGCTTTTTGCTTAACGTAACAACTGCATCTGTCATATATGATTTCAAACAGATGACGTGCCTGCCGGTTATTGATTCTATCAGCGATGAACTGTCGTTCCATTCAGATCTGCTGATGAAAGTCGGGGAGGTATGGCGTTATCGTATAGGAAACGAGATAGGCAAATGCGATAAGGCAGCATATGCAGTAAACGTGCTGAGTCTTAATTTACAGAGAGCTGCAGGAGCAAGCGGTGACAAGCTATCCGGAGAAGATGCAAAGACGCAGTTCTACAGTATGATAGATAAGCCTTTCAGAGATTGGCTGTCACAGCTTGATACAAGTTATGATATTGATGAATACACAGGTAAAATCGAAGATACTGTAAGGAAAATCGCAATCGTATTCGGAAACGACTATATTCATCAGATGAGCGCAAATACGATTTTTGGTAGATATGAGAAGGACGGCAAGGATAAAAACCTTGTGACTTCGGTAGAGGCTCTTAACATTTTCAATGCTACAATAAATAAAATTTTCAGAAAAGAAGGTGATAACAAATGAGTAAGAGTGATATGGTTTATCGTTATACCGCATCAAAAATCGAGTATCTGCACAGCATTGCAGACACGGGAAGAGGCAAAGGCTATCTTGCTGAGCTTCGACACGGTATCGGTAAAAAGCCGGGAGAACTCCCGTCGCTTTGGTGGCTGATATTCGACAGAATCGATGAAGAACTTAAAGGTTCAAAGTGTGCGTCAAATGCAGAATGGGCAGTTTATACGGCTCTGACGTTGTACGCTTTGCATCAGCAGGGTAACGACAGGTTTATGTATGAAAAGGGCTATACTCTGGGAAGAGCGGCTTATCACATTGCAAACAGCAATGATGATGAAGAACGTGTTGTAAACAGACTTAACCTTGTTGTAACATCAACGACAAAGGAAGAGCTTGCTTACCAGCTCAAAAGCATAGTTCAACTGCTCAAAGGCAAGAGTATACCGCTTGATTATGCGAAGCTTGCCGAAGAACTCTACAGGTTCAATTATCCTGAGCAGGCGGCAGATATAAAACTGTCGTGGGGAAGAGATTTCTATTCCGAAAAGTATAAGACCGAAAAAGATAATTCAAAAGGAGAGTAAAGAAAATGAGTAACGAAAGATTATATGTTGATTTCCATGTAGTACAGACAGTTCCGCCTTCATGCGTAAACCGTGATGATACCGGCAGACCTAAAACAGCTTTTTACGGCGGTGCAAACAGAGCGAGAGTGTCAAGCCAGTCGTGGAAGCACGCAATGCGTCTTATGTTCAATGAACTTTTTACAAGTGAAGAACTCGGCTACAGAACAATGCACGCTGTTGATCTTATTGCAAATGAAATCAAAAAGCTTGACAGCAGTTTTGACGATGAAACAGCCGTTAAGGAAGCTATAAAGGCGATGAACTCGGCAGGTGTGAAAATAAACGAAAAGAAGGATAATAAAACAGGAGCACTGTTCTTTATAAGTGCTGTGCAGGCTAATAATCTTGCACAACTTGTTATAAACGGCGAAAAAGACGCCAAGCTCTATAAGCAGGCGCTTAAAGAAACGCCTTCTGTTGATATTGCTTTATTCGGAAGAATGGTAGCAGACGATGCTGACCTGAATGTAGATGCGGCATCGCAGGTTGCTCACAGCATTTCAACTCATGCTGTTCAGAATGAGTATGACTACTTTACGGCAGTAGACGATTGCTCGCCTGAGGACAGTGCGGGTGCGGGACATCTCGGAACAACAGAGTTCAATTCTTCAACGCTTTACAGATATGCGACTGTGAATGTTGCACAGCTTAAGAAATCAATAGGTGTTTCTGTAGCAGAAGTTATAAAGGGATTTGCCGAAGCATTTATCTGCTCTATGCCTACCGGTAAGCAGAACTCATACGCAAACAGAACATATCCCGATATGGTTTATGTGACGATCAGAAAAGATCAGCCCGTAAACCTTGTAGGTGCATTTGAAAAGCCGGTTATCAGCAATAACGGCTATGTTGAAGAGTCCGTGAAGAAATTGCAGGAATATGCAGGCAAGGTATATGACAACTTCAGCGGAAAGCCTGTAAAGAGCTTTGTGATAGGTGCGGACGCTATATCCGATGCCGAAAGGGTAAATCTTGACGAGCTGCTCGAAAAGCTGTATAGCTACATAAAAGATGAGGTGGTATAATGCCTGTACTGCTGCTCAGACTTGCCGCTCCGTTGCAGTCATGGGGCGTTGAGTCGAAATTTGATACACGCCGCACGCTCGGATATCCGACCAAGAGCGGTGTAATCGGACTTGTGGCATCGGCTATGGGAAGAGAGAGGACGGAACCTCTTGACGATCTGAATGAGCTTAAGATCGGTATCAGAGTAGAGAACGAAGGTCGGCAGATAAGGGATTATCACACTGCCAACGGTGAAAAGACAAAAAAGTATATCACGCACCGTTTTTACCTTTCCGATGCGACTTTCCTTGTAGGACTCGAACATGAAGATGCAGGGCTGATAGAAAAAATCGAAGACGCTCTGAAGCATCCGGCGTTTCCGCTATTTTTAGGCAGGCGCTCATGCCCGCCTACACCTCCGCTTGTATGGGGATTGCGTGACGGAGATCTTCTTGATGTGCTTAAATCGGAAAGTCCGTTGCTTGACAAACAGCAGAGAAAAAACGCCGACACAAGGCTCAGAATTATCGCAGAAAGCGAAGACGGTCCTGCAATAATCAAGGATGTTCCTGTTTCGTTTGATCCGACATTCAGACGTTTCGGGCTGCGAAAAATAAAAGACTGCTATGTGGAAATCGATAAGCCGGACAGCACGGCGGATATGGTTTCTGCAGAGCACGACCCTATGGCTGAATTGAGGTGAAACAATGTACTTATCAAGAGTTTATCTGGATCTGTCAAACCGCAATACATTGAAGGCGGTCAATTCACGCAGTGTTCTGCACGGAGCTGTAGAAGCGGCACTTACGGATGACCGTTCAAGAAAGCTCTGGCGCATCGACAGCCTTGGAGGAGAGCTTTATCTGATGATTCTCAGCAATCAGAAGCCCGACTTATCTGTTATAGCATCGCAGTTTGGTGATACCGGCAGAGCAGGAGAAACAAGAGAATATGACGGTCTGCTTGGCAGAATAAAAAAGGGTGATATATGGCAGTTCCGCCTTACCGCAAATCCGGTGAAAACGGATAATGTAAAACAGGGACAGGGTAAGAAAAGGGCAGTCACCATTGTTGACTTTCAAAAGCAGTGGCTGATTGACAGAGCAGAGAAGAACGGGTTCTGCCTTAGTGAAGATTCATTTGATGTGGTTCAGAACAAGTGGTGCAGATTTTTCAAAAAGGACAACAGAGTAGTAACTCTTCTGTCGGTGACGTTTGAAGGACTGCTTGAAGTGACGGATGAAGAACTGTTCAAAAATATGCTCATAAACGGAATAGGCAGAGGAAAAGCATACGGTATGGGACTTATGACCGTAATGCGTCCGGGAAATAATACAAATGGCTGAAATACCAGGAATGATAAAACCCGATATCGTAGAACTGCCGCAGATTGCCGACAGAATTACATTTCTGTATCTGGAACATTGTAAAATAAACAGAAAAGACAGTGCAATCACCGTTATTGATGAGAACGGCGTTACGCATATACCATCCGGTACAATCTCTGTACTTATGTTAGGTCCCGGAACTGATGTTTCACACAGGGCTATGGAACTTATCGGCGACAGCGGAATAAGCATATGCTGGGTTGGTGAGCAGGGTGTCAGATATTATGCCGGCGGCAGACCGCTGACGCACAGTTCGAGGCTTATTGTAAAACAAGCGGAAATGGTCACAAACCAGCGCAAGCATCTTGATGTTGTCAGAAAGATGTATATGATGCGTTTTCCCGATGAGGATGTTTCGGGGCTTACTCTGCAACAGCTGAGAGGCCGTGAGGGCAGTCGTATAAGAAAAGTGTACAGACAGCAGTCTGAAAAATGGAATGTCGAATGGAACGGTCGTGTATACAATCACGAAGATTTCCAGTCGTCCGATCCGGTCAATCAGGCTCTGTCGGCGGCTCACGCCTGCCTTTACGGGCTTGCTCACGCTGTTATATGTTCTATGGGGTGTTCGCCTGCACTGGGGTTTGTACATATTGGTCACGAATGTTCGTTCGTATACGATATAGCCGATCTTTATAAAGCTGAAGTCACGATACCGATATCTTTTGAAGCGGCTGCATCGGTAAATGATGATATATCAAGATTTGTACGGCATAGGGTCCGTGACGAAATGGTGAAAGCTCATATGCTTGAGCGAATGGTACACGATATTAAATATCTGCTGATGCCTGAAGAAAATCCGGATGACGAAAAAGCCATGTATCTGTGGAATGATAAAAACGAACCTCTCGATTACGGTAAACAATACAGGTGACGATATGATGGTAGTAATTACACTGAGTTGTTGTCCGCCTAAACTGCGCGGAGATCTTTCCAGGTGGATGCAGGAAATAGACACAGGCGTGTATGTCGGAAATCTGAACGCAAGAGTTCGTGATAACGTATGGGATAGAGTGTGCTCAAACATTGGAAACGGTCACGCTTCAATGTCATACAGCTCAAATAACGAGCAGAAACTGGAATTCCGTATTCACAATACGCAATGGGAGCCGGTAGATTATGACGGCATAAAGCTTATAAAAAGACGTGTGACAAAAAGTGACGATGAAAACGTTATTCGTCCTAAGGCTATGACAAATCACATAAATCGTTTATCGGAGAAAAAACAGAAATCATCCGGTGTATCGGATACATATACGGTAATCGATATTGAAACAACGGGACTTAATCCCGATGATGAAATAATAGAACTCGGTGCAGTGACGGTTGAAAACGGATCAGTAGCGGAAACATATTCTGTGCTTGTCAAAACAGATAAAAAAATACCGGAGGCGATTATCAGGCTTACAGGTATAACGGAGGAATTACTGGCAAGTGAAGGAACAGACAAAAGCAAAGCACTTAGTGAGTTTGCAATGCGATGCAACGGAAAACCTCTGGTTGGGCATAATATCGGTTTTGACCTGAATTTTATTAAATCTGCGTGTGCTGAAAACAAAATTGATTTTGTTCCGTCAAAAATTATTGATACAGTTAAAATATCAAGAAAACTACTTGATATTAATTCATATTCATTATCAGCTATTGCGGATTATCTTGATTTGCATTATAATAAAGATAGGATTCATAGGGCGCTTGACGATTGTCTGCTTACACAAAGGATCTATGAAAAGTTAAAGGAAATCTAAGCGGTTGATTTTGCAAAACCGCTATTTTCCTTGATTTCTTTAGTCTTGTCCCCACACGCGTGGGGATGATCCTAATCTGCTTGCACATAATATCCATACGTCCATCTTGTCCCCACACGCGTGGGGATGATCCCATTACAGCCGTTCACTCCTGCAATTATTCCGACTTGTCCCCACACGCGTGGGGATGATCCTCCCCGAAGAGATGTGGACGAACGTTGAAACAACTTGTCCCCACACGCGTGGGGATGATCCTAGAATGGTGTAAAAAATGCGGCTACGAGCCTTCTTGTCCCCACACGCGTGGGGATGATCCCCACCTCCGAGTGCGTTCAGCTTTTCCTTTATTCTTGTCCCCACACGCGTGGGGATGATCCTTTCCTGCTGTGAAGCGGCTGTTGCGTACTGTCCTTGTCCCCACACGCGTGGGGATGATCCCGGACGGCTTTACAACTCGGTGATGCGAAAGATCTTGTCCCCACACGCGTGGGGATGATCCCGTAAAGGGATATACAATGACTATCTATGAAAACTTGTCCCCACACGCGTGGGGATGATCCTCGGAAATCCTGTGATATAATAAAAAATGTCAACTTGTCCCCACACGCGTGGGGATGATCCTAAAAAATGTCAACAGGGGGCGGGAACAAAAAACTTGTCCCCACACGCGTGGGGATGATCCTTTTTTCTAAGTCTACAAGACGGCTAAATGCGTCTTGTCCCCACACGCGTGGGGATGATCCTAGGGCTTGCTTAAAGGTGCAAACCCTTTAGAACTTGTCCCCACACGCGTGGGGATGATCCCGCTATCCAACAAATCCCGTAAGGCTTGCTGGTCTTGTCCCCACACGCGTGGGGATGATCCCAACGTCCTCCGTGCCGATTTTCACCAGAGCTGCTTGTCCCCACACGCGTGGGGATGATCCCATAGTTGGCGACTTCACGCCGACTACACCCAACTTGTCCCCACACGCGTGGGGATGATCCTCGGACTTTAAAAACCGTGCGACCTCAGCCCTCCTTGTCCCCACACGCGTGGGGATGATCCCATGGAAGAAACCCACACAGGAACAGACACAACCTTGTCCCCACACGCGTGGGGATGATCCTGCCACTTTCACCCAAATCGCAGGTAAGGAAGTCTTGTCCCCACACGCGTGGGGATGATCCCCCGCTGTATAACAAAAATCTGAGTAGGAAGTACTTGTCCCCACACGCGTGGGGATGATCCTGTTATGGAAGGCATGAGCGAATATGCGATGTTCTTGTCCCCACACGCGTGGGGATGATCCCCACATCATACTGACGGACGGCGAGGGCAAAGCCTTGTCCCCACACGCGTGGGGATGATCCCCGTCTGTGTTGTTTCTGGGGTCGATGTTGTATCTTGTCCCCACACGCGTGGGGATGATCCTAGCAGGTCACGATGAATACAACACTTGCGGAACTTGTCCCCACACGCGTGGGGATGATCCCCGCCTAAGGGAGATTTTGAAGTTGTTGATAAACTTGTCCCCACACGCGTGGGGATGATCCCGGGTAAATTTGCCGTCAGCGTGACGGATTTTTCTTGTCCCCACACGCGTGGGGATGATCCCCTTCACGGTAGGATTATCATTTATTTTTGTAACTTGTCCCCACACGCGTGGGGATGATCCTATATGGTAAAAAATCCCTTAATGATGACAACACTTGTCCCCACACGCGTGGGGATGATCCTTTCTCGCCTTTTTGTAAAAATCTGTTAATCAGCTTGTCCCCACACGCGTGGGGATGATCCTAACACTTTTTATATACGGTCTGATTTTAATCACTTGTCCCCACACGCGTGGGGATGATCCCTGTATCCCAGTTAAATATCAGGATATAACCAACTTGTCCCCACACGCGTGGGGATGATCCCTGCGGACGAGTACGTGCGCAAGTCGTACCGTGCTTGTCCCCACACGCGTGGGGATGATCCGTTTATTTTGTCGTATCTGCTCTCGACGGGGCGCTTGTCCCCACACGCGTGGGGATGATCCTCCTCAGATGTGCTTGACGAAAACGGCGAGTATCTTGTCCCCACACGCGTGGGGATGATCCAACTATTTGATAGTTTTGTGAAAATTATGTGAACTTGTCCCCACACGCGTGGGGATGATCCTGACGTGCTGGTCGTTGCTGAGGCCCTTCAGATCTTGTCCCCACACGCGTGGGGATGATCCCGCACTTGCTGATGTTCACCACGGGCTATAGAGCTTGTCCCCACACGCGTGGGGATGATCCCGCCATGAACCACATCATACTGACGGACGGCGACTTGTCCCCACACGCGTGGGGATGATCCTTATGTGACGTTATAAATATGCCTAAATTCAAACTTGTCCCCACACGCGTGGGGATGATCCTATAGTATACACAGTAGTATATACATAATCAAACTTGTCCCCACACGCGTGGGGATGATCCTGCTATCAAACTGATACCATATATCAAGACCAACTTGTCCCCACACGCGTGGGGATGATCCTATTATCTTTGGCATAGTATTAACAAATGCAAACTTGTCCCCACACGCGTGGGGATGATCCCCAAGAATTGACAGCGTCCACCACCATAGTAGGCTTGTCCCCACACGCGTGGGGATGATCCCATATCTTATGCAAGTCTGAAAAGCTTGACATTCTTGTCCCCACACGCGTGGGGATGATCCATCGTTCAAAGGATAGATTACCGTATGAGAGCACTTGTCCCCACACGCGTGGGGATGATCCTATTCATGGGCAATTCACCGACTTCGTCAAGTACTTGTCCCCACACGCGTGGGGATGATCCCTGGCATTAAACACCAAAATGCAGGAAATAATGCTTGTCCCCACACGCGTGGGGATGATCCTAAAAATTTCGGGTCGATTTCCGTTAATGTCAACTTGTCCCCACACGCGTGGGGATGATCCCGAGAGCGCACAAAAGGCGCAAAAAGCCAGTGGCTTGTCCCCACACGCGTGGGGATGATCCCCGCAGTCCTTATCATTGAGATACAATTCACCGCTTGTCCCCACACGCGTGGGGATGATCCTAAAATTTTCAGTGATGGTGTGACGGCAGATGTCTTGTCCCCACACGCGTGGGGATGATCCTTCCTGTTGACGTGAAAGGTATACGCTTGTTTTCTTGTCCCCACACGCGTGGGGATGATCCCTCGATGAAGCGTTGAAAAGGTCTTTCGCTGTGCTTGTCCCCACACGCGTGGGGATGATCCCAAATACCATATAACAAAATATACTATATAAAACTTGTCCCCACACGCGTGGGGATGATCCATCCGACACTTGAGATAATCTCAAGTATACCTGCTTGTCCCCACACGCGTGGGGATGATCCTATAAAGAAGCGATAAAGCTATACAAATCTTTACTTGTCCCCACACGCGTGGGGATGATCCTCCGCAACGCAAATCGTAACACTTGTAACCGTTCTTGTCCCCACACGCGTGGGGATGATCCTTTTGCATAAACGGAACGGTTATTGTTGGTAGACTTGTCCCCACACGCGTGGGGATGATCCTGTTCGCAACTGTCAATTTGTCGTTATTATCATCTTGTCCCCACACGCGTGGGGATGATCCTAGAAGAACTGGACGAAGAATTTGAAAAGCGTCCTTGTCCCCACACGCGTGGGGATGATCCTTATACGGATAGGTATACAGCTTGTTATTAAGTCTTGTCCCCATACGCGTGGGGATGATCCTCGCAACTCGCAACTCCCCTGAGAAAATGCGCCCTTGTCCCCATACGCGTGGGGATGATCCCATCTATGATGCGGTCGTACTCATAGAGGCGATCTTGTCCCCATACGCGTGGGGATGATCCTATACTCAAACATTGCGCCTGTTGACAATTTGACTTGTCCCCATACGCGTGGGGATGATCCCTACAAGCAAGCGTTAGATAAAGCAGGAGTTAGCTTGTCCCCATACGCGTGGGGATGATCCCGGTCGGCTTGCGTTTGCAACGGAAATTACGGTCTTGTCCCCATACGCGTGGGGATGATCCTCAGTTCAACCAGCTTGTTTATAGTGCTTAAGACTTGTCCCCATACGCGTGGGGATGATCCTCGGATTTTAAAAACCTTGCAACCTCTGAGCGCCTTGTCCCCATACGCGTGGGGATGATCCTCGCAAACACAGCGGAAAACAGAGAAAAAGTAACTTGTCCCCATACGCGTGGGGATGATCCCTATTATATCGTTTCCATCATTGCCATAAGTTACTTGTCCCCATACGCGTGGGGATGATCCTTTTCGCTTAAGACTTGAGGGCTGAGGTAAACACTTGTCCCCATACGCGTGGGGATGATCCCGAGCGGATTTGTCAGCTTAACAAAGAAGCGGTCTTGTCCCCATACGCGTGGGGATGATCCTCGCCTGCCATATCGGGATTGATAGCGGCACAGCTTGTCCCCATACGCGTGGGGATGATCCTATCGGGTAAGTGCAGAAAATAAAGGCAAAGTACTTGTCCCCATACGCGTGGGGATGATCCTGACCTTGACGATTATCCACATCCGTACTGCCCCTTGTCCCCATACGCGTGGGGATGATCCTCTAAAAATCGGTGATAAAGTCATTATGAACGACTTGTCCCCATACGCGTGGGGATGATCCTCAAGCATTCGATAAAAATATCATTGTGTTTTTCTTGTCCCCATACGCGTGGGGATGATCCTTTACCCTTACGGGTTGGGATGGAGCTGATAAGCTTGTCCCCATACGCGTGGGGATGATCCTGGGAAGATATTGACCGATGAAGAAAAAAATTGCTTGTCCCCATACGCGTGGGGATGATCCTCACCGTCGAAACAGGCGCAACAACTAAGTTTACTTGTCCCCATACGCGTGGGGATGATCCCAGGATTAAGCAAATTATGCGCCGTTACTATAACTTGTCCCCATACGCGTGGGGATGATCCCGGGGGCAAGCTTGTCACAGACACGGACAGCACCTTGTCCCCATACGCGTGGGGATGATCCTGTCGCCGAGCGTGATTTGCTGAAGTATCCGAACTTGTCCCCATACGCGTGGGGATGATCCTCAGTCTATCGGTTTCGCAAGCCCACGCTTTCCCTTGTCCCCATACGCGTGGGGATGATCCCTTCTCTTGCCGAGCGGCGAAACTTGGCGTGTGCTTGTCCCCATACGCGTGGGGATGATCCAAGAAGTACGGCGGTTATGACTTAGATACTACGCTTGTCCCCATACGCGTGGGGATGATCCTCTCTGCAGAAAGAGAGGTTGTAAAGATGTGGACTTGTCCCCATACGCGTGGGGATGATCCTGTGGTTGAACGTGGGCAAACTTATTAGTATCACTTGTCCCCATACGCGTGGGGATGATCCCGCCCTCGTCAAGTCCAAACAAGCCCTGTAAAACTTGTCCCCATACGCGTGGGGATGATCCTTTTAACCTTCTGCCCCATAGTCTACATCTCCTCTTGTCCCCATACGCGTGGGGATGATCCTGGTATTATCGCTTGATTGATGAAAACGGCGAACTTGTCCCCATACGCGTGGGGATGATCCTCATTAGCAAAAGCTGGAATAACATTTCCATTGCTTGTCCCCATACGCGTGGGGATGATCCTTCTGCACCTAAACCATAATTAACTTGCATTTCCTTGTCCCCATACGCGTGGGGATGATCCCGTTCAATTTCCCTATCAAAAAGCTCAACAATTCTTGTCCCCATACGCGTGGGGATGATCCTAAACCGTAGTTAAAATCTCACATAATTTTCACCTTGTCCCCATACGCGTGGGGATGATCCTTTTGGAAAATGAAATATCCCGTCTTGCAGAAGCTTGTCCCCATACGCGTGGGGATGATCCTCAAAAGGAAAATTTGCAACCGACGGACAAAAACTTGTCCCCATACGCGTGGGGATGATCCTATAAAATCATTACTCGGGGATATGCTTCCTTGCTTGTCCCCATACGCGTGGGGATGATCCTTTGAAACAAAATCTTTGATTCCACCGACAATACTTGTCCCCATACGCGTGGGGATGATCCTTCATCTGACAAGTATCCATTTTTTGTTAAAAACTTGTCCCCATACGCGTGGGGATGATCCTTATGGCAGTGCTTTCCCCGTGATAAGTATGCGCTTGTCCCCATACGCGTGGGGATGATCCTTCGTCAGGCAAATATCCATTTTTTGTTAAAAACTTGTCCCCATACGCGTGGGGATGATCCCAAGTTTGTTTATCGTGCTTAAGACGGTTGCGGCTTGTCCCCATACGCGTGGGGATGATCCTCTGAAAGTTATTGCTACACGTTCAAGTAATAACTTGTCCCCATACGCGTGGGGATGATCCTATCAGCCCAAAATCCCATTTAAGATTCAACTCCTTGTCCCCATACGCGTGGGGATGATCCCTTGACGAAGCGTTAAAGAGGTCTTTCGCTGTGCTTGTCCCCATACGCGTGGGGATGATCCTAACAGTTCCATTTATGGAAAATTGCCAGATATCTTGTCCCCATACGCGTGGGGATGATCCTGTTGACGGAGTTTGATTATAAAATTTACGAAACTTGTCCCCATACGCGTGGGGATGATCCCCAGCGACTTGCAGAGGTAGCGGCATATATGGACTTGTCCCCATACGCGTGGGGATGATCCTATCGGCGATTTCCGTTGCTGAAGAAAAAGAATCTTGTCCCCATACGCGTGGGGATGATCCTGTTGCAATATAAATTCCCTATGACCGAATATACTTGTCCCCATACGCGTGGGGATGATCCCTTACTTGATGTAAAGGGAAAGGAAAGTTCTTCCTTGTCCCCATACGCGTGGGGATGATCCTAAATACACAAGGCAAAACAAGCGTATACCTTCTTGTCCCCATACGCGTGGGGATGATCCTATTGGCATTCGAAAACATTCGGGGAAGTTTCACTTGTCCCCATACGCGTGGGGATGATCCCTTTGCTTGCCTTATATTAGTACCAAAAGTTTGCTTGTCCCCATACGCGTGGGGATGATCCCGGCGGCACAAAATTCATTGAAATATGTTTTGACTTGTCCCCATACGCGTGGGGATGATCCTGCCTTCATACGATTTGCAAAAATAGTATTGTACTTGTCCCCATACGCGTGGGGATGATCCTTGTTACCGTGTACTTGTGGCGGAAATGGCGTTCTTGTCCCCATACGCGTGGGGATGATCCTCTGTCCGAACTGCTGACCGAAAAGAATTTCCTCTTGTCCCCATACGCGTGGGGATGATCCTATCTATTGCAGTTTGTAAAGCAGACCCCTGTTCTTGTCCCCATACGCGTGGGGATGATCCTGCTCAGCTCGGTGTAAAGACCGTTACAACCACCTTGTCCCCATACGCGTGGGGATGATCCTGTCTGCTGAACCATATATTGATTTATGAGTAACTTGTCCCCATACGCGTGGGGATGATCCTCTATTTACTGCAAGATATGGGTGTCCCTGTAGCTTGTCCCCATACGCGTGGGGATGATCCAGGGGTTGTTTCAATCAAACACTTTAACTGAAGCTTGTCCCCATACGCGTGGGGATGATCCTGTTGGCTTTCGAAAACATTCGGGGAAGTTTCACTTGTCCCCATACGCGTGGGGATGATAGCCTTAATAATAAGGCATATTTTAACACGGTACACTTGTCCCCATACGCGTGGGGATGATCCTCACCGAAAAACATACATAAATCATTTCCAGTTCTTGTCCCCATACGCGTGGGGATGATCCTGGTATTATCGCTTGATTGATGAAAA
>ENA-ORSC01001139-ORSC01001139.1-human-gut-metagenome-genome-assembly--contig:-NODE-1139-length-18954-cov-9.515900_pt1 | contig 18954 bp, 16 predicted proteins | sample MGYA00242178_ERZ509140 | MGnify/ENA primary metagenome ERZ509140 (study PRJEB26280, sample SAMEA2338681) | human gut metagenome | biome: human gut; feature: human-associated habitat; material: faeces... | reverse complement strand
AAAATAAAAAACTAGAATTATTACTTGAATAACTTCTAGTTCTATAATACGAAAGGACCGAATTCAAGATTTAAAAAAATCTGAATATCGGTCTTTCTTTTGTTTGTGCAAAAATCGCTAGTTAATTGTAATGCGTATCAGATATCGTTCCAATTCTCTTTGTGTTTATCTTATGACGATGTTTAAAAACATGTGAAGGAAGTCGTAGAAGACGGTTAAATACATCATATATTTTGGTGTTGCAGGATATGGAATATAGTGGGATGCGAAAACAAGCTAAAAAAAGATAGCCAAGAATCAATTCACATTGATAGACATGTGAATAGAAAGACGAGGCGTGTATGATACAACGAAGTATTTGGTGTAAAACTGGAGATACTGCTCGTATGTGTTGGTCATAATCTAAGAAGATATCACACTCGGTAACTAGAATTTTAGAAAAACAATAATTTAAACTAAGGCTCTAGGAGTTAAAAAAATAATAAGATGAAAAGAAAGGAGCTAAACTCCATAAGTAATAAAAATTACTTATTCGTTATGGCTCCTTTTTAAATCGTTATGACTTGAATATTTTGATTGTTTAGTTCTTGAACATAAGAAGAATTAATAGAATGATCCGTTATAACAGTTTTTATTTTATCTTTTAAGTTTAATGGTACAACACCACGCTTAGAAAATTTATCGCTTTCTGTTAGCACGATTATTTGTTCGGCTTGATGCGACATATCACGTACGGCTTGTGCTCGCATTTGATCACGATTTGAAAAGCCAATTCTAGAATCATATCCATCTGTACCGATAAAAAAATAATCGACAAAAAAGTTGGATACACATTCTTGAACCATAGGACCTACCATAACTTGTGAATCTTGTTGATAAATTCCACCTAAAAGAATAATTTGAAAATTTGATTTTCCACGAATATATTCTGCGATAAAAGCACTATTGGTGATAATTGTTAAGTCTTTATGAAGTTGTGTTAACGTATCCGCTAAAAGTGCACAACAACTACCACTTTCAATCATAATTGTATCGCCCTCACTTACAAGCTCGGCAGCTTTTAAGGCTATTTTTTTCTTTTCTTCATAATGATATGCAATTCTACCATTGATATCATCTGCACTACATAATACTGCATAACCATGCTCGCGTTTGATGATTCCTTTAGCTTCTAATGCATCTAAATCTTTACGGACCGTTACCTGTGAAACGCCTAGATATTCAGCAAGTTGAGAAACTTCAATCTTCTTTTCAGATGTCAGTAATTCTAATATTTTATTTGTTCTATTTTTCATTTACATTGATTCCTATCATTTTGTTTATATAATAAGTGTTTTTGATTTCAAATGAAAGTGAAATTTAGAAAAAAGCGTTAATGTTATTCTCTTTAAATATATTTAAATACTCTTTTAAATCTTCTGGATGATACGAAGGAATATTTTCATAATCGTATTTTATATTTAAAAGATGATATTTATTTTCTCCAAATTGATGGAATGGTAGAAGTTGACACTTGTTTACTCCAATGTCGTGAAGTTCTTTTGAAAATTCTTTTGCGTCATCCAAAGAATCATTGAAACCAGGTATAACAGGGATTCGCACAAGAACTGATTTGCCATTGGCGATGGCATGTTTCATGTTCAGCAATGGTAACTTATTAGAAACACCTGTACCTTCTATATGTTTATCTGTGTTCCAGTGTTTCATATCAAAAAGAATGTAATCTACATATTCCATGACGTAATCAAATGTTTCCTCTGTCGCAAAACCGGTTGTTTCACAACATGTATGAATTCCTTCTTCTTTAGCGGCTAAGAGAAGTTCTCTTGAAAACTCAGGTTGAAGTAAGAGCTCACCTCCAGAAAGCGTTAGACCACCACCACTTTCTTCATAGAAGGCTTGATCTTGTAAAACAATTTTAAGCACTTCTTCCACAGATTTTTGTTCGCCTTGTGCACTTAATGCGTTTCTTGGACATTCATATACACATTTCTTACATCCACTACATTGACTATGGTTGATTTTGATGGATTTATCAATTATTTTTATAGCATTTTTTGGACAGGCTTCAATGCAATGTTGACAATTTATACATTTTTTTTGATCCCAAAGAATTTGTGCTTGTATAAGCTGACTTTCAGGATTTGCACACCACTTACAACGAAGAGGACATCCCTTTAGAAAAACGGTAGTACGAATTCCTGGACCGTCATTTACGCTGAATTTTTGAATGTTAAAAATAATTCCTGTTGTATTTCGATTTGTTGTTGTCATTTTAATTTCCTCATATAGAGTATAAACATTTCAAAGAAGGAAATCAACAACTATAATTACAAATGAAAGTATAAAATGTTTTAAATGAAATTTATATTGACATGAAATGAGTGTAATGCTATTTTAAAATTGCAAATAAAAGAATTTAAAGTTACGAATGAAATGTTATGGGAGGACGGACATGGAAAATGTAGAACATTTTGGAACATTGACAGAACGAATGAAAGAATTTCGAGAAGAAGTTTTAGATGAAAAGCCTTATATTGATGCACAACGTGCAATTTTAGCAACTCTTTCTTACAAAGAAAATTTAAATCAACCACGAGTGATGGTTCGAACTAAAATGCTAGAAAAAGTTCTTGATAATATGAGTATATATATTGAAGACAAATCTCTTTTAGCAGGAAATCAGGCAACTAAGAACCGTAACGCTCCTATTTTTCCTGAGTATACTATGGAATTTGTTATGAAAGAATTGGATCAGTTTGAGAAAAGGGATGGGGACGTATTCTATATCACTGAAAAGACCAAGGAACAACTTAGAGAAATTGCACCATTCTGGCAGAATAACAATTTGCGTGCAAGAGGAGAAGCTCTTCTTCCTGAAGAAGTTCGTGTCTTTATGGAAACAGGTGTATTTGGAATGGAAGGTAAGTTAAATGCAGGAGATGCGCATTTGGCGGTGAACTATGAGCGTATTTTGAAGGATGGATTAAGAGGATACGAAAAGCGTGTAAAAGAATATAAAGCTTCTCTTGATTTGACGGATCCTGAAAGTATAGATAAGTATTGTTTCTATAATGCAGTTCTTATAGTACTGGAAGCGGTGCGTAATTTTGCAAATCGTTACAGCGTTCTTGCAAAGGATTTAGCAGAAAAAGAATTGAATCAAGAAAGAAAGATTGAATTATTAGAGATCAGTAGAATTTGTTCAAAAGTTCCATATGAACCAGCAGAAACATTTCGAGAAGCGGTACAATCCGTATGGTTTATTCAATTGATTTTACAAATTGAATCCAACGGACATTCTTTGAGTTATGGCAGATTCGATCAATATATGTATCCATATTATAATCGAGATATTAAAAATGGTACTATTAAAGAATCTGAAGCCTTGGAATTGTTGACATGCTTGTGGATAAAGACACTTACAATCAATAAAGTTCGTTCTCAAGCACATACGCTGAGTTCGGCAGGTTCTCCTATGTATCAAAATGTAACGATTGCAGGCCAAACAATAGATAAAAAGGATGCAGTCAATGATTTGAGTTTTTTAGTTTTGAAATCAGTTGCACAGACAAGATTGACACAACCAAATTTAACTGTTCGCTATCACAAGAATATCAATAAACATTTTTTGGATGAATGTGTAGAGGTTATGCGTTTAGGCTTTGGAATGCCGGCATTAAACAATGACGAAATTATAATTCCTTCCTTTATGGATTGGCAAGTTAAAGAGGAGGATGCCTATAATTATAGTGCCATAGGCTGTGTAGATGTGATTTTCCATTTAATCAGTTCTCTTCGTTAATCAGTTCTCTTTAAATGGGATATTTTCCATTTAATCAGTTCTGTTCGTGATTTTAATTAGTTCTGTTCGTAATTTTAATCAGTTTTGTTCAGAGATTTAATTAGTTCTCTTCGAGAGATTTAATTAGTTCTGTTCGTGTGATTTTCCATTTAATCATGTCCGTTTTAGAATTTGATTACTTCTAAGTTGGAATTACAGGAGGGAATAATGTATAAATCAAAACGTAGCCTCAAAGTATATGAGGCACCACTTGGTTTAAATAGTAAGCAGCAGATTCCGAGAATTCAGCTTCAGGGCCAGTGGCTAAAAGCACTTGGATATCATGTGGGTGATAAGATTGATGTTCAGTGTACTAATGACACGATCATCATCAATAAAGTGAAGACTATATAAAATAAGCGTCGGTCAATGAGTCGGCGCTTTTGTTTATAAAGTATTATTGTGCCTTACTGAATATCCAGTTATAATAGCAAATATAATAGCCAAGGAGGTTTATATATGAAAACAAAACAAATTTTAATGGCAGGAGCATTGGCTCTAAGTATGGTGTTATCTGGTGGCATGTTGACTGGATGTTCTAATTCTTCAAACACAAAAGACACAAAGACATCCGAAGTTGCCAAGAAAAAGGAAGTAAAGACACTTGGTCAAAAATCCAAGGATTCAAAATCATTGAAGTTCACAAACAGCACTGGAAAGAAAATCACTGTATTTGAAACGAAGTCTAGTTCAGAAGAAAACTTCAGTGATAATTTGTTGGAAAATGGGGATGTTGTTAAAAATAAAGAAGAACGTACTTTATACTATGTGGTAAAAGAAAGCGATAAACTGGATGTAAAGATAGGGTTACAGGATGAAGATAAAACATTTGTTTTCAAAGATGTAGATACAGAAGATACAAAGAAAGTGGATGTTTCTTTAAAAGGAAACAAAGTCAATCTAGATGTAACGAAAAATGATGGCAGTGCTGCCACTTTGACGCCATCTGAAGATTCTGCGAAGACAGAAGAAGAAAAAAAGGATGAATCTGAAGCGAAACAGGAAGAAAAGAAAGAAGCAACAGCAAAAGCCGATTCTTCAAATAAATCAAACACTTCCGAATCAAAGAAGGATAACACAACTTCAACTACAAATACAAGTTCAAACAAGAACAACACAAGCTCTAATAGTTCTAAACCATCTTCTAAACCATCGAATAACAGTGGTTCAAGTTCAAGTAGTTCTAAACCAGCCGAACATACACATGACTGGGTGGCTCAGTACAAAACTGTAAATGTACCAGAAAAAGGACATAATGAACAGGTTTTGGTACAAGCTGCCTATGATGAACAGGTTCCAATTACGGAGATGCAGGAATTCTCAATCTGCAATGATTGTGGGGCGGATATTACTGGAAATGCTTGGGCACATGTGAAAGATCATATGATTAATGACACTGGAAATGGTGGTTATCACTCTGAATGGAGAGAAGTCGTAACAGGTTATCAAACTGTTCATCACGATGCGGTGTACGAAACAAGATACGTTGTGGATTCACCTGCTACTACAAAACAGGAATTGACAGGCTACAAGTGCAGTAGCTGTGGCAAAATGAAAGCTAACTAAATATAGATTAAAAGGCAGAATGAAAAATTCTGTCTTTTTTTGTCAATATGAATTAAGGCAAGTTGCCTTAATGATTAAATAAGGTCGGTTCACGGACCTTGATAGAAATATCGAAAGTACAGATGAATTAAAATCACATCTATGTCATTCGTGGCTAGGTTAACATTCTATAGTAGTCTGTAATGCCATTGTTTGATGTTGAAACACAGCACATTTTTGGATGGTAGTGAATGTACTGCTGTTTGAAGGTTTTGAACTGCTAGGTTGAAGCACAGTGCATTTTTGGATGGTAGTGAAGGTGGATGTACCTTAAATTGAGTTGAAATAATGTTGTACATTATCGTGATTTCACATGGCAGTGAAGGAGAAGGTGAAGATTGAAAATGGAATTTGGATTGGTATTGATTTTATTTTTTGGATTGATTGTTCTATGTGTGTTCTATTACTCACTGGTAAACATTTCAAAGCAGTCCGCAATCAAAGAAAAGAAACTCTTAAATAAAAATTGATATAAAAAAAGGAACTCATGTGAGTTCCTTTTTTGTTTACACGCAATAAAGCGGGTAGTAACCGTACTATTGCACCAAAAGAAAGTATATATAAGAAAGGGTGGGATGAAATATGAACAGATACAGTTTATTTGATTTTCCTTAAATTGAGTTGAAAGAATGTCAATGTTTTTTCCTTTCAGAATATTGATGTTATTAAAAACTAAAAAAAACAAGATTTCTAACGTTAGAGATTTTTTAGGGATAGAAATAAATAAAGGGGAACGATTTAAATTAAGGTCATTTACCTTAATAGGAAGGAATGAAAGTATGAAAAAGATTAAGAATACATTTCTCGCCTTTTTTGTAACTGTGTTAACTTCACTGAATCTGGTGCTTCCTACTTATGCAGAAGAAACGACTGCTCAAACAGTGAATACGGCAGGTTTTTCAGTGAATGTTGTAGGGGATGGTACAGTTACACTTTCATCAGGCGATTTCACAAAGACACTGTCTGATGGAGAAAGTTATAATGCCGATTATAACGAAGGTACAGAGGTTAAAATTGTTTCTAAATCCAATGAGAATGCAGTTGTTGATGATATTACTTTAAATGACAGTACGATCTCAGGATTTACAACTGGCAAAAAATCTTTCAGTTTTGTCTATACAACAAAGACTGCTGATGCTTCTTTTAATGTAGTATTCAAACAAAATGAAACACAAAAAGAAGAAAACAGTAATTCAAGCAAAACTGAAAGTGATGATTCTTCTCAGGACAAAAGTTCCAATGAAACTGTTTCTACTTCAAATGATGCAGTAGCTGAATCTGAAGATGCAGATAAATATGGCACATTTGACGTGGATCTTTCGAAGATGGATATAGATACATCTAAAACCGTATATACAAAATACTTGTATGCAATTCCAAGTGCTGTATCTGAAAACGATACAATCACTTCTGCATTGATTGATAAAGACCCAAAGGATACGATCTATACGCAGACAATGGAGCCAAGCACAGTATATACAGATGGAGATGCTTACTATATTCAGGCAGACACACCTTTTGTGAATGGTTTAGCCAAGAAGAGTTATCCATACGATTATGATGTGGCTCGTGGAAATGATTATGGTCAACAGCTAACAGAAGGCTTTTCTTATGATAAGAAAACTCACATCTTAAAAATTGATAAAGATGTTTTCAAAACTGTGGCTAAAGAAGCAAAAACAGATAACAATCCAAAAGAGGATTTTTCAGATTTACAGGTACAGTTTTTAGTTCCTGCTGATGTAGAAAATGATGTTAAAGTTAAAACTACAGTTGTTGATAAGACAGGTTCTATTGACAGTGTTGTAGGGGATTCAATCAGTTTACGTCCTTTCATGACAACACGTTTTCAACTTGCTTCTGAAAAGACCGCAAGCAATATTATTCCAAAAAATGTAAAAGTATATGTGAATGGTTCAGATGTTCCTTTGGAGTCTGAATATGGTGCGTATGACCCTGAAACAGGAGAGATGGCATTATCTTATTTGGGTGCTAATTTAAAATCACTTGAAATCGTGATTTCCAAGTCAAAGGGAAGAGCAGTGGGCGTTGGTTTAGGTACAGCCAAAGTTGGAAGTATCAATGTACTGGCTTATTTAGCAGAAGGCACAAAGGATGTGTTTAACGTTGGTTCCTCTATTGATGTAGTAGGTAAATTTGGTAATAACAGCTACGTACAGACGATTGACGGTCCATTGGAACTATTTAACAAATCTAGAACAACAGCAGGTGGATATTTCAATACTGTGGACTGGAATGATGGTGATGGTGGAGAGTGTGCTATGTCGGAGTCTGCTCTAGCGGTTCCTCAGTCTATTACTATGAATGGACAAACAATTGATTTTACGATGCGTGATATCAATGGAAACAGTTATGGACAATGGGTGAATGGAGGATATCATTTAACTGATATTTCAGATCCAGTTGCATTCAATGGTGCAATTCAGGCTTTCTGTCACCATATCAAACAAGCTGTAGGCACAATTAATGAAAACAGCCGTTATGATTTGCGTTATCCAACCTGCACATTACGTGTGCTAGATGCGAGTACAATTAATGGATACAGACATGTTGTATTTGGATTTGAAACAAACCTACATCAGTTTGCTGGTTCAACACCTCAAACCGTTGGAACTGTTTTTGAACTTGCTTTCAAGGTACAGTCTAAAGGTAAACTTTGCATTAAAAAGACTTCTGCAAACCCAGCTATTACAGATAACAACCCTTGCTACTCATTGCAGGGAGCTGAATACGGTGTTTACAAAACGGAAGCTGATGCAAAAGCCGATAAAAATAAAGTGAATACTTTAACGATCGGAAAGTACGATAATTCCGAAAAATACAAAGACTGGTCAAATGAAATTGAACTGGATGCAGGAACATATTATCTAAAGGAAACCAAGAATCCAAAAGGCTATGCTTTGAACAGTTCAGTTGTAAAGGTAACAATCAAGGCAAATGAAAGTTCTTGGATTGGCTCAAATGGGGAATTTAAAGATTATCCTCAGTCCGATCCAATTGGTATTTTGTTAGGTAAAATCGACAAAGAAACGAATAAGAATAAGCCACAGGGATCGGCTTCGTTAGCAAATGCCGAATTTACAGTCAAGTACTATAAAGGATTGTACGATTCAGATCCAGCAAATTCAGGTCAGGTTCCAACTCGCTCATGGGTTTTAAAAACAGATAAAGATGGCTTTTGTGGTTTAAATAACGAATATAAGGTTTCTGGAGATGATTTCTATCTAACTTCAAAAGGAGAAACAACATTTCCCATCGGAACGCTTACAATTCAGGAAACAAAAGCACCAACAGGATACTTTATCAACAATGAAGTATTTGTAAGAAAAATCACCACATCTGGTAGTAAAGAGAAAGTTGAAACATATAACCAACCAGAGGTGCTTGAAAAGGTCATTAAATTTGACATCAAGAAGGTACAGGCAGGAACTTCTACACCTGTTGCAGGTGCTGTATTCCTTCACACTATGCCAAATGGTTCAACGAAAGAATTAACAACAAATGGCAGCGGTGAAATTACAATCACAGGTTTGGCTTCGGGAACGCACAAAATCAAGGAAATCAAATCTCCTGACGGATATCAGTTGAATCCAAACGAAGTTGTGTTCAACGTAGCTTCTGGTACTGGTAAGATCACATTTACATCTGGTACAAACAGTCTTGTAACACAAGGCACAAAGGATTCAGGGGACGGCTATGCTACATTTAGTGATAAGGTAAATCCTTTCAATTTGAAGATTACAAAAACAAATGAACATGGAAAAGTCTTGAAAGGTGCTGAATTCACTTTGTACAGCGATGCAGACTGCAAGAATATAGTAGATACACAGATTTCAGATGACAAAGGCTTATTAAGTTTCAAAAATCTGGATGTAGAAAAGACATACTACTTCGAGGAAACAAAAGCTCCACAAGGCTACAGAATTCCTGTGGATGAAAATGGTAAGGCATATGTACATTCTGTATACGTAAAAGCTACACCTCAGACAAACACATTTGAATTTACTGTTGATGGAATAAAATACGATACATCTAAGACATCTGGTAATGTTCGACTAGAAGGAACTAAAAAGGATCGTGTTGTTGCGGTAGACATTACAAACAAAACAACACAGTTATTACCTGAAACAGGTTCAAATGGAACAATCCTATTAATTGGATTAGGCGTTGCCGTAATAGCTTATGCTTTATATAAATCTAAAAAAGATAAAATGATTTCTAAATAATGAAGAAAGAGGGATATTAAAATGAAAACAAAAAATGTGGTTTTTGCAGGATTAACTGCATTGTCTATGACTTTAAGTCCTGTAGCAACTTGTGTTGCCCAATTAGTGACTCCAATCTATGCTGCTGAAGCAACGCAAACTTATGCGACTCCTAACGGTGTAGCTGATTTTGGCAAGGGGAATGCTTCGATTACAATCACACCAAACGCAGGACAATCTTTGGTTGGTAAAAAATTCCAAGTCTATAAATTGTTTGACGCTGAAAATGCAGTGGATAATGAATCAATCAACTATACATGGAACAATGATTACAAAACAGCTTTACAGACTGTTGTTGGTAAGAAAATCAACAAATCTGCCTCTTCAGTTACTGAATATGATGTAATCGACTATATTCAAACTTTGAATACTAACAAAGTGGAAGGTGCTCAGGCAGATCAAAAATTAGAAGGCCGTTACAGCAATTATCGTCACTTTGTAGAAGCTTTAAGAGATGAACTTGTTAAGGAAGGTCTTTCTCCAAATACAGTTAATGTTACAGCTGTAAATGCAGTCGATGGTTCTGTTAAGTTCAGTGGTTTAGGATATGGCTATTACTTGACTGATGAAGTTACTGCTGTACAGGATACACATTCAGCAGCTTCATTGATTTTAACAAATACAGCGAATCCTAATGCTCAGGTTAATATCAAATCCGATTATCCTACTTTGATTAAGAAAATCAATGAAGATGACAACAATGTAGGATGGAATGATATTGGGGACTATGAAATTGGACAGACAGTTCCTTACTACCACGATACATATGTACCAGACATGAATGGATACCAAACATATAAAATGATTTTCCATGACAAGATGGACAATGCGTTGACATTCAATAAAGACTCTGTTTCTATCACAATTTCAAGCAACAAGAAATCATATACATTAAAGAGTGATGAATTTAAGGTTGTTGAAAATAGTGGTGAAGACACATTCTATGCAGAGATTCCAGATTTGAAAGCTATCGTTGACAAACAATTCCCAGAAGGAATGAACAACAACAACGAAAATACTTATGGCCAATCTGTTCGTTTAAACTATAATGCAACATTGAATGACAATGCATCGACTCGTACTGGTCGTGCAGGATTTGAAAATGCTGTTCGCCTTGAATATAGCAACAACCCAGACAGTGATGGAAATGGTTCTACAGGGACAACTCCTTGGGATACAGTAGTTTGTTTCACTTATAAGATCAATGGTTTAAAGGTCAACAACCACAACAAATTATTGAAGAATGCTAAATTCCGTCTATACAGTGATGAAAACTGTACAAATGAAGTTTATGTGAAAGAAACAGCGGATGGATATGTTGTTATGAACCGTGACTCTTTAGGTGGAACTGACCACACTGGTGGTACAAGACCAAGTAATGCTGTTGAAATGGCATCCGATGCAAAAGGTGTATTTACTATCTTAGGCTTAGATCAAGGTACATATTACTTAAAAGAAACGGATTCTCCTGCTGGATACCGAGAATTACAAGATCCAATCGTAATAACAATCAAACCTACATTCACTGATGAACGTAATAACTACAACGCTGGTGAAGGTGCAACTGAAAAAACATTACAGAAATTAGAAGCAACTGCTCATGTTAAGGAATTCTTAAACGGTGCTTACAAAGAAAGCGACACTAACTTAAAAACAGATGTAACAGATGGTTCTGCTAATATCACTGTTGTCAACTATGTAGGAACTAAATTACCAATCACTGGTTCTAACTTGACTATGATTTGCTTAGGCGTAGGTACAATCACAGTAGTTGGTGCAGTCGCATTAGATAAAAAACGTAAAAACAAAAAAGACTAATTAGAATGAATGAAATGGTTAGGATGGCAGTACTGCCACCTTCCATTTTTGGAGGTGCTGAATCTTGAAGTCGATTATTAAAGCAATAAAAGAAACAAGCTGGACAGTACGTATCCTTGTAATTATCGGCATAGGATTATGTTCAGTTCCACTTGTTTCAAGTATTCATAGTGGTATTCAACAAAACAACATGATATCCACATATGAAAGTGAAGTAAAACAAACTGACAAATCAAAAGTCAAAGAGCAGATACAATTGGCTCAAAAGTACAATGATATGTTATTTCAAACCAGAGGTGCATCCGTTGGAAACATTGATACTGAAATACTTTCAGATGAAAACTACGAAAGTATTTTAAATCTGACTGGTAAAGGCATCATGGGTTCAATTGAAATTCCCAAGATAGGCGTTGACCTTCCAATTTACCACGGAACAAGTGATGATGTATTGTCAAATGGTGTAGGTCATTTACAGAATTCATCATTCCCAGTCGGCGGTGAGAACACCCGTACTGTTTTGACAGGGCATAGGGGTTTACCAAACGCAAAGCTTTTTACAAGACTTGATGAATTAAAAAAAGATGATCTGTTTTATATCCATGTTGGTAACAAAACATTAGCTTACCAAATCTATAAAATTGAGATTGTAAAAAAAGAAGAAGCTCCTGATGTACTTGGAATAGAAGAAGGCAAGGACCTTGCAACTTTGTTGACTTGTACACCGTATGGAATCAACACGCACAGACTGATTTTAACTGGTAAACGTGTACCATACAGTGAGAAGAAAAAAGAAGCCATTGAACCAGAAATGATGAGCTGGCGAGAACTGTTATTTACAGCACTTCCGTTTTTGATTGTATTTATGTTGATTGTTAGATTTATTTTAAATAAGAGAAAGGAGAGAAAGTTAAAGTCATGAAGTTATTAAAGAAAATCGGTTTAGCCTTGAGCTTGGTGCTGGTATTAGTACCATGCTTAAATTTACAGGCTAAAGATATCACTGATAACCCCGAAGTTGGGGATGTAACAATTCTTCCAGAAGAAGATTTAACTAAAGTACCTGATAATGGACTAGGATCGATTTCAGTTGAATTAACAGACCCATATGATAAATACCTTTCCAAAGAAAATGTTAAATTTGGTGTAGTTCAAATTGCGGATATTGTAAAAGGCGAATATATCATTAAATATAAACCTTTTGCAGACAAGGATTTGGACTTGAATGAGATTAAAACAGCGGACGAGATCGACAAAGTTGCCAAAGACATGGCAAAAAAAGTTGAAACTCCAGACTATGAAATGACTACGGATGAGGAAGGAAAAGCAACTTGCAAAGATCTTCCTGTTGGTGTGTATCTAGTTTATGTTGAAGATTTGTCTGATTTTGAAACAATTACTCCATTTATTGTAGGTATCCCTACATGGGATGATGAAGATGAATTGTTCCAGTATGATGTAACAGTATATCCAAAACATACTGCTTTACCACGCATCTTGGTAAACAAAGTAGATAGTGTTACAGGTCAGAACATCAAATCGAATAAATTTTGATTTATCTAATCAATCCTCCGAAACCCTTGTATTTTCAAGGAAAATCGGCATTTTAATACTCGTTCCTTATGTATTTTCCCTTGTTTTTGCCCTTATGAGCCGAAACAAGGGAAACTTTTTGTTTAGGTTTCCCCGACCACCTTATCAAGCAGTCTTGCGGAAGTTCGTTTCGCTTCCCTCTTAGAGTGAGCGTAAATGTTCATTGTGGTACTTACGTCAGCGTGTCCGAGCAGTTCCTGCACATCCTTTGGTGCTGCACCGTTGGAGAGCAGATTGCTGGTGAATGTGTGTCTCAGCATATGAAAATGGAAATCTTCAAACCCTTCCAGTTTCTTTTTTGCCGACCTTGTCATAACACCAACCGTACTCGGTGACTCGTATGCTCCGTCAGGTCTCAGGCAGACAAAGGATATTTCCTTGTATCCGTCAGGTACTTCCTCCGTTCTTGGCAGGCTGTAGACTTCATAGTAAGTACGGCCTTTTTCTTTTACCTCTTTGTAGTAATTGAGGTGATAGAGTTCGCCATACTTGAAGCGGTTCTTGTGCTGTTCCGTCTTTGCCTTTCTGAGAATATCTGCCAGAGTGTCGCAGAAGTCCACGGTGCGGACTTTCTTGCGTTTGGTAGCACCTATCTCTGTCTTGTGCCTTTGCCCGTTGTATCGCATACTGCGTCGCACTGTGAGGTACTGTCCGTCAAGGTTGATATCCTGCCAAGTCAGAGCACACGCTTCTCCGATACGAAGTCCTGTGTAATAGGCTATCTGCATCGGGAGCAATGCAGGATTGTCTTTCTTTTTCAGAAAGTCCTCCAACATTAAAAACTGATGATGGTCAATGGTAGGTGCATTGTCAACTTCGCCGTCCTCGTCTGCAAACAGTTCGTATTCCTCTTTCTTTCCCCTCCATACCACATACTGCATAGGGTTAAAGGAAATCAGTTTCTTCGGGAATACCGCAAATCGGAATGCTCCCTGCAATACTGCTGAGAATAACCTCAGATACCCTTTGCTGAGTGCCTTTGCTGTCGTTCCATCAGGGTTTTGTCCTCCGAAAGTAAGGAAGTCCATAAATGCCTGTAAATGTTCCGCAGTGACCGTTTTCAGCTTTCTGTCGCCGATAGGATATTTCTTTATCCTGTTCACTGTTCCCATATATGCCATTACTGTACCGTTGCTCAGATTGCCGGGTTTCAGTTCTTCCTCCACCCACATATCAAGCAGCATACCCACAATGGTGTTCTCAGGCTTTGCCACGAACTTCTTCGCTTCGTAGTCCTCCATTGCCTTGCGGAGCAGACTCTCTGTTTCAGATTTGCTTTCTGTGCCTGCAAATTCACGCTGTACCATTTTTCCGCTTTCATCTTCTACATAGAAGCGGTAGTACCATTTCTTGCCCTTTTTTCTTACAGATCCTTTTGCCATTGATAAATAGTCTCCTTTCTATCCGTGGCAATCGGAACTGTGACGTATGGTGTGCGTAAAGTAAATAATGTCACATCCGCCGATTGTTCTTAATCGGCTTTTTTCATTGTCAAAGAGCCACGGAATTATTCTTTTTCGGCAAGCCTTGCTTCGGCTTCCGCTACTATCCCGAAAAGGTCACTCATCTTTACAGCGGTGCGTCCTTCATCGTAGATATGTAAAATTCCGTCTAAGAATCGTTTCATATCCTCAATCGGTGCTTCCATTTCTTTATGGTAAACTCGCTCTGTAATCGCTCCCGATTCAATCGCATATCTGCGGAGAGACTGTTTCAGTCCTTCATCTTCTGCCACACGGTCAACCTCTGCCATAGCGTCGGAGAAGTGGTAGCAGAGAACGGAATACAAATCAATCATTTTTCCGAGAAATGTGGTAAGGAGCTGTTGGTGCGGTTCGCCATTCACAACCGTAGACACTATATCAATGTACTTCTTGATATGTTCTTCCAAGTCCTTTTCACAAAGCGTTCTGCTGTCATATTCCTTATCTTCTGAAAGACCTGTGAGCCATTCAGGAGTGGTAAGCAGTGCTTCTGCAAGTCCATTGATAATCATTGTTCTCTTTGGGTCTACGCCGTCTGCTTCGTATCTCTGTATCGTTGACTTGTTCACTCCGATACGCTTGCCGAGTTCCGGCATTGTAAGATTCAATTCTGTTCGACGTTCTTTCACTCGTTCACCAACCTGTTTTGCGGTGAATGTAATTTCTTTTTTCAAGGTTTTCACCTCCTGACGAATACAAGTATAGCATATCAAAACCTATTTTGCAACTACTTTCTCGATAAAAGTTAAAAAACAATCTTAATGGGTTGTAAAATAAGTTGACAAGAAATAGCAAAATAAGTATAATGATAATCGCAGGGTTGCAAAATGAGTATTTTGAAAGGAGGGATGTATAATGACAGCAATTAAAATGGGTTTAACTATCGAGGAAGCAGCAGAATGTACAGGTATCGGTAGGAACACAATGCGAAAACTGGTGGACTGTGGCAAACTGCCTGTTCTGAAAGTCGGACGTAAGACCATTATCCGCAGGGATACACTGGAGCGTTTTATGACGGTCAATCAGGGCAGGAATTTACTAAATCCCAATGATGTACGAAAAGTGGAATGACCGTTCTCCAAAGCCCTCGGCGTTTGAGAGCGAAATACACCCCTCGCACAAATCTGCGATTTGTACTCTGGGTATTTCGCCCCTGCGGGGAGCCTGTATCACAGCTTTGGACACCATCACCTCAGCTATGATACAGAGGAAATTGCACCGCAATTTCCATTGCTGTCCCACCAATCACCGATAGCTGTGACAGCCGCACCCGACAAGTCGGTTGCGTAATGAGTACGGTATTCTCAGCGAAGAAAGGAGCAAAAGCTTGGCAAGACATTCGTTCATTCAGATGTCGAAGCTGCCCAATGTCAAGGGAAGAATCTCATATATCACGAGCCACGCCAAACAGGAAAACCTTTATGCCACCTATCGTACCGCCGACAATACCTTTTGGAACAATCTCGCCAGGGAAAGCCAGCAGGAGTTCCTACGAAGCGGAACAACAGGAAAGGGTATTGAAGCAAGGGAGTTAATCATTGCCCTGCCAGAGATTTACACCACCTTTGACCCGCAGCAGGTGCTTGAAGAATTTACGAACAAATTCAGACAGCAGTACGGAGTGGAATGTGTATCGGCTCTGCATCATAACAAACGCAAGACCAATTACCACATCCACCTCATATTCAGTGAAAGGAAACTGCTTCCCGAACCTGACATCAAGATTGCCACCAGAAGCGTATTTTATGACGAAACAGGAAAAAGGGTACGAACCAAGAAAGAAATCACAGACGAGAACGGTCAAGTCCGAAAAGGCTGTACCGTTATCAAAAAGGGGGAAGTTTACGAAAGCCATTTATTCACAACCAAAGACGAGCGTTTCAAAACAGAAGCGTTCATAGCAGAAGCAAAAGAGGTTTACACGGAGCTTATCAATTCCCACATTTCAGATCCCGAACAGCGATTGAAAGTGTTTGATAAGAACAGCGTGTATCTCCCCACAAAAAAGATAGGTAAGAATAATCCCAAGGCTACCGAAATCGAAGCAGATAACACCGCAAGGCAGGAATGGAACAGAACAGCGGATTTGGCTCTTGTATCGGGCATTGAAGAAGCAAAGATACTGGAAATCAAGCAGACCGAAATCCACGACAAAGCCGGTCAGTCCATCCGTGAAAACGGTTGGCTTCCAAACCTGTTCCGAGGTATCGTAGGCAAGGCAAAGGAATTTCTGCAAGCCATCATCCGTGAAAAGGATATGCCACCCAAGCCAGTCCTCAATATGGATATGGACGAGTTCCGCACGATGCAGACCCTTATGCTAAAGGTACAGAAACAGGCGAAAGCAATCAAGAAGATACAGGAGGTCACACTTCCGAATCTGCGACAGCAGCTTGCAGAAACAACGGGTATCTTCAAGGGCAAGGATCGTAAGGCTCTGGAAAAGCAGATACAGCAGACTGAAACCGAACTTGCTGAAAAACTGGATAAAATCCCCGATATTCTAAAAGATGACGGTTATCCTGATGTACAGGCGTTTATGAAAACTTACCGCAAAGCAGAGGCTATTGTGACACAGTATAACCAAGATCTTGCAGAATGGGAGCAGGCAGTCAAGAACGGACGGAAACCTGCCGAGAAACAGCACAGACCGCCCGAAAGACAAAGTGTGCGTAACAGGCTCAGACAGCTTCAGGAAGAGGGCAAACAGAACGCTCAGCCGAAGCAGAGAAAGAAATCCCAAGACAGGGACAGATAATCACGACATAGGAAATCAACACCGCAGGGCAACCTGCCTTGCGGTCTTACATAGACAAATTTGACTGAAAACCAATGGCAAGAATTATGTTTTGAAATATATCATTTTAAGGATACTTTCTTTTTTGTTCAAAAAGTGATACACTGATACAAGGCAATTCGAAAGGCGGTGAACTCACACAATGAGATTTATTCGAGGTAACTACTCGGTGCAGTTGTAAATCTGGCAACAGATTGTATCGAGCTTATTTTATGATGTTGTCAGTTGGCTGCACCTATAATTGATGTACAAAACAAAAATATTCAAAATAGGAGTAGTTACGATGAAAGAAAAAGAATTGATAGACATTTGGAAAAAAGAAGAAAGTGTTGCACATATCCATGGATGGGATTTTTCTCACATTGAGGGAAGATATACGGAAGAAACGGACTTGCCTTGGAATTATCAACACATCATACTGGATTACTTAAACCCAGAAATGAAACTGCTGGATATAGATACTGGTGGTGGTGAATTCTTGTTATCTCTCCGCCATCCTTATGTAAAGACAAGTGCAACCGAAGCCTATCCCCCAAATATTCAGCTATGCAGAGAAACCTTGCTCCCTCTCGGTATTGATTTTCGTGCAGGTGATGGAAAGGATATGTTGCCATTTGGTGATTATGAATTTGATATTGTCATTAATCGTCACGGTGATTTTAATGCCAAAGAAATACATCGTGTTTTGAAATGTGGAGGAATTTTTATCACTGAACAGGTTGGGGCTGAAAATGACCGTGAATTGGTGGAGCTTCTCTTAGGAAAAACTGAACTTCCATTTCCAGAACAGTATCTTGATATAGTTAAAAAACGTTTTTGTGATGTAGGTTTTGACATTTTGGATGCACAGGAATGCTTCAGACCAATCAAATTTTTTGATATAGGTGCACTTGTTTGGTTTGCGCATATTATAGAGTGGGAATTTCCTAATTTCTCTGTAGATAATTGCAAGAACAGATTACTGTATGCACAACAAATTTTAGAGCAAAACGGTTGTATTGAAGGAAAAATTCATCGATTTTTATTGGTATTGCGCAAAGCGAAATAAAAATTGACTATAAAAAAACCAAGGGCGAAGATGTGTAGAAGCATCTTCGCCCTCGTATCGTTAATCCTATGAAAAAATTATTTCATTATTCACAATTTCTCTTGCATAAGCTTGTATGTTATTCATCAATCCTATCCATTCCATAGGCTGTTCTGCTTTTAACTGTTCTGTCACACCCTGCTTTTGAACCATTTCCTCAATCAATCTGTGGAACATTTGCTCCGCCTGTTGGTTAATATCTGCAAGATAGCGGTTAAGTGTCCCATCAATCAACATCGTGGTGTAAACAATGTGCCTATGCTCTTTCAGATACTGCTTGTGGCGTTGTCCCCATAAGCCGATAGGCTGTGTTTCTTCTTCGGCAAGTATCAGACAAGGGATATAATAATCACCCTGCAATTCATACCACAAACCGTTGCTTTTATCAAAAATGTACTTGTCCATATAATAAATCCTCCAGTATAATATATTCGCACATACGT
>ENA-ORSC01001133-ORSC01001133.1-human-gut-metagenome-genome-assembly--contig:-NODE-1133-length-19054-cov-4.817043_pt1 | contig 19054 bp, 18 predicted proteins | sample MGYA00242178_ERZ509140 | MGnify/ENA primary metagenome ERZ509140 (study PRJEB26280, sample SAMEA2338681) | human gut metagenome | biome: human gut; feature: human-associated habitat; material: faeces... | reverse complement strand
CTTCCAAGCGCGCTTTCGTAAAATAACGCATCTTCCGATTTATAAACGGGACTATTGCCAGGTAAAGTATAATTTGCGCTATTTGTAAAAGTTTTTAAAACCTCTAAAGTTTTTATATTTATAAGATTAACTTTAAACTCCACAGTCGCAGTATCCTTTCCGCCTTTTTTTAATGTAAAATCTAAAACTTCTCCGTTAATCAAATAATCGGAATTAAAAGTTTCTTTAATAAATTTTGAAGCGACATTAATATTTGTCTGCATTATTTTGTAAGAAGCGACAATATCGTAAGATGCAAAATAAGAAATTAATAAATCGTAATCGCTAACTTCAAATAAATGAGCGTTTATTAGAGAAGATTCTAAAACTCTCGGCATTCCGTCATCAACCATATACTCTTCTATCCACTCTTTATTTGCGCTCTTAAAAGGTAAAATCGTCATTGTTATAGAATATAAATTTACGCCGAAAAATAGCGTTAATAAAATAAAAAATAAAATAAATCTAAATTTAATCATAAAAATTAATAATCTTTTTCTATTTTTTTATCTTTGGGTTTGTAATAGGAAGTCATAGCGCTTATTGAAATAAAAGCTAATAATAAACCTATTAAGAAAACCACTTTCTTTGCAATATTCATAAAATATTAATCCGTTTTTTATTTATTTACAATAATTATAATTATAAAGTTAAACAATTTCAATACCAATATATCAATTTATAAAAAATATAAAAGTTTAATTTTGACAAATTATTATTTTTTTAGTATATTATATATTATTAATTTTCGGAGATTATAATGAAAATAGCGCTATCTCAATTTGAAATAATTCCTTCAATGCCAACGAATAATGCGGCGAGAATTATAAATTATATCGAAGAGGCAAAAAATAATAAAGCCGATATGATAATATTTCCCGAGCTTTCAATATCGGGATATTTAATCGGCGATATGTGGGAGAGCGAATCTTTTATAAGAGAATGCGAAGAATTGGGAGAGGAGATAATAAAAGCCTCTAAAGATATTTTTGTTATATTTGGAAATGTAGCGGTAGATAGAAATAAAAAGAATTTTGACGGCAGAGTTAGAAAATATAACGCTTTATTTTTAGCGAAAGACGGAAAACTTATAAAAAATCCATATTCAAAAATTCCATATCCTTTCATTATAAAAACTCTTCTTCCAAATTATAAAGAATTTGAAGATACAAGACATTTTTTTAGCTTAAAAGATTTGATTTTTGAAAACGCTTTAGAAGATAATTTTGATTTAAAAGAATATTTTAAGCCCGTTGAAATAAATATTAACGGAGAGAAAATTAATTTAGGATTGACAATTTGCGAAGACGCTTGGAGTTCAAATTATAATTTATCGCCTATAGATATTTTAAACGAAAAAACCGATTTATTTATCAATATCTCAAGCTCGCCATATACTTTAATTAAAGATACAAAACGGCATAAAATGTATTCGGATATTTCAAAAAAATATAATAAGCCTTTGATATATGTTAATAATGTTGGAATTCAAAATAACGGAAAAACCGTTTACACTTTTGACGGCGGAAGTTCGGCATACGATAATAACGGAAATATAATTTGCGCTTCTAATCGATACGAAGAGAGATTATATTATATAGAAATGAATTTAACAAAAAAAGAATTTCCAAAAGCTATAAAGATAAACGAAGAAAACGAATACAAATTAATTTACGATACGATTATTTACGGAATAAGAAAATTTATGAAGTCGATTGGAATTAATAAAGTAGTTATAGGAGTTTCTGGAGGAATAGATTCAGCTTTATCTTCCGCTGTTTATGTTAATGCAATCGGCAAAGATAATGTTTTGCTTGTAAATATGCCTAGTAGATTTAATTCTAACACTACAAAAAATTTGGCTAAAACTTTAGCCGAAAATTTGGGTTGCGCTTATATGGTAGTTCCTATTCAAGAATCGGTTGATTTTACGATAAAACAAATTGAAACATGCAAGATTATAAAAGACGGAGAAGAGAGTTTTTTAAAAGTATCTTCTTTTATAGCCGAAAATATTCAGGCAAGAGACAGGTCGGCAAGAATATTATCGGGTTTGGCAGCTTCTTTCGGCGGAGTATTTACTTGCAATGCAAATAAAACGGAGACTATGGTTGGCTATTCAACTTTATACGGAGACGGAGCGGGATTTTTCGCGGCTTTAGCGGATTTGTGGAAATATCAAATATACGAACTTGCAAAATATATAAATAAAAATATTTTCAAAAAAGAAATAATTCCCGAAGGAAGCATAAATATTATTCCTTCTGCGGAATTATCAAACGCTCAAGCGGTTGACGAAGGAAAAGGCGACCCTATCAAATACGATTATCATGATTATTTATTTAAAACTTTAATGGAATCTTGGAATAGAATATTACCCGAAGATATTTTGAAAATGTATATTGGCGGAGTATTGGAGGAAAAAATAGGATGCGAAAAAGGAATAATAAAAAAATATTTTAAAAACGATTTGGAATTTATAGAAGATTTGGAAAAATGGTGGAGACAATATATGGGAATGGCAATATCAAAAAGAATACAAGCGCCTCCGATACTTGCGATTAGCAGAAGAGCTTTCGGTTTTGGAAATAGAGAATCTCAAAATATAGTTTATTATACTTCAAAATATTTGTATTTAAAAAATAAATTGCTTAATTAAAGGTTTCATTATGAAAAAAATTATATTTCTATTTATGATATTTGGTTTAAATCTTTATTCTCAAACCAATTTAGATTACGAGTTTAAAAATCCTTTTAGAGTTTACGAAACGGATAAATATTATATGGGTTGGCAGGACCCGAGGGCTTTTATAGGAAGATTATTATTTGCAAAAAATTTTAATGTGGAAAAGAATTTAACTAAAATATCTCCCGAAGCTAATTGGGATTTTAAATCGGTTTCTTTATATGTCGAAGGAAAAGTGGCAAGCGAGATAATGTTTTATAGAAATAAATATTTTTCAGTAGGAATGGGCGCGGGAATGGAAATATCGATACTTGGAAGAAAAAACGGATTATTCGATGTTTATGATTTTTCAGGACAATTCGATTTATTTTTAGATTTATGGCTTCAAAATCTTACGGGAATTAATTTGAAAATAAGATTTATTCCAATGTATCATCAATCAACGCATTTGGTTGACGGCTTTAAAGGAGATGTTCATATCAGAAGCGGAAGCAGTTATGAGTTTGCGGCGATTTCGGTTTATTATTATATAAATAATTTCACAATATACGGAGGATGGGAATTTTCTTATAATACGGTTGGAAATAGTCCGCAAATATTTAGACTTCATACGGGATTTGATTATAGATTGCCTTTATACAAAGAAATTAATTTTATAACGGGAATAAATTTAGCCGTAATTTTAGACGAAAAAGACAATTTAGGTTTAATTAGAATAAGAGAAAATTTGCATGCGGCTATAAATCTTGCGGCGGGAATAGAATTTTATAGATTTGCTATAGCTTTAAAATTTGGATATGGAAAACCAAGAGGAGCTTCAAGTTATTTCGGATATGAAAGCAAAATTGGAGCGGAAATAAGCCTATTATTTTAAAATTTTTTTAATTTTTTTGTTAAAATGGGTTGACATTTTAAAAAATATTTATTATAATATTAATATGATTAATTATTGTAAAGTCGCCAGTCGCCAGTCGCCAGTGGGAGAAATTTCTATTGCAAAAAATTTTGGAGTAGTCAATTGCAAAAACTTGAGTACTCTGACAAATATATATTTATAAAATTAATAATTCTAATTAAAAAAATAATATTACATTTTTATAAATACATTAATTTTTATAAAAATAAAAGTAATTATTTTATAATATATCTTTTAAGGAGAAATAAATGACAATTACAAACACAGAAATGGAAGAAAAATATTATTGTAAATATTGCGGGAAGTCCTCTTCAAGCGAAAGTTTATTATGGCAATGTTTATGCCATAATAATCCCGAAGGCAAAAATCATGTCGTTTACGAAGGAAGTAAAAAATCAAAATATCAATGTGTATATTGCGGAGAAGAATATTGCAGTATAAACTCTCTTACAAAAGTTTTATGCGAAAAGAATACGGAAGGAAAATATCATGTTCCTTACGAAGGCAATGAAAAAGAAATGTATTCATGCAAATATTGCGGCAGTTCTTATTATACCATAAAAGAATTGACTTCGGAATTATGCTTAAGAAATCCTAAAGGCAAATTTCATGTTCCCGCTAAATAAATTTATTTTCCTTTTTCTAATTTATTTTTAACGAAGGAACTTAAAATATTTAATTCTTCTATAGTTGATTTTGAGGCTTCTAAATTTTCGCTCTTTACTTCTTCGTAAACCTCTTTTCTAAAAATTTTAACGCTTTTCGGAGCGTTTATTCCAAGTTTAATTTGGTCGCCTCTTATATCGACAAGCATTATTTCTATATTGTCTCCGATGACTATACTTTGATTAATTTTCCTCGAAAGCACAAGCATATTTAATTTTTTCCTTCACTATCATATTTGCAGTCATCTTCAGACAATATAAAATGTCTAGTATTATATTTATCGCCTAAAGCGGCGCATTGTTTTGCCTTATGATTCTTGATATTAAAAACTATTGGCGCTATAAGATTTGCCGTCATAGATTTTAAATCTCCGTTTGGAATACTCACGATAGTAAGCAAATATATATCCGATTCGTTTTCTATACTCAATGATTTTATATCTTCGTCATGAATATCGGGCTGATAATCTTTAAAAACTAAAAAAGGGTCTATAAGTATAAAGCAAATATTTTTATCGTCTTTAGACTGAAGAATCTTAAAAGTTCCATCGCCGTCCATATTTACAAGATAAAATTCATCGTAATCTTCAAAAGCCAAAATGCTTCCGTTAAGGTGATAAAGCGAATTATCAGCAACTTCAATTTTACCCAATATCCTAGATTCTATTTCAGGCATAAATTATATTCCTTTAAATAAATAATGAATAAAGCAAATAACGATTATAAATATTTATTGTCTTAAATAATCCATAAGAGTTCTGCCTAATAATCTTCCCGCAGTTTGCAAAGAAGCCGTATGAGCGTATTGCCACATATTAAAGTTTACAATCTCTTCGGAATAATCTATATTTTCGTTTTTTGCCAAAGCTTCATGTATCGCTAGTTTTTGGTCTTCAAAATTTGTAAATCCCATATCCAATCTTGTCACTTTTGAAGATGCGTTAGCCTGAACCGTTGTCACATTATCAATGGCGCTATCGATATAACCTAAAGCCTCGCTTCCAATCGCTCTAACATCGTCATTAAGCATAGCGTCTCTTAAATAAATTAAAGTTTCAAATATTGATTTTCCCGTTACTAAAGCGCTTGGCTCATAATTATTTTCATAAGTATTGCCCGCTCCCGCTCTAACCAAACCTATATCTTGCAAAACAGTTCCGCCCGCCAAATCTTGCAAAAGTATTTTATGAGGAGTCGAAGTTCTTAATTGTATTACTTTAGCGCCGCCTCTTAAATCTCCTATGCTCGCTCTAACATCTCCATTGGCATCGTTTATTCTTTGAACTATAGCCTCGATATTATCGCCTTGTTTTATGCTAATCGTCATATCGTCTATCATAATATCTTGATTTTCAGACGCGATATAAGCAGAAGCGTCCATAGTCGACATTATTTCCATATTAGTTCCCCAGAATATATAATTTCCTGGCGTTCCTACATTTACATATTGTCCGTTTTCAACTTCTCTATTTTGTTTATTTGCATCTCCTTCATACATAACGGATTTTATTATAGAGCGCCCAGCCTTTTCATCATGAGAATAAAAAGCTCTAAACGGTTCGGTTTTTATGCTCGTTCCTGAAAATATAAATTCGCCTTTGCTTTGAGTTTTTGAAATATCATAAACTCTTTCAAGCATTTCTTCTATTTCCATCGCCATTTTATTTCTATCTTCTGCGGAATAAGTGCTATTCGCTCCTTGAACCGCTAAATCTCTCGCTCTCGCTAAAGCTTGAGTTATAGAACCCATAGAATCATGAGCTATATTTAATCTTTCTTTTCCGTCCACAATATTATTTTGATATCTATTTAAAGATGACATTCTCGTTCTATAATAAATAGAATTAATTGTAGAAGTAACATTTTGATGAGGATACTGAACTCTTTGTCCGGTAGACAATCTTGTTTGGGAAGCCTCCAACTCTGTATAATTTCTTTTTATCGTGCTAACCGTTCTATTAAATTGGGCTTGTTCGGTAACTCTCATTTTTATCTCCTTATGCTTTTTTATATCTTAATTAAAATAAGCGAAAAATATAATTATTCTTTTTTATTTTCGTAATAATTAAAAATCGCTTTATTATTTTTTATTTATCGTTATTATATTTATATTAAGACGGAAATTTTATTCCCTTATTACGGAAATATTAACTTTATTCATTTTCTTTATTAGAATATTACTCCAACAACCCAACCTCTCCAGACAATAATTTTTGTATCGCTCCTCTCTTCATTTCCTTAATCAATTCTTTTTTCTTTTTCAAATTATCAATTTCTTTATCAATCAAACTTAAATATCCGCCTATCTTTTCTTGCTCTTTAATAGTTATATTAGGAATTTCTATTTTTTTAAAATTTGGTATGGTAAGTCGCGGAACGCTTGTGCCTTCTCCTTGAGGAATTATGTATTGTAAAGCATAACATAAAAATTCCAAAACGACTAACTTCTCATTTGGAATAACATAAATTAATCTGACAATCGGAAAAAATGGTTCGTATCTCACGCATGCAAATCCTATTATTTATCTAGCTGATATAGTTAAAGCTAGCTTCGTAATTGCTAGAGTTTACATTTGAAAATATTGGAATTTGATTTTCTTCTGTTTTCTCTGTTGTGCAATCGTATGGTTTATCTCCTACTGCGGAGATTTTATTGAAAACTTCGTTTAAAGTTTTTATTTGCCAATTTGGATTAAAGCCCGACTTTTTTGTTGGTATTTTATTCATAAATTGATTATATAATTTATATCTTTTATAGTCAAATATTATATTTTTAGTATAAGCTATAATTTTTATAATTTAATAAAATGATGGTTTATTATTTTAACTTTAACGGTTTTTATTTTATCTATCTTCTTTAAAAAAATGCTCTTCAACTTTTATGCATAATTCATGATATATCGCTTCATGATATTCTTGAGCTATATGAGTTTCTTTTGCAGGCGCTTTTATTTGAATATCTGCTATTTCCGATAATTTGCCTCCGTTTTCATTTGTGAAAGATATAATTTTTATCCCCATAGCTTTTGCAAGTTTAACTGCGTATAAAATATTTTTAGCGTTTCCCGAAGTGCTTATTGCAATGAAAATATCGCCTTTATCTCCAAAACCTAATAATTGTTGAGCAAAAACCAAATAAGGCTCTCTGTCGTTTAAGTATGCGCTTGAAAGTCCAATATGCGAAGTTAAGGCAACCGCTTTTAACGGCGCTTCTAAATTGTCGGCTATATATTCTCCGTCTTCAATTTTCAATAATTCCTTTCTTAAATCTTCTTTAATCGGACGCTTTTTCAAAAAACTTTTTAATAATTCGCCCGCTATATGTTCGCTATCGCAAGCGCTTCCGCCATTTCCCGCTATTAAAACTTTTCCGCCTTTCTCATAACATTTTATAATCTCTTCTATTGCAAGTTCTATATTTTTTTTAATCGGTTCTAATTTTGGCAATCTTTTTATTAAATTTTCTATCATAAATTAAATATCCTTAAATAAAATTTTCTTAAATTATTATAACAAATATTATAACAAAAAATAAATATAATGACAAATAAGAATTTAATTATTTATTACAAAATCGTAAACTTCGCAAAAAGAATTTATATAATAATCGTTTTTTAAACTCAAAAGAATATTTTTATCGGTTATTCCATATAATGCAAGTAAAACTTTTAATTTAGAATTTTTAGCAAAATCATAATCGGGAATTCCATCTCCAACCATAATAGTTTTATCTTCAATTAAATTATAATCTTTTTTTAAATTATTCCAAATATTAATGTCGGGCTTTCTATAAGGATAAACTCCATCTCCAATAATCGCCTTAAAATAATTAAATATATTTAGTTTTTTTGCCGTATTAATCGCGATATTATTCGGCTTATTCGTTATAATAAACATATCAATATTTAATTCAAAAAGTTTTTTTAGAGTATCTTCAACTCCTTCGTATAAATTAGTTTCGTCAATGCAATGTTCAAAATAATATTCCATATAAAAATTATACATTTTCTCTTCGACGATTTCTAAATATTTTTTATCGTATTTGTCAGAAAAAAAATTTAAAGTTCTTTTTATAAGCGCTTTCGCTCCGTTTCCTACATATTTGCGGATATTGTCTATAGGAATTTCAGGGAAATTAATATATTCCAAAGATTTATTAATCGATTTATAAATATCGGGAATAGAATCAATTAAAGTGCCGTCCAAATCGAAAATAATATTTTTTATTTTTTGCATAATATTAAACGCTATAAAAATGTTTCGGGCTGTTTCTCAATTCTTTCAATTCTCTTTTTAATCTTCTCTTTTGATAGGATTCCAATCTGTCAATAAAAGTTATTCCGTTAGTATGGTCAATTTCATGCTGCAAAACTTTTGCCACATAATCGTTAGCTTCAAGTATCTTCTCTTCTCCGTTTGTGTCGATATATTTAACTTTAATGTTTTTATATCTTGCAACTTCGTCTCTTATTTCGGGAAAAGATAAACAACCTTCTTCAAGAATTTCTTTATCGTTAGAATGCCAAATTATTTCAGGATTAATTAAAGCCAATTTGAAATCAGGTTTTTTAGATTTTTTATCGTCTTCTTCATTATCGAAATCGGGAACGGATATAACGATTAACTTTTTTAATATTCCAATTTGAACCGCCGCAAGCCCTACTCCGTTTGCCTTATACATAGTTTCAAACATATCTTCGATTAAATCTAAAATTTCATCGTCAACTTTTTCTATATATAAAGATTTTTGCTGTAATCTTTCATCTCCGTATATAATTAAATCTCTAATCATTATTTTTTCCTAATAAAATTAATGTAAATATAATATTAAATTTTTTATTTATAGTCAAGTCTATTAATTCGTTATATCTATTATTAAAATATAATAATTTTAAAAATGTTTTAGATTCTATAATATTTCTTGTCTCGCTTGTAAATAGCATTCGTAGTATTTACTAAAGGTGGTCATCTTAAAGTTGAGCTTAACAATTATAACAATTGTATAATATATTATTAAAAGCTAAATAAATTAGTAGATAATTAGACACTGCTTATTAATTGAACATATATTTTATTTTACCACAATATTAACAAGCCTACTTTTAACATAAACGACTTTAATAATATTCTTTCCTTTTATAAACGGTTTTACTTTCTCGCTTTCAAGCGCCAATTTTTTAGCGTCTTCTTCCGAAATATTAATATCGGTTTCGATTCTGTCTCTGATTTTTCCGTTCACTTGAAAAACAAGCTCAAAAGTATCATCCTTGCAATATTCTTCATTATGATTAATCCAAGTTTCGTTTAAAATAGTATCTCCAAATTTTAAGAGTTCAAAAAGCTCTTCCGTTATATGCGGCGCTATCGGATTAAGTAAAATTAAATATCCTTTTATAATTTCTCTAAACATTGAATATTCTTCTTCAGAGTTTACTTTTAACGCGCTCATATCGTTTAGAAGTTCCATTAACGAAGCTATAGCCGTATTAAAATGAAATCTGTCTTTTATATCAATCGTCACTTTTTTTATTGTTTTATGATATTTTCTATACAAACTTTTTGCATCTTTTGAAAGATTATTATAATCGAAAGTTTTTTTATTTTCGTCTTTATATTTAATAAACAAATTCCAAATTCTATTTAAAAATCTTGCCGAACCTTTAACTCCGTCATCGCTCCATTCTTTATCTTTTTCAGGCGGTGAAACAAACATAACGAAAATTCTAACTGCATCCGCTCCGAATAATTCTATAATTTCTGCAGGGTCGACTCCGTTCGCTTTCGACTTTGACATTTTCTCCATTTTTATTATTATATCGTCTTTATTTATTCCGTCTTTCTCATAAGCTTTATTATTTATTTCTTCTTGAGTGTAGAATTTTTTTAATTTTTTCGATTCATAACTATTTGATAAAACCATTCCTTGAGTTAATAATCTCTTAAAAGGTTCGTCTTCTTTAACAAGCCCGATATCTCGCATAAATTTAAACCAAAATCTTGAATATAATAAATGCATGCATGCATGTTCTATTCCTCCAATATATTGGTCTATCGGAAGCCAAGCGTTTGCAATATCGGAATTAAAAGGCGATTTATCGTTATGAGCGTCAGTATATCTTGCATAATACCAAGAACTGCAAGTAAAAGTATCCATAGTGTCGGTTTCTCTTTTTGCTTTTCCTCCGCATTTTGGACAAGTTGTATTGACAAACGAATCGGATTTTTTAAGAGGATTTTCTCCAACAGTAAATTCTATATCCATAGGAAGAGTTATAGGCAAATCGGATTCTTTAACGGAAACTATTCCGCATTTTTCACAATGAACGAAAGGCAAAGGATTTCCCCAATATCTCTGTCTTGAGATTAACCAATCTCTTAATTTATATTGCACTTGTTCTTTTCCAAAACCTTTTTCTGACGCGTATTCTATAGCTTTTTTAATCGCTTCTTTTGTATATAATCCGTTTAATATATCGGAGTTTACAACTTTTCCGTCTTCGATATACGCTTCCCTCATATTTTCCGCATTAATAGAATTATCTTCGTTTTGAATAACTACTTTTATCGGTATATTATATTTTTTTGCAAATTCAAAGTCTCTTTGGTCATGAGCTGGAACAGACATAACCGCTCCGCTTCCGTATTCGGCTAAAACGAAATTCGCAGCATATAAAGGAACTTTTTCATTATTGAAAGGATTTATAACAAATCTTCCCGTAAAAACGCCTTCTTTTTCGTAATCGGCTTTTTGGTCTATCTTTGCAGATTTTTTAATAAACTCTTCAACCGTTTTTTTATTTTCTTCGGCGCATATATCTAAAAGTCCTTCATAATTCCAAGCGATTGCCATATAAGTGACGCCGTAAATCGTGTCGGGTCTTGTAGTAAATATTGGAAAATCTTTGCCATCGTCCAATTTGAAATTTATATTCGCTCCAACGCTTTTGCCTATCCAATTTTTTTGCATCGCTATAACATTGTCGGGCCAATTTCCCTCAAGTAATTTTAAATCCGCATCCAATTGTTCGGCATAATCGGTAACTTTTATATACCACTGTTCCAATTTCTTTTTTGTAATTTCATTATCGCATCTCCAACAAGTTCCTTCGGGTGAAACCTGTTCGTTTGCTAAAACCGTATTACAATGTTCGCAATAATTAACTTCGCCTCCTTTTCTGTAAAGAAGTCCTTTTTCAAACATTTTTAATATAAACCATTGTCCCCATTTATAATAATCGGGTAAACAAGTAGTAACCTCTCTATCCCAATCGTAAGAATAGCCAAGAAGATTTAATTGATCTCGCATATTTTCTATATTTTTTAAAGTCCATTCTGCAGGATGAGTTTTATTGTCAATAGCCGCATTTTCTGCTGGCATACCGAAAGCGTCCCAACCCATAGGATGCAAAATATCATAGCCTAAAAGTTTATAGTATCGCGCTATAGAGTCGGCTATCGTATAATTTGAAACATGTCCCATATGCATTTTACCCGAAGGATAAGGAAACATTTCTAAAACATAATATTTTTTATTATTCGGTTTTGAGACTGTTTTGAAAGAGCCATTTTCTTTCCAATATTTTTGCCATTTTTTTTCAATAGTAGTAAAATTATATTCCATAAAAACTCCGTAATTCGATACTATAATATTTTTTAGATAATAAATTATATTTTAATTTTTGATATTTTTCAAATTTTTATTAAATAATAATTATAAATTTTATAATAAATTTGCATCAAAATAAAAGTTATTATATTATTATAGTATAATTAAAATAAATATTAAAGGAGATTAAAAACATTATGGAAGTTATTAAAGCTAATCCCGAATCTATAATCGAAATATTTCAAAAGTTATATGTAATACCCGAATATCAAAGACCATACTCTTGGGCAGAAGATAAATGTTACGATTTATGGAACGATATAATAGAAAAATACGAAGAAGAAAAAAGAAAAAATAAAAAATCTGACAATAAAAATAAAGGCGAATATTTTTTAGGAACTATGGTTTTAATAAAAAATAATAAGGGCATATTTGAAGTAATAGACGGGCAACAACGATTAACTTCATTGCTTATTTTACTTAAGGCATTGTATGATAATCATCAATTTCCAGGTATAAAAAATATAATATATGTATATGATAGAATAACAGGGAAAATTAATGATAAAAAATATAGAATATATAGCGAAGTTATATGCAATGATAGAGATGATTTAAAAGATATAATATATAATGACGGTAAAAAATTAGACCCTAAAAATCAATTTAAAGTAAATTACGATATATTTAGAGATAAAATTAATGAATGGAAAATTAATCCAAAAAATAGTTTAGAAATTTTTATAAGGTTTTTATTAGAAAATGTAAAAATGCTTCCTATAGATTGCGGAGAGGAAGAAAATGCATTAAAGATATTTGAAACTTTAAACGACAGAGGAACTCCATTAAGCGATGCAGATATATTTAAATCTCGCATTTATAAAAATCTTCCAAAGTCTGAACAAGTTAGTTTTGTAGAATTTTGGAACGATTTGGGAGAACCCGAATGGTATTTTAGAATATATATGCATATTTTAAGGGCTAAAGAAAAAGAAAGCGGAAATGAAATTAATATTAGAAAATTTTTTAGCAAAAGAATAAATAAACATTCTGTAAAAGATATAATTAAAGATTTAAATAAGATATTGCTTATAGGTAATTATAGCAATGATAGAATAGATAAATATTTGAGTTTAATATGGGTTTATCCCGTAGATATAATAATAAATGTTTATTATGTTTTTATGTATAAATATTCTACAATAAATAAGAATGACGAAATAGAATTAAAATCGGAAGATTTAGATATTTTATACGATATACTTGAAAATCTTATAAGATTTGTATATACAAAAGGAATAATATATAAAACAAGGAATGCAATAAAATACGATATTTATAAAGCTTATATTTCAATATATCATAATAAAAAAGCTAACTTTCCAAATATTAAAAAAGAGGAGAAACATTTTTTAGACAGTCTAGAAAATCTAACTACAAGAGATAAATATACAAAGTCTATATTATTTTTGTATCATAATCTTAATGAAAATCAAGAAGTAATAAATAATTATTATAAATTCCAAATTGAACATATTTTACCTAAAGTATATATATTTGATGGAGGTTGGAGTGAAATAGACCATAAAGATAATGTAAATAAATTAGGAAATTTAACTTTGTTGGAAGAAACTTTAAATAAAAAAGCAAAAAATCAATTTTTTGAAAAGAAAAAAGAATTTTATAAATACTCTAAAATATATGATGTGAAAGTAGGTTTATGCAAATTGAAAAAGTGGACTATAGAAGAATGCAATGAAAGATTTTCCGATATAAAGAACAGATTGGTTAATTTTTTATTTTAAATAATCTGTAAATAATTAATTTTTATTGAAAAATATAATTTATAATAAAAAATAATTAAGCGGGAACTTTTTTAAATTATATTCGTCTAATATATTATAAATAAAAGGAGATTAAAAATGATAAGAAAATTTTTAACCACAATTATTTTAAGTATGTTAGTCGTATCGAGCGTATTCGCTCAAAATTCAATTCTCTCTTGGGGAGGAGGTTCTTATGGAAGAGTATATTATAATCAAAGCTCTTACGGAAGAGGTTATTATGGAAGAGGATACTATAATCAAGGCTCTTACGGAAGAGTTTACTATGGACAAGGATATTGCGGAGTCGCTTACGGTTATCGAGGATTAGGCGGAATAAACTTGAGCGAAAAACAACTAAACGAAGTTAATAAAATTTTAACTCCCGAACAAAAAGAACTTCTAAATTATTATCAACAATACGGATATTACGGAAAAGGATATTTTAGAGATGTTAATGGCACTCGCGGTTTTGGAAGAATAAATTTAAGCGAAGAACAATTAAATAAGATTAATAATATTTTGACTTCAGAACAAAGAGAGCAATTAAATTATTGTAGACTATACAGATAAACTAACAAAAATACTTAAAATAAAAATTTAATTAAAGAGGCAGTGAATTTGCTGTCTCTTTTTAATTTTAAATACTAAAATAATAAATTCTTTTATTATAAAGAAAGTCAAAGTTTACTTTTAGTTTTTTGATGCCCAAAAAACAAGCAAAAAATAATTTCTTTTTTTTATAAATTAAGAAAACAAAAAAACATTAATACTCGAAGTTTAAAGTCAAATAACTATGGGCTATATTTTATTTTTTAAACTTTATTTAGCAGCGAGAATTATACCGCCCTTATTACCAAATTTATTAACTTTATTAAAGAAAATTATTCTTATAAATTTAGGAGAATGAAACTCCCACTACTTGATTTAATAAAATTAATAATAAAAAATATATTAAATAAACTAAATAACTATAAATTCTGGCTGCTAATGTTTTGCTGAGGCTACTGCCCACAGAGTGAAGCAGGCTTTACTCTCACCTAGGCGTCCATATGGGAGTTGGCTTTTAGCCTAGCGTGTTAGCAAAAAAGAACAAAGAAATACGAATTAAAAAATTAGTAGATTTAATTTACTTTCTAATATAATATATTTCTTAAATTTTAATTTTATATTTATAAAAGAGTTTTTAATTTATGGAAAATAATTATAACGAAAAAAATAATTTATCTTTTTTGACTATATTAATAATCTGCTCTTATATCGCTTGTCAAATGATTTCAAATATATCAAGCGTAAAAATCGCAAATGTTTTAAGTTTGGCTGTTGACGGCGGAACTTTTCTATATCCTTTGGCTTTTACAATAAGAGATATGGCTCATAAAACTATAGGCAAAAAAAACACTCAAAAACTTATAATTGTTTCGGCTATTATAAATATATTTACTCCGATTTATTTTTATATAATATCTCAAATACCCGCGGATAAAAGTTGGGAGTTTGACGAAGCTTTTAAGATGACTTTAAGTCCCGTTATTAGAATTTCTATAGCTTCAATAATCGCATCTACTTTATCGGAATTTGTAGACACGGAAATTTATCATTTTTTTGTAAGTAAAATAACTAAAAAATATCAATGGTTAAGAGTTTTAATAAGTAACGCTTTCAGTATTCCCGTAGATAATTTTTTATTTGTAGCGATTGCTTTTTTTGAGGTTTTGCCAATTAACGCTTTAATAGGAATATTTATTTTCAATTTTTTTGTTAAATATGCCGTGACAATTATTAGCGTTCCTATGATTTATTTAGTTAAAGAAAAATATTGAGATTAAAATAAATTTTTATAATAAAAAAGGAGACTTTAAAAGCCTCCTTTTCTTTAGGAATTAATTATGCAAGATTTCAATTTATTTATTAAACTTCTTTTTTAATTTTTGTTTTATATAACCAATCTACAAAAACGGCTATCGCGTTATCGCCTGAAACATTAGCCGCAGTTCCAAAAGAATCTTGAGTTAAATACAAGGCTATCATTAAACCTTGCAATTCTTCTCCCGTTATTCCAACCATATAAAGAAAAGGCAAAGCGCTCATTATAGCTCCGCCAGGCGCGCCAGGAGCTGCAACCATTGCAACGCCAAGCATAAGTATAAACGGAAGCATTGAGCCGTAATTTGGATTTTGTCCTAATATCAATATAACCGCCGTTGAGCAGCATGTTATTGTTATCATAGAGCCAGCCAAATGAATAGTCGCGCAAAGAGGCACTACAAAATTTCTAATCTGTTCTGAAACTCCGTCTTTCTCTGCCGATATTAAATTAACGGGTATAGTAGCGGCGCTGCTTTGAGTTCCTACAGCCGTAAAATAAGCGGGAATTTGATTTTTAATAAGCATTAAAGGAGACTTTTTAGCTATTAATCCCGATATTATAAATAATGCCGTAATATATAACAAATGAAGAATTATAACGACTACAAAAACTTTACCGAATATAACCAAAATATTTTGTATACTTCCCGCATAGGATAAATTGGCAAAAGTTCCTAAAATATGAATTGGCAATATTGGAATTATTATTTTTTGAAGTATAGATTGTATAACCTCTTCGGCATCCTTTACTATAGCGAAAAGTTCCGCTCCTTGTCCTTTCGGGCGCAACATTGTAATTCCTACTCCAAGTATAAATGCAAATATAACCGCTGAAGTAACATCAAATAGAGGTTTTAACGGAATAGTAAAATAAGTTTCAAGTCCAGATTCTATTTTTACGGCTCCTAATTGAGTAATATTCAAAAGAATCGGGAATAAATTTGATGCCGTTAAAAAAGCTATGCTTCCCGCAAGCAAAGTTGAAGCGTATGCTATTAAAACTGTCACTCCTATTAATTTTGAAGCTCCTTCCGTAAGACTCGCTATACCATATCCGATAAATGCGACTATCATTAAAGGAATTATAAAGTTTAAGAATAAACTAAATATTGAACTTATAGTTACGAATATTCTCACAATCGGTGCAGGCAAATATAAACCAACCAATATGCCAAGTATAATGCCGATTATGATTTTTGGGAAAAGTCCAATCTTTTTCATTTTAAGACTCCTTAATTTTTGTATGTTAGTATTATAATATATTTTAAATTTTATTCAATAGGTTATTTTTTTATAAAAATATAAAGAAAATAATTCTTTTACGAATAAAAAAATTTTCTAGGCTAAAAGTCTATTACTATAGCGGCGCCTCTCTAAATACGAACTTTAGTCACGTATAGAGTGAAGCAGGCTGTCGACTTTGAAAATAATTATTTATGAAAATGCTTATATATATTATCCGCTACTTTATAACTTATTCCTGGAATATTTCTTATATTTTCTAAAGAAGCGCTTTTTATATTTTCGATATTTATAAAATGAGTATATAATTTTTCAATACCGCTTTTACCAAGTCCCGAAATACTTTCAAGTTCGCTTTTAATCATCTCTCTGCTCCTCTTTTTTCCATGACTCGTATTTACAAATCTATGCGTTTCGTCTCTCACTTGTTGTAAAAATAATCTTGCAGGCTCATTGTCGCTCAATAAAATTGGCTTTTCTCTGTTTGGCAAATATATCTCTTCAAATTTTTTAGCAAGCGCCATTATTGGCTGTCCTTTAATATCAAGTTCTTTCAAAGATTCTATTGCCGCATTAAGTTGCCCTCTGCCTCCGTCTATAAGAATTAAATCGGGAAATTTTAAATTTTCTTCTTTAAGTCTTTTGTATCTTCTATAAACCGCCTCTTTTATTGAAGCGAAATCGTCTATTCCTTTAACGGTTTTTATATTGAATAATCTATAATTTTTATTATCAGAAATTCCATTAACGAATCTAACCATTCCCGCCATAGTATAACTTCCATGAATATGCGCGATATCGAAAGATTCTATTATATTTGGAGCTTTGCTTAATTTAAATATTTCTTTTAATCTATTAACTCCAATAGGAATTTCTTTAGCTAAAGTTTTTTCTTCAAAAAGATGTTTAGCGTTATTGTTTGCTATATTTATTAAGCCTTTTTTCGTTTTGTCAAATTTTATTTTTACAGTTTTTCCCGATATTTTTTTTAAATAATCTTTAATAACCTTTATATCGTTTACTTTTATTTCTGTTAATATTATTTTAGGAATTAAGTTGCCGTAAATATAATATTGAGTAAAAAAAGCCGAAACTATATCGGAATATTTTGCAAGTCCTTTTAATTCTTCTAATTTTTTAAACTCATTAATAGAAGGAGCTTTTATAAAAAAATCTTTTCTGTCGGCAAGCTTTCCGTCCTTAACCGACAAAATTACTATAATATAATTTCCATTCTCTCCGTAAATTCCCAAAATATCCATGTCGTCATTTTCATTAATATATATATTCTGTTCTACATTAATCGATTTAAGAATATCTATTTTATCTCTAATTTCTTTAGCCTTTTCAAATTCCATTTTTTTTGCATAAGATTTCATTTCTCTTCTTAAGTTTGAAACAAGTTTATCAATATTTCCATCCAAAATCATTGAAGCTTGTTCTACTGTTTTATCATAATCTTTTTCATTTATTAAATTCGCGCAAGGAGCGGTGCATTTTTTTATATGATAATACAAACAAGGTCTTATAGGTTTTTTTAGCGGAAAATCATATTTGCATCTTCTCAATTTAAAATTATCTATAACAAATTTTATTATCTCATCCGCTTTTCCAAATTCAACATAAGGTCCGAAATAACTTTTATATTTATTAGCGTTATTTTTATCTATAACATTTCTCGCCTTTATAACTCTTGGAAAATGCTCGTTTGTTATAGCTACAAAAGGAAAAGATTTTTGGTCTTTAAGGAGTATATTATAATGAGGCTTATGCTTTCTTATCATTTCCGCTTCAAGTATCAAAGCTTCAACTTCATTTTCGGTTAAAATATAATCAAAATCCGCTATATGTTCCACAAGAGCGGTTGTTTTAGTGTCTTTAATCGATTTATTGAAATAAGAAAGAACTCTTTTTTTTAGAGATTTTGCTTTTCCTATATATATTATATTTTCTTTTTCGTCTTTCATAAAATATATTCCAGGATTATCGGGAATATATTTAAATTTTTCATTTATATGTTCTTTAAATTTTTCTTTCATATATTTGTTATTAATTATTAAGCATACAATTTTATTTTTTATTTTTAATAGATTATACTAAACAAATTAGAATTGTCAATTTTATTAAGAATATGGTAGAGAAGTTCAAACTATGATTAAGTGCGGTTTATAATCAAAAAAGATAGATTTAAAATTTTTAGCTTAAACG
>ENA-ORSC01001132-ORSC01001132.1-human-gut-metagenome-genome-assembly--contig:-NODE-1132-length-19056-cov-5.259776_pt1 | contig 19056 bp, 12 predicted proteins | sample MGYA00242178_ERZ509140 | MGnify/ENA primary metagenome ERZ509140 (study PRJEB26280, sample SAMEA2338681) | human gut metagenome | biome: human gut; feature: human-associated habitat; material: faeces... | reverse complement strand
GAATCCTCTATGGCTGCTGTATTTTCAAAAGAATACGACCATAATATGAGTATAGAGGAATTAAAAGAAATATTAAACGAATCTGATGAGTTTATAATTTTAGAGTTTAAAGAAATTGAAAAAAATAAATATATAAGAGAAAAATCAAAATGGGAAGTTTCTTTAAAATTACAATATTTACCAATGGTTATGGAAAACGAAAACGCCAAAGACGAATACGATAATTCTAAAAATAATGACGAACTCAATTTTTATATAGCTTTAGTGGAAGCTTCAAGCCTCACTGAAAATTTGCCTGAAATATTTTCGGTTAATACCGTTCGTGAAAGCGATTATATAGAAGCGACAAAATGCAAATATGCAATTCATATATCGACAGTGTTTAATAATTTTCCTTTAACCGATTATCAAAGACAATTAAAATTATTAAATAATATCGCAGCCGAAACTTCAATTTTTTTAGATATATCAAGTTTTACAGCGCGCTCGGGAGAATGGTTAAAATATACTTCGACTTTTTCGCTTCCGCCTTCTTTAGATTATCTTTATACGATTCATGCTATATATGACGATGATAAAAATCCAGAAAAAATCGAATATTGGTTTCATACGCATGGACTTTATAGAGTAGGATGCATTGAGCTTGAAATAATAGGAGTTGAAGATTCAAACGCGGCTTATGGAGAGTTATTAAGCGCTTGCGCTAGACTCTTTATACAAAATGGAGTTCCAAAATCAGGTTTTATATTTAATCCCGCTTATAAAGTTAATGTTTGTTGGTTGCCTTGGGATATGGCTTTGAAAGAATTAAATATAGACAAAGATTTTTCGGGAAGTTCTAAAGATAGAGAAGATAACATTCATAATAATCCTTCGGGCGCTTTGGTTGCGGTAGATAAAAACGGAAATTATAAAACTCTTGATTATTTTAAAAAAGAACTTTCCGATAATCCCGTATTTATGTTAAGCAGTTTTGAAACGGAAATAATGAAACAAGCGGCTTTTGAAAAAATTGAATATTTTATTAACTTATTAAATAAAAATAAAGGCGATGATAAAATTTCTTTTCTTGTAAAAATGGGATACGGAGAAAATAATTCAAATAAAGATTTAGAACATTTATGGTTTGAAGTTCACAGTTTTAATGAAGACGGTTTTTTTGACGCTACTCTATTAAACGAGCCTTATAAAAATTTAGGAATGCATGAAGGAGAGAGGGGACTTCATAATATTGAAAATCTTACAGATTGGCAAATATATACGGAAGAAGCGATATTTAATCCAAAAAATATTTATTTACTTTTTTTATAAAATACCGATAATTTTTCATATAATAAAGTGGAAATTGCATATTGAATAGTATTTTTAAATATATAATAAAAGGAGTATATTTATGAAACGAATGACTTTGATTATAGCATTTATTTTTATCGCTATATCTACATTTTATCGAGGCAATAAAGGTTATGCATTTGATTTTGAAGGAATGTATTTAGCGCCTAAAATAAGTTATTATCCTGAAAATCCCGTTGGAAAAATATGGAATCATTATCTTGGAGCTGGAGTGGCTGCGGGTTTCGACCTTTTTAGATTGAAAACTGTTTATCCTATACCGCTTAGAGTAGAGTTTGAATATATGGGAAGAGCGCTTGCGACAAATGCGGACGCTACAATTCATTCAGTTATGTTTGGCGCTTATTATGATTTAAATTTATTCTATGTAAGAGCGAGCGAATTAGATACCTTAAGCACAAAGAAAGTTTATACTACAAAAAGACCTTTTATGTCTATATATATTGGTATGCATCTTGGCGCTAAAATAGGATATAATGTTACAGATAAAGGCGATATTGGACTTATACAAACTAATTCTGGAGTTTCGAGAACCACTATTTTATTTGGAGCAGGATTAGGATTCGCATGGCATATTTATAGCTGGTTTACATTAGATTTGGGATATAGGGCGGTATTAGGACCAGGTTTTAAAATGGCTAACGAGGTGCTATTATCTTTTAGATTTACAAAACCTTAAATTGATATCGGAGTTTGAGTTATGTTAAAAAAAGTTTTTATTATAATTATATTGCCATTTGCATTTTATAGCTGTTCTTCTATACCTGCTACACGAAATTCTACAGTAGTGCTTTATTTATCTCACAATATAGAAGGACCAATATATATTCCTAGAGCTGATTCTGGTAAAAAACCTGTAGATAATACTAAATCTAGTAAAACTAGTAAAAAAGAAAAGACTAAAAAGGATACTAGCAAAGGACAGAATAAAACCGATTCTACTAAAACTTATAATGGTTATCAAACTAGAGAAACCGATGGAAGAGGAGAGATGCTTATTTTAGAAAAGCCTATAAGATTTGCTTTTGAAAAATATAATATAACTTCCGATTATAATGAGAGCATAAAATATGTGGCAGATTATCTAAAAGAAAATACTAATGTAAGAATGGTTGTGGAAGGTCATACGGATAGAGTAGGACCAAAAGAGTTTAATAAAGGTCTTTCTTTAAAAAGGTCGAGAGCCGCTATTACAAAACTTACAAGAACTGGAATTAAAAGAGATAGATTAATTCCAAGTGGAGTAAATTCTAGATTTTTAGAATATAATCTTAACAGACTCAACAGAAGGGTGGAGTTTATAATAATAAGAAGTGATGAAGATCTAACTAATTATATAAATAAAGTTAAATAATATTTTAATAATGGTTAATTAAAATATCATTTATTTGAAAAATTTATTTTATATAAAACTATGTAAATAATAATTTGTATAGTTTATATTTTAGTATAAAGTCTGTTAACTCTATGGCAAGTCAACTTGGCGAAAACATTAACAATCGTAATTTGTAGTTTATTAGTTTATATATTTATTATTCGTAAATTTTATTGAATTAAATAACGGGAATTTCATTGTATCTAAAATGTTGACTTCATTTAAATTTTTATTTTATAAAAATATTGTCATTATGAGCCTTTGTAAGAAGGCGAAGTAAACCAAAATAAAAAAAGACATCGCAATGACGAATAGAAGTTAAATATTAATTTTAATGTTAAACATAAATAATAAAACGGCGGCTTATAGAAGCCTGCCGTTAATTGTCTTATGGGGATTGGGATTTAATTTACTATGATAGCCTTGTCAATCATTAATTATTTTGTAATGAAGGCAAATACCAAGTTATACCTGAAGAAACTTCCCATTTTATGCCTGTTATTCCAGCGGCATCAGAAGCTCCATTCATACCAAGCTCGTTATACCATTCTACATTTTTAATTGGAGTCATATATATTTCGGCATATATTCCATAGCTTAAAGCATATTTTTCTTTTACGCTTTTATCTGCATTTCCAGTGATAGATAATCCTAATTCAGGCATAAAGTAGAAACTTAATATATCACTGTTTGCAAATATTCCCAAAGGTATGGCTATATTAAAGAACCATGGATTTCTATCGCTAGATGAACCAGAAATCCAAGAAGCCGTATCTGCATTGTTCCAACCAGATGATGCACTTAATCCATCGTAACTACCAATAGTTCCATATTTAGAATTCTGACCATTAAAGCTTTTACCATAATTATTATTTAAAGCTGTAGAGAACATAATTCTTAAATAAGGTTGTAACCTAACAGATTCAACATAATAATCTTGGTAGATTCTTAACTGAAAACTAAAATTCTGTCTCGTAATGCTATAATTTTTATCTGAATTGTCCGCTAGTTTATTCATGCCATAATTTACATATAGTCTTATTTGTCTTAATAAATCTATACCTGGATAGATTCTAAATTGAGAATGTATGCTTACTCCTAAATAGTCATTTGTTTTTGTTGCACTTTGAGGTGAAACTAAAGATTCGGATGTATTAGTTCCAATATTGGCAGTATATCGTTTACCAGCGGCTACTCTTATAGGTATAGCCATTCTAAATTTATCAGAAACCTTCAAAACTAAAACTGGAGTATGAACTTGAATAAATCTGTCGAAATATGTGAAGTTATAACCGACTCCAACGCTTATCGCATCGCTTGTATAAGCTAATCCTGCAGATACTGTAGAATTTAAGAAAGAACTTTCGCTATTATGTTGATCTGATGTTGAAGAAGAGTTCACTTCAAATATATTACCATAACCTAAAATACCTCTGTTTGCTTTGAAACCGAAAGTGCCTTTAATGGTTCCATTTCCTAGAACAAATCCTAATTGATCGGTTCTAACACGCAACTGATTTGGGTCAGTAGGAAATCCAATCCATAAACTGCTCCAACCATACATACCAAAGGCTTTTATCCCCCATAGCATAGCAATAGTTATTGCTGTTAAAAAAACTTTTTTCATAATACATACCTCTATTTTATTTTTTCAAATTATAAAATTTAGAAAAATTAACTCAAACAAAAAAATTACCATATTAATATGGTAATTTTTTATTACATTTAATATAAATAATCTATGAATTTATAATGATATTATAATAATACCAGCAAATAGATTTTTACTATTTATTACGCAATGTGATACATATTAATAAAACTCATTTCCGCTATTTTTTAATATTTTCTTAATATTTTTCGTGTATTCGCTAGATTTATTAGATTTCAAATCTTTTTTATCTGAAAGTAAATGTTATATTAATTTTTTATTATTTTTGCTATAACAATTATATTTTTATAATAAATCATGTTTAGATTAAAAAAAATTACTTAAATTGATTAAGTTTCTTTTATTATAATTTCACTTTTCCCTCAAAAGAATATTTAGCCTCGCCACACATAAAAACTTTTCCGTCTCTATATTCAAGTATTAAATCGCCTCCTAAAAGATGATTTAAAATTTTGCTTTTGGTTCTTTTGCTTATAAATCCCGCAACGCAAACGGCGGACGCTCCCGTTCCGCAAGCTAAAGTCTCTCCGCTTCCTCTCTCCCAAGTTCTCTGTTTCACTTCGCCTCTATTTATTATTTCCACAAATTCTACATTTGTTCTATTTGGAAAAATTGAATTATTTTCAATTAATTTTCCGATTGTGCTTATATCAATATTTTCTAAATTTTTTATGAATATTACGGCATGAGGATTTCCCATAGAAACTGCAGTAAATAAATATTCTTTTCCGTTTATTTTTATCGCTTCGTCAATTATTGGATTTTTATTTATTGTAGTTGGAATTTTTAATCCTTCCAAAATAGGACTATCCATATTTATTTCAACAGTATAGACTTCTTCGTCTTTTATAAATAATTTTGCTTCAAGTATTCCTCTTAAAGTTTCTATTTTCAAAGGATTATTTTTACTTATATTTTTATCGTAAGTATATTTTGCAACGCATCTTATTCCGTTTCCGCACATTTCGCTTTCAGAACCGTCATAGTTAAACATTCGCATTTTAACATCCGCCTTATCGCTTGGCATTATTAAAATTATTCCGTCAGCTCCGATTGAAAAATGCCTATCGCTTAAAATTGGAGAAAACTTTTTTGCATCTTCAACGGTAAAATTTTCTTTGAAACAATCTATATAAATATAATCGTTTCCTATTCCATGCATTTTTGTAAATGATAAAATTCTGTTTGTCATAAAAGCGTCCGTTATTTTTTATATTGCTAAAAATTTTAATATTAAATATATAATAAAAAAATATTATATCAACCGTGATTAAAAATGATTTTATTCATAAATTATTTTACTATATTTAATTTATTTCATAATATATAATAAATATAAAATTAAAATATAACTTTATAAATTATATAATATTTTTTAGAGAGGAAATTTAATTATGATATTAGTCGATAATTCGGAAGAATCAAAAAGTTTATTAAAATATTTTGAAAAACAGTTTTATAATATTGATAATGAAAACGATATTCATAATATAAAAGAAATTTGCATATTAACCGCTTATTGTTATTATGAAGTATTTTCGTATATAATTAAAAATGAAAATGCAAGAAATATATTTTTAAATGCTAAAGTAAAAATACTTATCGGAATGAATATAGATAACAAAACAAGAAGATTATATTTTAATGATAATAAAGATAACGATAAAGCTATAAACGATTTTAAAGAATTTACTTTAACCGAAAATAAAGAATATTCTTCAATAATAGAATTATTTAAATATAAATGCGAAAATAAAACTCTTGAAATTAGAAAAACGGCGGAATATATGCATGCTAAATTATATTTATTTAAATATAACGAAGAAGCGGAAAGGGACGCTTTTTTAATAGGCTCAAGTAATTTTACGCATCGCGGAATTAAAGACAGAAAAGAACTTAATATATATTGTAAAGACGGTTTTAACGAACTTTATAATTATTTTGAAGAAGAATGGAATAAAGCTCATGAAATTCTAAATAATAAAAATGAAGAAGAATTCTTTAGAAATATTATTAAACCGACTAACGAAGATAAAAAAGATAAAGACGATTTTGTTTCGCCTTATAAAATATTTCTTAAAGTTATATACGAATATTTTGAATTTATTAATAGAGAAGAATTATTATGTTCGCCTGCAGATTATGGTTATAGAGATTATAAATATCAAATTGACGCTATAAAAAGCGGAATAAACGGAATTATGTTATATAACGGAGTTTTAATTTCCGATGTAGTAGGTTTGGGAAAAAGTATAATCGCTTCTGCAATAGCGAAAAATCTTTTATTAAAAGAAAAAGTAGAAGAGATAATTATTATTTGTCCGCCTAAAATAATAGATTCTTGGGAAAATTATAATATCGAATTTCAAATTAAAGCTAAAGTTTTTAGTATCGGGCTTTTAGATAAAGCTTTAGAACATGTAAGAAATCATAGAAAAAATAGATTAATTATAATAGACGAAGCTCATAGATTTGTAAATAATAAAACTTATTCTTATGATATGATAACTAATATATGTTTTGGTAATAAAGTTATAGCTATTACGGCGACTCCTATGCATAATACGACTTCCGATATATTTTCAATAATTGATATTTTCGATAGAAAGCTTACTAAAAATAAAAATATTGAAGAGGCAAAAATTAAAATATTAAAAGAAGAGAGAGAATTAAAATCGAAATATAAAAAATCGGAAAACTCAAAAGAAGAAAATATTAAAAAAAGTAAAGAGATAGCAAAAGAAATAATGAGTTTAATACATACTATTATAATAAGAAGAACGAGAAACGATTTGCTTGAATCTTCGGAATATAGAAAAGATTTAGAAAAACAGAAAACGGAATTTAACGATGTGGAAGAGCCGAAACTTCATGATTATGAGCTTGGAGATTTATCAAAATTATATTACGACACTTTAGAAAAAATAAGTCCTTATAACGAAGATAACGAAGACAATAAAGATAATTCTAATATTTTTAAGGGCGTTAGATATAAGCCTTTAATTTATTTGAAAAAAGAAACGATAGAAGATAAAAGGAAAAGCGCGGAAATTGTTAAAGAAGTTTACGGAGAAGATGCGAATTTTGATTTTGCCGATTTGTCTTCAAATAATATTGCAAAGTTTATGAGGCATTTACTTGTTAGGAGATTTGAAAGTTCTATTTTTGCATTTAAAAAGAGCGTAGACAATATGATTGCAAAATACGAGAATATAAAAAGATTTGTGAGAGGAAGAAATTATTATCCTATTTATAAAAGAGGCGATGTAAATTACGAAGATTATTCTGAAGATGATAACGATATAATGATAAAAGATAATTCTAAAAAAGACGAAGGACCTTATATAATAGAAAATGTTAAAGAAGTTTTAAGAGAGGAATTTTTTATTGATTTTGAAAACGATTTAAAAATACTTAAAGAGATTAAAAAAGATTGGGAAAATATAGGAATTGAAAAAGATAAAAAGTTTTTCAAATTAAAAGAAGAATTAAAAAAATTCAAAAAAGAAAACGACAAAAGAAAAATAATTATATTCAGCGAGTTTAAAGATACTGTCGATTATTTATACGAATCGATTTGCAAAGACGAAGAATTAAATTATTTACTCAAACCTTTAAAATCGGTTGCAGATTCAAAAAATAGAGAAACGGTTAAAGCGAATTTTGACGCGTCGCTTGAAGAGAGAAAACAAGAGAGCGAATATTTTTTACTTATATCTACAGATACGCTTTCGGAAGGAGTTAATTTGCATAGAGCGGGAATAATTATAAATTATGATATTCCTTATAATCCAACGAGAGTTATTCAGAGAGTTGGAAGAATAAATAGAATTGGAAAAAAGCTTTTTGATAAAATTTATATTCACAATTTTATTCCGAGATTAGAAGCTCAAAAAGATATTAAAAATTGGCAGATTTCTAATTTCAAACTTACTTTAATTAATTCTATTTTTGGAAACGATACTAAAATACTTCAAAAAGACGATGAAATTAATTCTTTGTTTTCTTTGAAAAGAGAAGCGGGAATTATTTCGGATTTAGAAAACGATATAAGTTGGGATATTGAATATAGAGAGATTTACAATAAATTAAATCAAGATAATAATCTTTTGGAAGAAATTAAAAATATGAAGGATAATATTTTTATAAGAAGAGAAAACGATTTTAACGGACTTGTTGAAATAAGAAAAGGAGAAAACGGAATATTTGGAGGATTATTAAAAAATTCTGTTATGGATTATAATATGGCAAATATATTTAAGATTTTGAAAGCGCAAGAAAATGAAAAATCTTTTAAGCCGAGCGATAAAGCGGAAATTTTAATTGCCGATTTTGAGAGAAGAAAAAATATTAAAAAGATTAATTATAAACCTGACGCTTTACTTAAACTTGAAAGATATAAAGAAATTATGGGACTTGAAATTTCTTTAAACGATAGAGGATATATTGAAAAAATTATTAAGGGAATTGAATATAATATTTTTACTGAAAAACAAATTAAGAATATTGAAAAGGCTTTTAAGAATAATAATGGAATTGAAATACTTAAAGAGATTAAAAAGATAATAGATTATAGTTCGCTTAATTATATTAATTATATTGAAAGCGATTATTTGAAAGATTCTATTTTGGTAGTAAGGGAAGAGTTTTTTAAATAAAATTTATTTCTTTTTGTCAAAATATTACATAAATTTGCATACTTTTCCAAAATGGACGCATAGAATAAAAACTAATTTTTCATAATAGCAAATTGCAATATATCATACTGTTAAATTTTTTCTGTCTAATTATCTACAAAGTATAGGTAATAATAATATTTTCTATTTTTTCTTTTTTACTTTAACTTTTTTATTTGATTTATTCGACTTTTTAGATTTATCAATCTTAAATACAAAATCAAAAACTTCTTCAACCTGTTTCACTAAATGAAAAGTCAATCCTTTCTTTACTTTATCTGGAATCTCGTCCAAATCTCTTTTATTTTCAAAAGGAATTATAATATGCTTTATAAATCCCAATCTTTTGGCCGCAATAGTTTTTTCTTTAAGTCCGCCGATTGGAAGAACTTTTCCGTTTAACGAAAGCTCGCCCGTCATAGCGGTATCATTTCTTATAACTTTATTCATAGCCAAAGAAAGCAAAGCCGTAGCCATAGTTATTCCCGCCGAAGGACCGTCTTTTGGAGTCGCTCCTTCTGGAACATGCAAATGAATAATCGCGTCCGAAAAATAATCTTCCGAAACTCCGTAATTTTTAGCTACGCTTCTAACATAACTGTAGGCGATTTGAACGCTTTCCGTCATAACCTCGCCAAGTTGTCCCGTCATATTTATTGAACCGCCGTCTTTTTTTTCGGCGACTTTTATTGATTCTATCGTGAGAGTAGCTCCGCCCATAGATGTCCAAGCGAGTCCTATTGAGTTTCCTGGTTTAATAGCTCTTTCGGTTAAATCGTTTGTAAATATAGGTTTTTTTAAATATTTTTCTATATCTTTTGAATCTATATTTATATTGTAAGTTTTTTTATTTTTTTCAATTATATCCGCTGCGATTTTTCTGCATATTCTTTCAATTCTTCTTTCAAAATTACGAACTCCCGCCTCGCGCGCATATCCATTAATAATATATTCTATAGCTCTGTTTGTGAATTTTATATTTTTTATATTAAGTCCATGAGCTTTAATTTGTCTTGGGATAATATATTTTGAAGCGATTTTTAATTTCTCTTCCATAATATAACCCGATAGTCTTATAATCTCCATTCTGTCGAGCAAAGGAGACGGAATAGTATCGAGAGTATTTGAAGTGGTTATAAAAAGAACATTTGACAAATCAAAAGGCAAATCTAAATAATGGTCTCTGAAAGCCGAATTCTGCTCTGGGTCCAAAACTTCTAATAACGCGCTTGAAGGGTCGCCCTGATAACTCATTCCCAATTTATCTATTTCGTCAAGCATTAAAACGGGATTTTTAACTTTAACTATTTTCAAAGCTTCTATTATTTTTCCTGGCATCGCTCCTATATAAGTTCTTCTATGCCCTTTAATTTCCGCTTCGTCCCTCATACCTCCAAGCGAAAATCTAAAAAAAGGACGCTCTAAAGCTTCGGCTATGCTTTTTCCTATTGAAGTTTTTCCAACTCCTGGAGGACCTACAAAACAAAGTATTGAAGATTTTTTATTTGGGTTTAATTTACGAACGGCTAAAAATTCATATATTCGCTCTTTAACATCTTCAAGTCCATAATGGTCTCTATCTAATATTTTTTTACTTTTATTTATATCTTCTCTTTCTTTAGCTTCTTCATTCCAAGGTAGAGAAAATAAAGTGTCTAAATAATTTTTAGAAACAGTATATTCGGGAGAATGATTATCGATTGTAGAAATTTTTTCTATCTCTTGTTCCATTCTCTCTTTAACTTCGTCAACTACTTTAAGATTTTTAAGAATGTTTTTATATTTATCAATATCTCTCTGTTTAGGGTCGCTATCGTATCCTAATTCTTTTTTTATTTCTTTTAATTGTTCTTTTAAGAAATAATCTCTCTGTTGTTTTTGAACTTTTGAATTTATGCTTCCCTGAATCTTCTGCTGTATTTTGGTTATCTCTCTTTCTTTTTGCAAAAGTAAAAGGACTTTTTCTAATCTATCTCTAACTTCAAAAGTTTCAAGAATTTCTTGTTGACTCGCTCTCTCGACATTTATCATTGAAGTGACAAAATCCGCTAATCTTCCAGGGTCATCGACATTAATCATAGTAAGACGCATCTCTTCGGTAAATAAAGGATTATTTTCGCTTAAAGCTTTAACTTCAGAAATCAAAGCTCTCGTATAAGCTTTAATTTCGTTTTCGTCTTCCTTGCTTGAAGAATTATTAATATCGGGCATATACAAAGGCTCTATTCTTAAAACAGGCTCAACATTTATAAACCTAATTATTTTATATCGCTTTATAGAATTAATAAGCAAATTGAGCCCGCCGTCAGGAAGATTCAATTTTTTAAATACTTTTACTATAACTCCAACTTTATATATATCTTCGGTAGAAATTTTGCCGTCTTCTTTTGGAGTGTCGGATATAAATAAATTAAGTCCTAAAAATCCGTTTGATTCTTCTATCGCTTTATTTACAGAATCCGCATAAGCTGGCGGAATTGGAAATGGAGCGTATAGCCCTGGGAATAAAGGCTTTCCTATAACGGGAATTATTATTAATCTTGATGGAAGTTTATCTTCTAAAATTGAAAGCGTATTTTCGCTATTGTTTTCGTTTTTTATTTCTTTTTCTTTTATCTCTTTTGTTTCTTTAATATCGTTCATAAAAAATTAAAATCCTTAATTGTTATATATTAATAATATAAAATTATATATATAAGTCAACCGTTTATAATTAAATTTTATTTAGATTGTTTAATTCATTCTCCAACGGATGATTTTAGTCTCACTCGTTCCGATACTTTTTAAAAAAATGATAAAAATTTTCTGTTTTTTTACTAGCAGAAAATAACAAAAATTTTGACACTCTGACGAATGTGGATAAAATCGCAGCAGCGTCTTGAGATAACAATATCTTTAGTTAAATAAAATCAATCTCTATTATATATTTATCTCTTTCAGTTATAGCGTTATTTTTTGAAATTCTATTAACGGCATAAGGTTTAAGACAAATCGCGCTTATTTCATTATTTGAATTTTCTATTATTGGAATATTATCTCTAACTCTTAAAGGAATTTTTGAATCGATAAATATTTTTCTTAAATATTTTTTCTCTCCGTTAGGATACGAAATTAAAAAGTCCGCATTTTTTCTTTGCCTAACAATTATTGGATAATCGCATTTTATATATAATTTTTCTTTATAATTTATATTTTTATTTTCAATCGTTTTAAAACTAATATTTTTATTTAGAAAATTATAAATTCCGTCTTTTTCAATTTTTAAATAATTGTTTATATTTTCTTTTTTTTCAATTTCTTCTATAATCAATAAATTATATTCTTTAATCAAATTAAAATTATCTAATCTTAAAATAACATTGCTTTTTTTCGATTTTATTATTTTAACTATTTCAGAAATTCTTTTTTCGGTTATCTCTATATTATTTTTTTCGCTTTCGGCAATAAATTTCATTATTATTCTATTAAGAAAAATTCTATTTAAATTTTTAATATTTTCTATATTTATAGAATTTTTATTTATCAAATTCTTTTTATAAATATTATTAATTTTCTTTCTTAAAAATTTATTCTCCAAATAAGCTCTTTTTGAAAATTTTATTATATTATCTTTCGATTTTTTATTAATCGTTTCAAGAAGCGGAATAATTAAATTTCTTATTTTATTTCTTGCATATTTATTTTTTTTATTTGAAGCGTCCTCTCTATACTCTAAATTATTTTCTTTCGCGTAATTTTCAATATCTTCTCTATAAAAATTAAGAATCGGGCGTAAAATATAATTATTCTTTTTTTTAAGGCAATTATAAATATCCGCTCCAGCTCCTTTAATCATTCTATAAATTATCGTTTCTACAAAATCGTCTTTATTATGAGCGATAATCAAATAATCGAAAATATTTTTTTTATAAAGCTCTTCAAAAAAATTATATCTATCTTCTCTCGCTTCGTTTTGAATATTTTTTTTATTATAACTTCCTTCTTTTATTTCTTTAATGTAAATATTGAGATTATATTTTTTTGCGATATTTTTGGCAAATAATTCGTCTTTTTTAGATTCTTCTCCTCTCAAATTATAATTTATATGAATAATTATAAGATTAAAGCCAAGTTCTTTTTTTAATTTGTAAATTATATGAAGCGCCGTTTGCGAATCGATTCCGCCCGAATACGCCACAGCCAAAGTTTTTTTATTTATATCTTTTATGTTTTTAGTTAAAAATTTTTTTACGCTACTGAACATATTTTTTATAAGACATTCGCGGCAAGTTCCGCAAGTTTTGAACGCTCGCCTTTTTCCAAAGTGACAGTTCCGCTTAAAACTTCCGCTTTCATTCTGTCTATCAAATAAGTTAAACCGTTATTTCTTTCGTCCAAATAAGGCGTGTCAATTTGATGAATATCGCCCGTGAAAACTATTTTAGTTCCTTCGCCAGCTCTCGTTATAATAGTTTTTATTTCATGCGGAGTTAAATTTTGAGCTTCGTCAACTATAAAGTATATTTTATTCAAACTTCTTCCTCTTATATAAGCCAAAGGAGATATTACTATTTTTTCATTTTCAAGCATTTTCCTAATATTTTTACTCTCATCGCTATCTTCGGAATGTATATGCTGTATAACCGATAAATTATCAAATAATGGCTGCATATAAGGTTCTAATTTGCTATTAACATCGCCAGGCAAAAATCCCAAATCTTTATTTGACAAAGCGACTATAGGACGAGCGAGCAATATTTGTCTATATTCTCTTCTTTTTTCAAGCGCCGCCGCCAAAGCCAAAAGCGTTTTTCCCGTTCCCGCTTTTCCCATAACCGTAACCAAAGGAACGTTATTGTCAAGCAAAATATCTAAAGCCATAGCTTGCTCTTCGTTTCTTGGCTTTATTCCATAAGCGCTTATATTGGTATTTACATAAATAATCGTATTGCTATCTTCTTTATATTTGCCTATAACCGCTTCGTCTTCTTCGTTTACTCTATAACATAAATAAGTATTTGGATAAATAGAATGTTCGCTTTTAATTCCTATTTCATTATTATTTTTAAGCTCTTCTATATATACTTTAGCGTTATCGCCAGATATATTTTCAATTCCCGTAAACAATGAAGATAATTTCTCTATTTTGTCCGTATTATAATCTTGAGTATTTATTCCTAAACTTCTTGCTTTCATTCTCATATTAATATCTTTAGTTATAAGAACGACTCTAAAATCTTCGCATTTAATATTATAAGCTGAAGAAAGAATTTTATGGTCTGGAATATTTCCAGAAAATATTTTTTTGAAATCCTCTCTCTCTTCGTTATTTACATCTACAAATATTTTGCTTTTATTTGGAAGAATAGCACCGTTTGAAAACATATCTTTTCCATTGTCTACAAGATTGTCAAGCTCTCTTATAAACTCTCTTGCGTTAAAATTAATTGTGTCGCTTCCTTTTTTGAATTTATCTACTTCTTCCAAAACTGTAATCGGTATTACTATATTTGTTTCTTCAAAAGAAAATATAGATTTAAAATCATGCAGTATAACATTTGTGTCAAAAACGAATACTTTTTTATTAGGAATAAATTTTTCAGTCATTTGCAAATCCTTTAGTATTTATAATTTTATATTTTTTATTATTATGATATATAAATTAAAAAAAATCAAATATTAAAAACGATTATTTAATTTAATATTCTTTATAAAATAAAAAATAAAGAGTCCTTTTTAGGCAGCAAATTAAGAATATAAAAAATTATAAAAATAATTTTGACGAATAAAAATATTCTGTTATAATATTATTCTTATAAAGAGATTTTATTGCATTAGGCTTTCAGCCCACCTTTGGCTATACATTTTATTTTGGTAGAAGAAGATAGTTATAAATTCCTCAAATGCAATCTTCCGTTATTATCCACAGTCTTATTACCAATCTTATACATCACAAATAAATAATTAAAACCTCGCAAATAATAATTATTTTCGATAGCGGAAATATGATAATTGCCTTTGTTTAAAGTTTTATTATGACGAACGACAGAGATTATATCTATCGGCATAAAATATTTATTTAAAATTTCAAATAATTTAAAACCTATAGGCATAAAAGGATAATTTTTTTTATAAGAATCCGAAACATATAAAGCCATATATCTGTCTTTTTTCATTATTCTAAATATTTCCTTAAAACAATCGTCCATCGCTTTATAATATTCTTCGTTTTTTGCGCTCAATTTTCCGATGCAATTTTTTTCTTCCGAATATTTTATATGGTCGCTATAAGGCGGGTCGACAAATACAAAATCAACTTTTTCGTTTTCAATCGGAATTTTTCTAGCGTCCGCTTTAAAAATATCTTTTCTTTTTAAAGCTAAAGGATTAATATCATAACCTAAAACTCTTCTGTTTAATTCTCTCGACACATCTATTGTAGTTCCGCTTCCAGCCATCGGGTCGACTATTAAATCTTTTTCTTTAGTGTATCTATTTAAAAGATTCCATATAATATAAGACGGAGTCGCTCCTGCATAAAATTTATGTTTTTCTTCTTCGCTTTTTAAATATTGCTGCGAAGGATAATCCCATAAAGTCGTAGTTTGTAATTCAAGTTTCTTTTTCATTATTCCGTTATTATTTATTAATTATAATTTTTATTTTTTATTATATATTAAAAATAAATTTATGATAGAAAATATTTGATTAAATATTGAAATAATAAATTAATGGTTTATTATATAAAGCGCATTTAAATTGATACGAATACGAAAATAGTTAATGTTAATTAAGGAAGTTGAAATTGGAAAAGACTAATAAAAAAGATAAAATTCAAACGATATACTTAAAATATATTTTTAATGAAAACTCAAATATAGAAGATATTTCTAAAGATATGGCAATAAAATATTATTCTAAACCCACAGATTTAATTATAGAAAGAGGCGAAAATGGAAAGCCTTATTTTTCGGGCGAAAACAAAATATTTTTTAACGGTTCGCATTCAAAAGATTTATTGTCGGTTGCAATGTCCGATAAATCTGTAGGAATAGATGTAGAGTTTATTAAAAAGAGAAATTTTTTAGGAATAGCTGAAGAATATTTTTCTTTTAACGAATATAAATATTTAAAATCTTCTCGTAAATTAGAAATCGATTTTTTTACATTATGGACTTTAAAAGAAGCTTATATAAAAAATTTCGGAAAAAAGATTTTCGATATAAAAGATTCTATTGAAATAGATTTAGAAGAAAGAGCGATATACAATTCTGACGATTTATTTTTTGCAACATTTTTTTTAGATAATTCTTATCTTATAAGTGTAAGTTGCGATATAAAAAATGCGGAAGCTTATAAGGATATTGTAATAAAAATGAACGGTTTTAATTTGGATTTGATTTTTGCATATCCTAAGTTTCCGCAAATAGAGTTGATAGAAATTTAATTAAAACTATTGACTTTTTTAATCGCAATATATAAAATATAAACGGTTATTAGATAACAATATAGTATTTAATAAATTTAGCCGATAATTAAGGAGTAAACAATATGAAAAAAATTATAATATTTTTACTGCCTATATTAATACTTTTTAATAGCGATTTTCTTTTTTCTCAAGAGACATCTTTTAAGATTACGGGAATATCGGGAACAGCGTTTATAGAAAAAGCGGACAAATCTTTAAGAGCGTTTAGAGGAAGCGAAGTTCATAACGAATATAAATTAAAAACTTCAAGCAATAGTCAGGTTGAAATTGTTATATCTAAAAACGGAGACAAAATAGGAAATATAACGGTTTATGAAAATGCAATTTTGCTTGTAAATCCTTATATTTATAAAAATAATAACGATAAAATTTCATTGTCTTTACTTGAAGGATATATTAAAGTTAATATTCAAAAAAATGCAGGAAATATTGTGGAAATTCACACGGCAAACACTTCGGCGGTAGTTAGAGGCACGGAATTTGAAGTTGCATTTGCAGAAGACGGTTCAAGCATTGTTTTATTGTCAGAAGGCGCAGTTGATATAATAACGGACGAAGATAAAAAAAATCTCTCTCCTAAAGAAGCATTTATAAAAACTATGGACGATAAATCTAAAATAATTAAGCAGAATTCCGAAAGCGACCCGAGAATATTTTTGAATAGAGGAGAAGAAATTTCAAGAGCCGATTCCGTTTCTACTATAGAAAATCTTATTAATGCAATGGAAAATATTTCGCAGGAAGATGTTAATTTAATTTCGGCTTTAAATAATGAATACAACGAAAAATATATTAACGATATGGAAATGAAAAGATATAGAATGCTTGCAGCTAACGAAGGATATTATAACGCAATAGTTAAATTAATAAATTTAGACCCTGAAAAAAAAGTTGAAATGACTCCTTATGCAAGAAAATCTTTGGCTTTATACGGCGCAAATCAAAGAGCTATTAATAAAATGAATAGCGCGATAGTTAAAAACAGAGAAAAATTTGACAAAATAAGAAAAGACTTCGATAAAAAAATTGGCGCTTCAATTTCAAATTAATATTTTTATTTAAATTCTTGTTTAAATTTTTATTTTATTCTTTTATGCTTAAAACTTGATTTATGCGAAACATAATCGTCTACTATTTGATAGTCGCCGAATAGTTTATATTTATAAATCGTAAGTCCTTCCAAACCTACAGGACCTCTTGCATGAGTTTTATTAGTCGATATTCCAACCTCCGCTCCGAAACCGTATCTGAATCCGTCTGAAAATCTTGTTGAAACATTTGAATAAACATTTGCAGAATCTACGAAAGTCATAAATCTTTCTATATTTTCTTTATTTTCTGAAATTATAGAATCGGTATGATGCGAGCTATACTTATTTATATGTTTATAGGCTTCTTCAACATTATCGACTATTTTTAAAGAAACTTCTTTATCTCCGTATTCTTTATGCCAATCTTTGACGATTCCTATATCGGATAAAATTTTTTTTACTTCTTCATCTCCGTTCATTTTAATTTCGTTTTCTTTAAATAAAGAATATAATTTTTTTAAAAATTCATTTGCAATATTTTTATTTATTAAAATAGTTTCAACAGAATTGCAAGCGCTTGGATATTGAGCTTTTGAATCCAAACAAATTTTTAAAGCGTTTTCTATATTTGCGCTTTCGTCAATATATAAATGACATATTCCGTCCGCATGTCCTAAAACGGGAATATTTGTATTTGCCTTTATATATTGAACTAAATCGTTTGAGCCTCTTGGAATTATTAAGTCGATATATTTATCCATAGACAAAATATTTTTAATATCCTCTCTACTAAAAACTAAATTTACAGAATTTTTTGGAAATTCTTTTATATCGCTTAAAACTTGATTTATTATTTCAAATATAATTTTATTCGTATTCTCTCCTTCGCTTCCGCCTTTTAATATTACGGCATTTGAAGATTTTATGCATAAAGAAGATATTTGAGAGATAACATCAGGACGCGCTTCAAAAATAACAGCGACAAGTCCGATTGGGCATGAAACTTTTTTTAATATTAAATTATCGTCAAGTTCCGTTTCGGTTAATATTTTATTTATAGGCTCTTCCAATTTTATAACATCTTTTATACCCGAAATTATATCAATCATTTTGTTATCGTCTAATTTAAGTCTGTTAAACATTGAAAGAGATATTTTTTTATTATTCAAAAGTTCTTTAGCGTTTTCTAAATCTTTATTATTCGCTTCAAATATTTCGCTTTTTCTTTTTTCAATATTTTTTGCAATTTCCGAAAGAGCATAATTTTTTATTTCAGTGTCTAAAGATTGCAATTTATAAGTAGATTCTTTTGCATTTTTTACTAAATCTATTAATTCCATATAATTTTCCGTTTAACTTTTTTATTATGATATCATATTTTATAAAAATTTAAATTAAAACTTTTGATAAATTTTTTAATTTTTCTAAATAAACGCTTGACATATTTTTTAATCTATGTTATATTTTAATTATATTTATAG
>ENA-ORSC01001126-ORSC01001126.1-human-gut-metagenome-genome-assembly--contig:-NODE-1126-length-19093-cov-5.288476_pt1 | contig 19093 bp, 18 predicted proteins | sample MGYA00242178_ERZ509140 | MGnify/ENA primary metagenome ERZ509140 (study PRJEB26280, sample SAMEA2338681) | human gut metagenome | biome: human gut; feature: human-associated habitat; material: faeces... | reverse complement strand
AAAACGGCGTCTTTTTCTAATTTAGAGTAAAATTTTAAAAAAAAGTTATCAATATTCATATAAAAACCCGCATAAGAATAATAATATTTTATATTTTAATTTTTATCAATAAGTAATATAATATTAAAAAAAATATTTTGGAGGTTTATATGTCAAAAAGAATTCTCGTTCCTTTAGCAGAAGGTTTTGAAGAAATTGAAGCAATAACGATAATAGATTTATTGAGAAGAGCAAATTTAGAAGTTATAACCGCGTCTTTAACCGATAATTTGGAAGTAAAAGGCGGACATAATATAACAGTTAAAGCCGATACGATTTTAGATAAAGTTATTAACGAAGATTTTGACGCAATATCTCTTGCAGGAGGTATGGGAGGCATGAATAATTTGAAAAACGATAAAAGAATTATAGAAAAAATTAAAAAAATGTATAATGATAAAAAACTCGTTTCAGCCGTATGCGCTTCGCCAATAGTTTTGGGAGAGGCTAAAGTTCTAAACGGAAAATATACATGTTATCCAAGTTGCGAAAAGTCAATTAATATGGGAGAATATCAAGATAAAGATTTAGCGGTAGTAGATAAAAATGTTATAACCTCTAAAGGTCCTGCAACAAGCATTATTTTTGCTTTAGAAATAGTAAAATATTTAACAGGCTCAAACGAAGAATTATCAAAAGCTTTATTAATGCATTTGTTAAAATAATTTTTAATTTAAGAGCCTATAAAATAAAAAATATTTGTTTTTTTAACGATATATTATTAATTTTTACTTTATTTATTAATAATTTTATATATTTTACATAAAAATTATATAAAATTTTGCAATTAATTTAATTAAAAATTTGATTTTTGTAATTTTTTTGATTATACTATAAGCATAATGCATAATTTAGCTTTCTATGAAACCGCTTATCTTTTAAGCATCTTTAGAAAATGTAAAAACATTAATATTAAACAAATCTTATGTATTAAAAGGAGAGACTATGGGAAAAGTATATAAACCCGAAAGTATCCGCAATGTTGCCATTTTAGGGCATGTTGGAAGCGGCAAAACTACTCTAAACGAAGCCTTGCTTTTCAGAGCGAAATGCATAGACAAAAAAGGCGAAGTTGCAAGAGGAACAACCGTAAGCGATTATACGGACGAAGAGATAAAGCATAATATGTCTATTCGCACTTCTTTAAGCTTTATAGAATGGAAAGAGCATAAAATTAATTTGCTTGATATTCCAGGTTCGGGAGATTTTAGCGGAGAGATAAATCCCGCTTTGAGAGTCGCAGAATCTTGCATTGTCGTTATTGACGCGGAATTTGGAATTCAAATAGAAACGGAAAAGCATTGGCAGATGGCAAATAATTTTAAAAGACCTAGAATTATTTTTATCAATAAAATCGATAAGGATATGATTAATCATAAACAGTTGCTTGAAAAAATTGAGCATAATTTTAAAGAGCCTCCCGTTGTGCCAATTCAAATTCCTATGGGAAACGGAAAAGATTTTAAAGGCATAATAGACATTATTTATCATAAGGCTTTTTTCAGAGACGATAACGGAAATATTGTAGAAAAAGAAATTCCCGAAGAATATTACGAAGAATACAGAGCGACAAGAGATAAATTAAAAGAATTGGTATGCGAAGTTGACGACACTTTAACCGAAAGATTTTTATCGGGAGATAAATTCTCTGACGAAGAATATATAGAAGCGCTTACAAAATCGATATTGCAATATAAAGTCGTTCCAATATTATTTGGCACTTCATTAAAAGATATTGGAATGGGAGCGGTTTTAGATACGATAATAAGATATATGCCTTCGCCTTCTTATGTTCCTGCAACTAAAGGAAAAAATCCTATAACTAACGAAGAAGCGGAAAGAACTATATTAGGAAACGACCCTTTTGCGGCGTTTGTATTTAGAACGACTATAGACCAATATGCGGGAAGAATTTCGTTTTTTAAAGTTCGTTCGGGCAGTTTAAAAAGCGGCGATGAAATTTATAATTCAAGGACAGGAAAAAGAGAAAAAGTCGCTCATATATATATGGCAAGAGGAAAAAAACAAATCGAAACGGACGAAATAACTGCGGGCGATATTGGCGTTTTGGCGAAATTATCCGACTGCAAAACGGCAGATACTATAAGTTCGCCGAATTCTCCATTCCAATTTGAAAATTTAAAAATTCCTCAACCGATATTTTTTACAGCTATAAAAATATTGAAAAACGATGTTAAAGCTCGGGAAGTATTGGATACTATATCGCAAGAAGATTTAACTTTTAATGTAGAATCCGACAGCGAAACTAAAGAAACTATAATAAAGGCTATGGGAGATTTGCAAGTTAAATTGGCGTTAGAGAGAGTAATTGCCTTAACTAAAGCGGAAATCGAACAGAGCGTTCCAAGAGTAGCCTACAGAGAAACGATTAGAAAGAAAGCGCAGGCTCAATATAGACATAAAAAACAATCGGGCGGAAGCGGACAATTTGGCGAAGTGCATTTGGAAGTAGAGCCTTTGCCAAGAGACGGCGGTTACGAATTCGTTAACGATATATTCGGCGGAGCTATACCAAAACAATATATTCCTGGAGTTGAAAAGGGAATTCAAGACGCTTTACAACAGGGACCTTTGGGAAAATATCCTATGGTTGATATTAAAGTTAGAGTTTATGACGGAAAATATCATGATGTCGACTCTAATGAATTATCGTTTAGAATAGCGGGTTCTATGGCGGCAAAAGAGGCATTTAAAAACGCTTCTCCTGTTTTATTAGAGCCGATTATGAAAGTTATCGTATATGTTCCCGAAGAGTTTACGGGTTCTATAATGAATGAACTTACGGGGAAAAGGGGGAAAATACTTGGAATGGAGGCGGCTTCTAATACCGTGCAGATGATTAAGGCGGAAGTGCCTTTATCGGAAATGCTTACTTATTCTATAGAAATGAAAGCGTCAACTTCGGGAAGAGGAACTTTTGAAATGGAACATTCGCATTATCAAGAGTTAACGGGACCTTTAGCTGATAAAGTTATAGAAGAGAGAAAAGCTTTATTGGAGGCTTCGGCTTGAATTTAGATTTGAAATTCGATATAAAAAATTTGATATTTTTTGTATTGTATAATATAATAATTAAATACTTAAATAGGAGATTATATGCTCAAAATAATTGACAAAATAATAAAAGAACATGTATTTGAAGATTTGGAATCAAAAGACAAAGATTCGCTATTTAAAACTTTAAGCGAAAAAATAGCGGCGGTTTCAACTCCATCGGCGGATGCAATTTTTGACGCTTTAAAAAAGAGAGAAACCGAATACACGACAAATATTGGAAACGGAGTCGCCGTTCCGCATGGAAGAATTCAAGGATACGGAAAAACCGATATATTTGTAGGTTTTCTTAAAGAAGAGATTAATTACGATTCGGATTCTGACGAAAAAACGCCCGTAAAATTAGTGTTCGCTATACTTTCGGACCTTGAAAATCCGCAAGATTATCTTTTGAATCTATCTCAAATATTCTTCTTGGTAAATCAAAAAGAAATACTTGACAAAGTTATGGAAACAAAAAGTTTTGAAGAACTTCAAAGCGTTTTGGAAGCTTTCAAAAAATTAGACGAAAAATTTGAAGCGGAAAAACAAATTAAATTCTTAATAGAATTGGAAAGAGCGGATATACAAATTAAAGCCTATGAGCTTTACAGTTCTACTCATGCTCAACAAAAATCGGATTTGGTTTTGGAAGAGTATAAAAAATATAAAGACACTATTTTAAGCAAAATAGATGTAGCCGTTTTAGAAAATTATAAAAGAATTAAAGAAGGCAAGGGCGAGGCTTTGGCAAAAATCGACAATTATAAATGTAGCGCCTGCAATGTAGCCATACCTAAAATGACGGTTAATGAAGTTAGAAGACAAAATCAAATAATAATGTGTTTCCATTGCGGAAGAATATTATTTACCACAGATTAAATTTAATTTTAGATTAATTTAATGAAAAAAAAGAATAATTTTGAGAAGACGGCTAAAAAGAATTATGTTATATTTTTCTTTTTAGCTTTCTTTATTGTTTATATAGACTCTTGTTCTTTAAGTCCAAATTCTGGAATAGAAGATTTTTATAATTATCCTAATCCTTTTAATTCAAAAGAAACAAACACGACTTATAAAGTTTCTATAAAAAGCGGAAAGATAATAAGTGCAAAATTAGAAATTTATTCTACTTCTGGAGATTTGCTTGACAATAAAGATTTAACTGTCGATAGTTCCGATAAAAAAATAGCGACTTGCAAATGGGCTGGATTAGATAAAAACGGAAAATATTTACCCGCTGGAGTTTATACGGCAAAGATAACGATAAAAGATAATCAGGATGCTACTTTTATTGAAGAGTTTAAGACTTTTATAAAGTGAATATATAAAATTTTATAAAATATTTTTATTTATATTTTATATTGTTTCAATGTTTAAAAAAAATTAAAGAGTAGAAATAATAAAAAAGACACCGTAATAAATACGATGCCTTTTTATATACTTTATGATATTTTTATTTTATCAAAGATCCCATTTAGCATTACTGGGTAAAGTTAATTTAATAGTTAATCCCGTAGTCGTTAAATGAGCGACCTCGCTTGATAAGGCATGACCGCTTTTCAATGTTTTAAATTTCAAAGTGAAAGTGCAACCTTTACCTCTAACTGACGGCGTAGCAGAAGATTCTACTCCCAGAAAAGTTAAAAAATATTTTCCAAATTCTGAATTATCATTTATCGCGTTTACTAATGTTTCCGCCGCTTTACTTGCAGAAATATTTATGCTTGAGGAACTTGTAGTCGTTCCAGTTGAAGAAAAATTAAGGCTTGAAGAAGAAAAACTTTTATCTGCAAAACTAAATTTAACCGTATCTTTAATTGCGCTATCTGCAATGATTATTTCGCCAGCGCTTAGCGTGTCGCTTATTAACGCCGAGCTTTTTTGTTTTACGGTTTTCATTATAGTTTCTATTTCCGTTTTAGTTACAACTTTAGCTTTGATTAAATTAATATTAACATCTACATTTTTCGATTCTGAAGAAGTCGCTATTTTAAATGTTATTCTATATGCATATTTTTGCGTTTCGATAAATTTATCTTTTGCCGCTTGGAATTTACTTAAACCCGAACTTGATAATCTCAAATCTTTACTTGATTGATTATAGCTAAAATCGGACGCTCCTAAAGTCAACGAGCTTGCGCTATTATTGGCTACGCTTTCGATTGAAACGGTATAATCCGTAGCGCCGACAACCTTGAAGCCTATAGTTCCAGCAGAATAAACCCTTGAGGAAGAAGTTTCGCTAACAAGCGTTATGTCTTTAGAATTGTTCCAATTTTCACTTACGGTAAAATAATTAAAGTTATATCCATTGTCGTCATTATTTCCCGTATCGCCGCCAGTCGTTCCTTCATTACTACAACTAATTGAAAATAGTAAAGTTAGTAATGATAATAATGAGATAAGAAATGTTTTGAAGTGGCTATTAATTAAAGTATAATTATAGCCGTTGAGTTGAGTTGAGTTGAGTTCATGATGTATATCCTCCGTTAAATTAGTTTATTCCGAAATTTTTTCCTTCGGTTATTTAAGTAAATTATACAACATTTAAAATTTTTTGTCAACAATATTTTAAATATTTTTTAATTTATAAAAAATTTTTAACATAGATTAAAAAATATGTCAAGCATTTAATTAAAAAAATTATCGCTTATCAACAGAGACGCAGAAGAGAAAATTGGGCGATTCGTAAAAAATAGATTTATCCCAATTTTTTATTTAAATTACCCCTTGACTAATTATAGCGTTGCATACTTTTTTAAATCCCGCGATATTTGCTCCCGTTAGAGTGTCGAAAGGATTTCCAAATTCGCATGCGGTTTCATGAGTATTTTTGAAAATATTAATCATTATATCTTTTAATTTAGAATCAACCTCTTCAAAAGTCCAAGAATAACGCATCGAGTTTTGAGACATTTCAAGCCCAGAAGTAGCGACTCCGCCTGCGTTAGCCGCTTTTCCAGGTCCGAATACTACTTTATTATCAATAAAATATTTAGCGGCGTCCAAACTTGAAGGCATATTTGCTCCTTCGCATACGGCTACAACTCCGTTTTTAACTAAAATTTTAGCGTCTTCTAAATCTAATTCGTTTTGAGTCGCGCATGGAAGAGCAATATCGCATTTAATTTTCCAAATGTCTTTGCAATTATCAGAATATTTTGCATTTTTATGAACATCCAAATATTCTTTTATTCTTCCGCGTTTAACTTCTTTTATTTGTTTAATTAAAGATAAATCAATTCCATTTTCATCATAAATATAACCGTTGGAATCCGACATAGCTATAACTTTAGCGCCTAAATTAATAGCTTTTTCGCAGGCATATATTGAAACATTTCCACTTCCAGATACGATTGCAGTTTTATTTTTAAAATCAGTATTCTTTAATGTTTTTAAAGCTTCTTCAGTAAAATAACATAATCCATATCCCGTAGCTTCCGTCCTTGCAAGCGAGCCTCCAAATGTTAATCCTTTGCCTGTGAAAACTCCTACAGATTCATTGCGAATTTTTTTATATTGTCCGTATAAATATCCAACCTCTCTTCCGCCAACTCCAATATCTCCCGCGGGAACATCGGTATCATGTCCGATATGGCGATATAATTCTGTCATAAACGCTTGACAAAATGCCATGATTTCATTGTCGCTTTTTCCTTTCGGGTCAAAATCCGAGCCGCCTTTTCCTCCGCCCATTGGAAGCGAAGTTAAAGAATTTTTAAGAACTTGCTCTAATCCTAAAAATTTAATTATCGAAGCATTAACGCTTTTATGAAATCTAAGCCCGCCTTTATAAGGACCGATAGCGGAACTATATTGAACGCGATAACCTTTATTAACTTGAATTTTATGATTATCATCAACCCAACATACTCTAAAAATTATAAGTCTTTCAGGTTCTATAAATCTTTCAAGAACTTTTTCTTTTTCAACTATAGGATTTTTTATAACATAAGGCTCTAAAGATTCCAATATTTCAAGTGCGGCGTTTAAAAATTCTTTTTCTCCCTCATTTTTTTTACATAAATCGTCATAAACTTTTTTTACATATTCGCTTTTAAACATATTTTTCTCCTATTTTTTTAAAATTATTTAAATGTTTAATAATCGTTTTATTTTATCAATAGTTATAAAATGTTGCAATAGTTTTGTTTTAATTTTTTGTATAATTTTGATTATATTCGGATTGCTATGTTTTTAGTGGAAATAAATTTTACTTTAGTGTCTGTCTGCTTTAGAGCTGTCCTTTTTTATTAGTAAAAAAATACTAACCTAACCTATGCATTATTTACTCTCTTATTAAATCTATTTTGAGCGATTATCGGCGATTCAAATAAAGCTACTTTCACGGCTTCGATGACTTTATTTGAAATATCATTATCTATAATCTCTCTCTCGCTTTTGCTAAAAGAAGACAAAACATAATCGTTGACTTTCTTACCAAAACTAGGTCTGCCGATTCCAATTCTTATTCTAAAAAAATCTTCGCTTTGTAATTGAGCTATCAAACTTTTAATTCCGTTATGTCCGCCTGAACTTCCTCCTTTTTTTATCTTAAAAGTTCCAAAAGGTAAATCCATATCGTCATATATAACAAAAATATCTTCAACAGAAACATTAAAAAATTTAGAAATATAAATAGCCGATTCTCCCGAAAGATTCATGAATGTTTGAGGCTTAAGAAGTATATATTGAATATCGCCTTTTTTTCCTCTTGCGTATAAAGATTTTTTTTTATGATTATCAAAATTAACCGACAAACTTTCCGCTATTTTATCAAGAATAATAAAGCCTATATTATGTCTATTATTTTTATATTCTTCGCCGGGATTTCCGAGTCCTATAACGAGTTTAGTCATGATATTTATTTTTAGCCGCTTTCGGAGATTCAAATAAGGCTATACAAGCGGCGTCAACTATTTCTTCCGATATGCTTTTTATATTTTTTCTCTCTTCTTTTGTAAAAGGAGCTAATAAAAAATCGGCAGGCTCTTCGTTTTTATCGGGCTTTCCTATTCCTACGCCTATTCTTGTAAAATTATCGCTCTTTAAAGAATCTTCTATACTTTTAATGCCGTTATGTTTAAGCGGTCCTTCTCTTGCTTCTTTGCTATTATAAATATCGTTTTCTTCTATTGCGGGAATAACTTTAAATTTTCCTACGGGTATATTCATGTCATCATAAATTACGATAATATCGTCAACGGATATTTTCATAAAACTTGCCATATATAAAGCGGCTTCTCCCGAAAGATTCATGAAAGTAAGCGGTTTTAATAGAAGATATTCCATTTTTCCATGCTTGCCTCTTCCAAATATCGTTTTCTTTTTTCTTATTTCCAAATCGACATTAAGCTTTTTAGCCATTCTATCTAACATCATATAGCCGACATTATGTCTATTATTTTTATATTCTTCGCCGGGATTTCCAAGTCCCATAACTAATTTCATCATTAAAATATACCCAATAAATTACTAAATTATGACGCTGGAGTTTCTTCTTTCTTATTTACATTTTCTTCTTCTTGAGTAGTGACAACCGTAACCACTGCTTTTGAAGAATCGCCCACAGGGTCAACGCCTTCTGGGAATTTAATATCGCTAATATGCAAACTGCTTCCAACTTTTAAATCGCTAACATCGACTATTAATTCTCTCGGAATAGAATCGGGAAACGCTTTTATCGGAAGTTCGTATTCAACCTGCTCTAAAGTTCCTCCGCCCAAACGAACGCCTTCGGGAATTCCTTCAATATGAATAGGAACAAAAGTTTTAATTTTTTTATTTCTGTCTATCTCATAAAAATCTATATGAGTAATAATTCTTTTAATTCCGTCTATTTGATAATCTTTTACCAAAACTTCTCGCGCTTTATCGTTTTCTATATCCAAAGTTATAATCGAATGCTGTCCCGCTAAAGAAAACACTTTATAAAATTCTTTTAATTCTACGGCTATAGAATATTCTTTTCCTCTTCCGTAAAGAGAAGCCAAAGCGTAACCTTCGTTTCTTAATTTTTTTCCGACACTTTTTGTTTTAGTGTCTCTTTGTAAAGCTTTAATAGTATAATTCTCGCTCATTTTTTACTTCCTTATAATTTTAAAAATAATTTTTTATTTATCAAATAAAACGCTTATAGACATTTCCGTATGTATATGTCTAATGGCGTCAGCAATTGCAGGAGCTACGGAAATAACTTCTATTTTATTTCCTAATCTTTCATTTATAACTTTTAAACTATCCGTTATATAAAGTTTTTCTATCTCGCTTGCGTTAATTCTCTCATAAACATCGCCCGAACAAACTGCATGAGTTATAAATACGAATATTTTTCTCATGCCCGATTGTTTTAAAGCGTTAATACTTTTTATAAGAGTGCCTCCCGTATCTATTATATCGTCAATAATAATAGCGTCTTTTCCTTTAACATCTCCTATAATATTCATTACCTCGCATTCGTTAGCTCTGTCTCTTCTCTTATCTATAATCGCTATATCAAGCTTCAAGGCTTTAGCTATCAATCTTGCTCTTCCTATTCCTCCAATATCGGGAGAAACTATTATAGAATTCGATATATCCAAATCTTTTCTTATTTTCTCCAAAAATATATTTTTAGATTGCATATGGTCGACTGGTATATCAAAAAAACCTTGTATTTGAGCCGCATGCAAATCTAACGATAAAACTCTGCCTACTCCAGATTCGGTTAATAGATTCGCTACTAATTTAGCGGTTATAGGAACTCTCGGCTCGTTTTTTCTATCCTGCCTCGAATAACCATAATAAGGAATTACCGCAGTTATTCTTTTAGCGCTCGCTCTTTTCAAAGCGTCTATAATGCAATAAAGTTCCATCCAATTTTCATTACTTGAAGGTCTGCCCGTAGGTTGTATTACATATACATCCTTATTTCTAACGGACTCTCCAACTTGAACAAAAACTTCTCCGTCTGCAAATCTACGAATCTCCATATCTCCCAATTTGAGATTCATATTTTTAACGACATCTTCGGCAAGTTTAGGATTCGCCGTGCCACTTAAAACAAGTATTTCATTTTCCATGCTCATTTCTACAATCCTAAATTTAAGCGGAAATATTGGGGTGGGAGGATTCGAACCCCCGAATAATTGGACCAAAACCAATTGTCTTACCGCTTGACGACACCCCAGCAATTGACTTAATTTAATTTTTAAGTTTGTTAATTATACTCTAAAAAAATATTTTTGTCAAGATCAAAAATATAAAGGTTTGCAGTTTTTAATAATCAATTTTATAATTAGTCGATATCGTCACTATTTTCTTATATTTCCTTCCCAATCGGTTATATTAGGTTTATGAAATGAATGCCATTTTTCAATAAAATAGTTAATATTTTTCATATCTCTTTCTATAATAAATTGCAATTTCTTTATCGCCATGTTTAATCCAAATTTCGTATGGAAAGATTTTAATTTATAATTTTCAAACCAAAATCTATAACTAAATAACGGAATAGTTTTTAACATATCAATATCAAGTCTTTCTTCTTTTTTCTTATTCGGCGGCAAATAAAATTTTATTCCGTCTATATCTTTAAGCTCAAATATATTTTTAGGCTTTGGAGATAATTCAAAAATATTAAGAAAAATTTTAATATATCTATCTCTTGAAGTAATATAAGTCGTTATGCATTCAAGATTTGAATTTGTTAAACGACACATATCATAAATATAAAGTTGCGGATTATGTCTGCCGAAATTAGCGTTTAAAAAAGGCGATTTTATAAATCCGTTTTTCTGAAGAGACGAAAAAGCATATTCTAAAAAAATATTATTTCTTATTTTTAAAAGTTCGCTATTTTTAAGAGAGTAAAACATAAAACCTCTACTTTTCGATATTAATTTTTTCTATCGCCTCAAAATAGCAAGACATAAAATCTCCTTCGCCGTTTTCAAAATCAGAAACTATAGAAATAATTTTTTTATTAAGCTCTTTTATCATAATTAAAGCCAACTCCTGCGCTTTGCTTTCGGTTAAGTTAGGATTATTTTTTAGTATTTGCTCCATAACTTTATTTATATTGACTCTTCTATAAACTCCATCGCTATCCATTTTATTCTCCGTTGTTATTTTAAAAAATTATGCTTTTATAATTATTATTTTAACTTTTTTAAATCGTTTATAAATTCAGAAAATAGTTTTACTTTGCTACTTTTTTCAAATTCGTTTTCTGTAAGAATATAGCATCCGTCCGTATCGACTTCTACAATAGCTCGTCCTTTTTTAGCGGGCTTTTTAGAAAATATATCGTCTTCATCTAGCGTAATAAAAAATACTTTTATATCTTTAGTAATATTAGAATTCATAAGTTTAAGTTTCCAATATCCCGTTTGAGCGATTCTTTCTATTAAAGTGACTTTAACAGATAAAACAGCTATTATTTTACTTTTATTAGGTTCGTATATTATTATATCCACATCGGGCAAATGCATTCCAAATTCTCCATAATCTATAGCTAAATTTCTTTTTAATAAATCTAATTCGTTATTGTCGCTATATTTATTATGTTCTAATATATTGCCGTTTATTATAGATAAATTAAGTTTTTCAATTTCGTCTTTAATTATATGTTCGATTAATTTTTCTAAATTTTTGCCTTTAAAAGCTCGCCAAGATTGTTCCGTATCGGTTATTCCTCTACTTAAAGCGTCTTGTCTGTGAATTTCTTTAATCTCTTTTAATAATTTTGAAATATATTTATAAGTATCTTTTTTATATATTTTCTTTTTATTTTCGTAAACCGATATTATATCTTTATATGTCATAATCTCTCCATAATTAAAATATATTCCGTAGGGTAAACTAATTTATCTCCTAAAGAAACATTGGCAAATCTTCCAGTAATAGAATCTCTTGTAGAAGGTAGCATTTTTGAAGGTATCTCTCTATGTATAATAGAATAAGTTTTAAAACCTATATTATTCATTTGTTCGCAAAAAACTTCCGCATTTAAAATATCTATATTTTTAAATTGAGTATTGCCTATAACTATAGCCGCCTTTCCTTTAGGTTTTAAAATTCTCTTCATCTCAATAAAACTTTCAAGCATATCTAAATAATAATTTTTTATTTCCGCGTATTTTTTAGACTTATATTTAAAATTTTTTAATATATTTATCGCTATCTCGCTTTTTAAATTGTTATCGTTAATATATTCCGTTTCTCTTTTACAACCGCTGCCTATAAATTTTTTTCTAAAATCATTTAAATTATTTAAATATCCAAACCATAATGAAGGTAGTTGATGCAAGTCTGCATATTCATAACTCGTAACATACGGAGGACTTGTAACTATAAAATCGGATTGTTCATTTTCAAAAGGAAGAGTTCGAGAATCTCCGCAGATAATATTTCTATATTTATTAATATTTTCAAATATTTTTTTATCGATAGTCAAATTATATAAATTATGTCTTTTTATCATTTTTTTAGCTTGAGTTAAAAATAACGAATAAACATCTTTATCTTTTTTATTAAAGTCTCTTGTAGGCTTTATGCTTTTCTGTAGCCATATAGAAGCCGTTTTTAATATTTGAGCGAAAGCGACTAAATAAAAATCTCTTATATCAATATTATCTATTTTAGATATGCAATAAAGTATAATAGATAAATCTTGTTTTTGTTTAGGTTTAAACCAATAATCTATTCTTTCGTTATTAGGAATAATATTTTTTGATTTTTCAATTAAATCATTTAAATTTTTATTATCCATAAATTTACTTAATAATATATTATATTCTTTCTCTAATAATTTAATATCAATCGGAGTAGTTTTTACTTTTGAAATTAAATACGCTATTTCATTTATATCGACTCCGAATGCGTATCTGTTATTTATAAGGCTCTCTACTATAGTAGTTCCGTTTCCCATAAAAGGGTCTACAACAATGTCGTATTTATTTGTATATGTATTTATTAATCTTGATACTAATTGAGGTATAAATTTAGCGGGATATGTATAATAATTATGCGTAATATATGCCGTATCTTTTATAGTTTTATCAGAAAAAGACCAAGAATAATCTATATCTATAGAACTAAAATTTTTTATTTTAAATATTTCGCTTTTTTCTAATAGCTTTTGATTAATTACCGTTGTCAATTTTACTATATCCTATATCTAATAATTAAAAAGAAGACAAAACCTCGTTTATGCCTTTTAATTTATCTTCAAATTCTTTTTGTTTTCGCCTTTCTATTTCAATCGCTTCTTGTTTAGCTTTATTAATAAAATTTTCGTTTGAAAGTTTTTTATTAACGGAGTCCAAATCTTTTTTATAAGCGAATGCTTCTTTTTCAAGTCGCTTTTTTTCGGCTTCAAAATCTATTATTCCAATCAAGTTAACATTAATCTCGCCGCCTTCAAATACTTTGACAAAACTTCCTTTATTTCTTTCGTTTTCGTTTGCGGAAACTATATTTAAAGATTCCGTTAAAGAAAGAGAGGAGATTATATTTTTATAATTTTCGCTTACAGTTTTAAAATAATCGTTTGTATATCTTAATACAACTTCTAATTTTTTATTTGGAGGCAAATTGAATAAAGAGCGAGAATTTCTTATTGCAGAAACTATATCTTTTATCAAATCAAATTCTTTTTCAATATCTTCAAATATATATTTATTTTTCGCTTTAGGATATTCTCTTATCATTAAAGATTTTGATTCTATATTTCTTTTTGGCAAATTAAAATAAATCTCTTCGGTTAAAAAAGGCATAAAAGGATGAATCATTGCAATTGATTCTTCTAAAATATACAAAAGCAAAGATAAAGTTTTTTCTCTTTTTGAATTATCTTTTAAGTCGAATTTGCTTATCTCAATATACCAATCGCAAAATTCGTTCCAATAGAATTTATAAACCGTTTGAGAGGCTTCGTCAAATCTATATTCTTTTAATTTTCTTTCCGTAGATTCTATAGCTTTTTGAAGGCGAGATAAAATCCATTTGTCTTTATTTTCAAGTACAAATTCGTCAATATTTTTTATTTTCTCTCCGTCTTCGATATTTCCAAATATATATTTTGCACTATTGTATATTTTATTTGCAAACTTTCCCCCCATTTTAAAAAGTTCTTTATCAAGCCAAATATCTTGCCCTCCTAAAGAAGTTATAAAAGATAAAGTAAATCTAAAAGCGTCCGCTCCATGTTCGTCAATTATTTCAATCGGGTCGATTCCGTTTCCTAAACTTTTAGACATTTTCCTTCCAATTTTATCTCTTATCAAGCCGTTAAGATAAATATCTTTAAAAGGAATATCTTTCATAAAATGAGTTCCCGCCATTATCATTCTTGCAACCCAAAAAAATAATATATCGTATCCTGTCACTAAAGCGGATGTTGGATAAAAATATTTTAATTCTTCGTTATTCTCTGGCCATCCGAAAGTTGAAAAAGCCCATAACCAAGAAGAAAACCAAGTATCCAAAACATCTTCGTCTTGCTTAATATTTTTACTTTTACATTTAGGACATTCGTTAATATCCGTTTTCGATACAATCATCTCGCCGCAATCTTCGCAATACCAAACGGGAATTCTATGTCCCCACCATAATTGCCTGCTTATGCACCAATCTCTTATATCGTTCATCCAATGGTTATAAGTGTTAATCCATCTTTCTGGATAAATTTTTATTTGTCCGTTATTAACGACTTTATAAGCTTCTTCGGCTAAAGGCTTCATTTTTACAAACCATTGGTCGCTATAATAAGGCTCGACTGTATTATGGCATCTATAACAATGTCCGACTTGATGTTTTATATTTTCTTTTCCTAAAAATGCGCCTAAACTTTCTAATTCTTTTATTATTAAATCTCTCGCTTCTTTAACCGTTTTACCTTGATAATTTTTTGGAGTATTTTCGTTAAATGTTCCATCGGGATTAAGAATATTTATTATTTCTAAATTATGCCTCTGCGCTATTGCAAAGTCGTTCGGGTCATGAGCGGGAGTTATTTTCAAAGCACCCGTTCCAAAATCTTTATCGACATAAGCGTCTTTAATGAGTTTTAATTTTCTGCCGACTATCGGAAGTATTAAAATTGTATTTTCATTTAAATGAGAATATCTTTCATCTTCGGGATGAACTGCAATCGCTACATCGGCAAGTATTGTTTCGGGACGAGTCGTTGCGACTTCAATATATTCGTCTTTTCCTTCGATTTTATATTTTACATGATACAAAGCGCCCGCAACTTCTTCATGGTCAACTTCGTCATTGGCTAAAGCCGTGCCACAACTTGGACAATAATTTATTAAATATTTTCCTCTATAAATTAAACCTTGATTATAAAGCTTTACAAAAACCTCTCTAACCGCGTTGCTTAATCCTTCGTCTAAAGTAAATCTCTCTCTCTGCCAATCGCATGAACAACCTATTTTTTCAAGTTGTTTAATTATTATTGAATGATGTTCGTTTGCAACTTCCCAAGTTAATTTAACGAAATCCTCTCTTCCCAAATCATATTTATTTTTTCCTTCTTTTTTTAATCTTCTTTCCACTACATTTTGAGTGGCAATTCCCGCATGGTCGGTTCCTGGCATCCATAAAACGCATTTTCCAAGCATTCTATGAAATCTAATTAATATATCTTGCAAAGTATTATTTAATCCATGTCCCATATGCAAAACACCCGTGACATTTGGAGGAGGTATGACTATAGAATAAGGCTCTTTATTTTTATCAATTTCTGCATGAAAAAATCCGCTCTCTTTCCAAAAGCAATATAATTTTTCTTCAATATTTTTAGGATTATAATTCCCTCCTAAAGTATGTTTCATTTATTCCCCCGATTAAAATAATTGTTTATACATTTTACAATATATAATATATTTTTCAATTATTTATTTTATTTGTATAGCTTGACTTTACCATACTTTACACTATGCGCTTACGGTGAAAAGTATGCAAAAAATTTTAACTTATTTTAATTATAAAAAATATTTCTTTTATATTTTAGAATAAAATAAAAATTTCATGCTCTTTTTCTACCGATAAAAAATAACAATACCAAATGCTGGAAAGCACCAAAAATTACTTCTTTTTATCAAAAATAAGCAAAGCTAAAGTCCGCTTTCAGCGAGAAAATTAAAAGCCGAGATTTTTAGTTTATTTGATATATTTTTATTTTCAAACTTTCTTTTATTTAACATTGGGAGTTTTACTCCATTAAATTTAGGAAAAATAAAGTTAATATTTCGGAATTAAAAGAATGTAATTCCCGTTGCTAAATAAAAGAAAGTTAAAAAAAATAAAATATAGACCATAATCATTGGACTTTGAATTTAAAATGTTAATCTTTTTTGTTTCTTTTTTGAACGCCAAATGCGGACAGATGCAAAAAAAGAAATGGTTTTTGCTTACTTTACTTCTGTCTGATTTCAGCAAGGGAATAAAATTCACATCGCTTAATAAAAATAAATTCAAACAAAAAAGCCGTATAGCAATACGACTTTTATAAATTTTATCTTTTCTTATTTTAAGATTTTATATTTTTTTAAATACGATTGAAGCGTTATGTCCTCCAAAACCAAAAGAATTGCTTATGGCGTATTCTATTTTATAATCTTGCGCCGTATTTGGCACGACATCCAAATCGCACTCTGAATCTTGCTCGTCAATATTTATTGTAGGATGAACTTTAGAATCTATAATACTCATAATAGTTGCTATAGCTTCTATTCCTCCCGCAGCTCCAAGCGCATGTCCTGTCATGGATTTTGTAGAATTTATTTTTATTTTTTTAGCTACATCTTCGCCTAAAGATTTTTTAATAGCTTTAACTTCAGCTATATCTCCCGTAGGCGTTGAAGTTCCATGTGTATTTACATAATTGATTTTGTCGGACGATATTTTAGCGCTCTCTATAGCCAGAGACATAGCTCTCGCTCCCATAGCTCCGTCTTCTAAAGGCGCCGTAATATGATGAGCGTCAGCAGTAAAACCGTATCCGCAAATCTCGGCAAGAATTTCAGCGTTTCTTTTTTTAGCATGTTCGTATTCTTCCAAAATTAATATTCCAGCTCCTTCGGAAATAACAAAACCGTCTCTTCCTTTATCGAAAGGTCTCGAAGCTTTTTCAGGCTCGTCATTTCTTGTAGATAAAGCTCTCGCGTTATTAAATCCAGCTATAGTGAGAGGATTAATTGTAGACTCGCTTCCGCCTACAACCATAATATCCGCTTCATTATCTTTAATATGTTTATAACCTAAACCTATTGAATGATTTGCAGAAGCGCAAGCCGTCACAACGCTATAATTTGGTCCGTTCATTCCGTATTCCATAGCTATAAGTCCAGGAGTCATATTAATTATTTGCATTGGCACGAAAAAAGGCGACACTCTGCTAGGTCCGTCCGATAATATTACGCTATGATTTTGCAATAAAGTAGTAACTCCTCCAATACCGCTTCCTAAAATCGCTCCCGCTCTAAAAGGGTCAAAATTACCTCTAGGCTCTATTCCAGCCTGCTTAAAAGCATAATAGCTTGCATATATTCCAAAATTGATAAAAGGGTCCAATCTTCTTAACATTTTTTTATCGGAATAATAATCGCCTTCAAGCGGTAAAGCCTCCGCTCCTATTTTTGTTATAAGCCCTTCTTTGTCGGGGTCGAAATATTTATTAAGTTTTTTAGCTCCCGAAACCCCGTTAAGAAGATTATTCCAAAATGTTTTAACATCGTTTCCTAAAGCGTTTACAACTCCAAGCCCCGTTACTACAACTCTGCGTTCACTCATATAAATAGCTCCTGATAATTTAAATAATAAAAATTCCCGTAAAACAAAAATAAATTATCCTACGGGAAATTTCTAAATATATTACTTTTTATGGTCTTCGATATATTTAGCGGCATCGGCTACATTTTTAATCTTCTCTTGGTCTTCTTGAGGAATTTTAATATCGTATCGTTTTTCCAACTCCATGATTAATTCCACCAAATCCAAAGAATCTGCATTCAAATCGTCTACGAAAGAAGCCGTATCCGTAATTTTGCTTTTGTCGGCGATGTTTAATTGACTCGCCACAACATCCTTAATTTCATCGATTAATGCCATTTTTATTCTCCTTAAAAATTAAAATATTTATTATAAAGCGCCATTAGGCAACCTTATTTACTTTTATTAAAATTATAATCACATAGACATTCCGCCGTCTACCGCTATAACCTCTCCCGTTATATAATTGCTCAAATCTGACGAAAGAAAAGCTACCAAATTAGCGACATCTTCCGCGTTTCCCAATCTCTTTAACGGAGTAATATTCATTATATTTTTAACCGTATCTTCGGGTAAAACTCCCGTCATATCGGTTTGAATAAATCCAGGCGCTATAGCATTAACGCATATTTTTCGCGATGCAAATTCTTTAGCCATAGATTTTGTTATTCCAATTATTCCCGCTTTTGCAGCGGCATAATTTGTTTGCCCTGCATTTCCCATTTTCCCTATAACGCTCGATATATTTATTATCTTTCCGCTTCTTGCCTTTAGCATATATTTTGCCGACTCTCTTGAAGTATAAAAAGCTCCCGAAAGATTAGTTTCGATTACTTCGTTCCAAGCGTTATCGTCCATTTGAATAACAAGCATATCTCTTGCTATTCCAGCGTTATTTACTAATATATCTATAGATTTAAATCTCTCTACAGTTTTATCGACTATTTCTTTACATGATTCGCTTAATCTAACATTATGCTTTAAAGCCATAGTTTCAATATTATATTGAGATTTTAATTCATCCGCAACAGTTGAAGCTTTTTCAATATTCGTAGCGGTTATAACTATATTAGCGCCTTCTTTTGCCAAAGTTTCCGCTATTTTTTTTCCTATTCCTCTGCTCGCTCCCGTTATTAAAGCGGTTTTTCCTTTAAGATTTAAATCCATTCTTTTAGTTTTACCTTAAAAAATTTTTTATTTAATAAATAATTATTATATTAAAACAAAATATAAAAAA
>ENA-ORSC01001107-ORSC01001107.1-human-gut-metagenome-genome-assembly--contig:-NODE-1107-length-19270-cov-17.202082_pt1 | contig 19270 bp, 15 predicted proteins | sample MGYA00242178_ERZ509140 | MGnify/ENA primary metagenome ERZ509140 (study PRJEB26280, sample SAMEA2338681) | human gut metagenome | biome: human gut; feature: human-associated habitat; material: faeces... | reverse complement strand
CCCCCCCCGGATGCCGGTGCGCCTGCCCGCCCGCCCCCGCCGGCATCCGGCATGCAGCCCTCCACACGAGCAGCGGAGGGGACGGCATCCTCGCCCCGCCCGGGTTCGAGCACCGATTCCCGGGGAAGGGCTCTCCGGCACGCCGCTGCAAGCCGTCCCGGAGGCGATTTACGCCCCGGAACCGCGGATAATATCCCGCCGACCCAATAAACGCCCGGTTTTTGCGTTTGATAATAAAATAACTAATTTTGCGAACTAAAATCCGATAACCGTATGGTCAAAATACTCTGGGTGGACGACGAGGTCGAACTCTTGAAGCCCCACGTCCTGTTCCTCAAACAGAAAGGCTACGAAGTCGACACCTGCAACAACGGCTACGACGCGATCGACATGGCGGCCGAAGGCGCCTACGACCTGATAATCCTCGACGAGATGATGCCCGGCATGACGGGGCTCGAGACCCTCCCCAAGATCAAGGAGGTGCGCCCCACGACGCCCGTCATCATGGTGACCAAGAGCGAGGAGGAGAACATCATGGACAAGGCCGTCGGCTCGAAGATCGCCGACTACCTCATCAAACCCGTCAACCCCAATCAGGTGCTGCTCTCGATCAAGAAGAACGTGCACCAGCAGCAGCTCGTCACCGAGCAGACCACGGCCGACTACCGGTCGGAATTCGGGCGTATCTCCTCGTCGCTGCAGATGGCCGAGACCTTTTCGGACTGGTGCTCGCTCTACCGCAAGCTCACCAACTGGGAGGTCGAGCTTTCGGAATCCACCGACCAGGGCATCAAGGAGGTGCTCACCTACCAGAAGACCGAGGCGAACCAGGAATTCTGCAAGTTCGTACGCCGCAACTACTACAACTGGATCAACAAGCGCTCGGACGACACCCCCGTGATGTCACACACGCTCATGCGCACCAACATCTTCCCGGTGGCGGACGAGAACCCGAAGACCACGCTGCTGCTGATCGACAACTTCCGCTACGACCAGTGGCGGTCGATCTCCTCGCTGCTGCGGGGCTACTACGACGTGGCGCTCGACGATTTCTACTGCGCCATCCTCCCCACGGCAACGCAATACGCCCGCAATGCCATCTTCGCCGGCCTGATGCCGCTGGCCATCGACAAGCTGATGCCCAACAAATGGCTCAACGACAACGAGGAAGGCGGCAAGAACCAGTACGAGGAGGAGTTCCTCAAACGGCTGATGGCCCAGAACGGGAAGAACTGGAAATTCTCGTTCGACAAGCTCGTGCGCCCCGAACAGGGCCGCAGGCTGGTCGACAATATACAAAAAGTGTACGACGCCGATTTCTCGGTGATCATCTACAACTTCCTCGACATCCTCTCGCACGCCCGTACCGAGACCGACATCATCCGCGAGCTGACCGAGGACGACGCGGCATTCCGGTCGCTGACGCGCTCGTGGTTCGAGCACTCCGACCTCTACACCATCCTCAAGCTCCTCTCGGAGCGGGGGCACACGGTCGTGATCACCTCCGACCACGGCACCATCCGCGTGGACAACCCCGTCAAGGTGACGGGCGACCGCGAGACCTCGGCCAACCTGCGCTACAAGACGGGGCGCAACCTGGCCTACAACTCGCGCGACGTCTACGAGATCCTGAAACCCGAGGACGTACAGCTGCCGTCGAGCAACCTCACGTCGAGCTATATCTTCGCCTACAATTCGGATTTCCTGGTCTACAACAACGATGCGAACCGCCACATCCGCTATTACCGCAACACGTTCCAGCACGGCGGCATCTCGATGGAAGAAATGATCGTACCTTATATCGTCTTAAAACCCAAGCAGTAATATGAAAACGATCCACATCACCTCGCAGGACGAACTGCCGGACGTCGCCGAGGCGGTCATCGAAGCGCTCGGCCGCCGCACGGTAGTCGCACTGCGCGGAGAAATGGGCGCGGGCAAAACCACGCTGATCCGCGAGATCGCAGCCCAACTGGGCGCCACGGACACCGTAACCAGTCCTACGTTCGCCATCGTGAACCAGTACAAGGGCAAGGGCAACCGCCGTATCCATCATTTCGATTTCTACCGGATCAACGACATCCGCGAAGCCTATGATTTCGGTTACGAAGAGTATTTTTTCTCGGGCGACCTCTGCCTGGTCGAATGGCCCGAAAAGATCGAGCAGCTCCTGCCCGAGAACGTGATGACGGTGCGCATCACCGTCGACAGCGACACGGCACGCACGTTCGAAATCGACTGAAGCCCGGCCAACGCCCCGCGACACTACGACCATGGCAGACGGTTTCCGCATCGCATTCTGCATCGAATGCCATAAATACACCCCTGTCCTGCAGGAGTTGTGCCGACAGTTGCAGCACCCCGAAGCGGATATTTTCATCCATGTCGATGCGAAATCCGACATCGGGGATTTTGCGCCGCTGCGTCCCCTGGCACGTTTCATCCACCCGCGCAGCAAGGTGTACTGGGGCGAGTACGGCCAGATCGACTGCATGCTCAAACTGCTCCGGGCCACCTGTAACGGCGACTACCGCTACATCGCCATTCTCTCGGGCGACACCCTGCCGCTACGCCCCTGCGGGCAGATACACGATTTCCTCGAAGCGTGCTACCCGCGGCAGTTCGCGGACATGCAGCCCGAACTGCACATCACCGAGCTGACGCAGAAGATGCAGTGGTGCCACTACCCCGACAGGAACGATTGGATCGGGCACCTGCCGGGCTATTTCCGCAAAAGGCTCTACAAACGGCTGCGCCCCGGGGACAACCCCTATTTCAGGACATTGCCGCCGCTCGAAAAGGGTTCCAACTGGATCGTCGTCACCGACCGCTTCCGGGATTTTGTGTTCGATTATCTGCGCACCCACCCCGATTATATCCGCGCATTCAGACACTCGCACTGCGGCGACGAGATCTTTTTCCAGACCCTGATGGGCATTTCCGAATTCGCCGGTGCGAATACGCGCCGTCCCCTCGTCTTCACCCGATGGGTCGGAGAAGGGGCGCCCCATCCGGAAACATTCGGCACCAACGACCTGCCCCGGCTGCTGCAGGCACGGGACACGGCGGCGGAAGTTCCGTACCTCTTCGCCCGCAAGATCGCCGACGACCTGGACATCGCCCGCTACCGGGCGGCCTTCTTTCCCCGGCCGGAATAGCGCCGGTTTTGCGCGTCATGCAAAAAAACGCTATCTTTGCAGCGCCCGAAACCGCATCCGATTTCTGAAACACATTTCATACAAGTTTTACACACGCAATGCAAGAATATATCTCCAAGCAACAACAGGTTTTGCGTCCCGCGGAACAGATTTACGCGGTCATCAGCCGTTTCGACAACCTCACGCCCGCCCTTGCCGACAAGGTCGAGGAGTGGCAGGCTACCGAGGACAGTTGTTCGTTCAAGGCCAAAGGCTTCACCGTGAAACTCCGCATGGAGGAGCGCGAGCCGGGCAAATACGTCAAGGTCGTCGGCGACGACGGGGGCGTACCGATGGATTTCGCATTCTGGATCCAGTTGCAGGAAGTCTCCGCCGCGGACACCCGCCTGCGGCTGGTGCTGCGCATCGACCTGAACATGATGATGAAGATGATGATCGGCAACAAGCTGCAGGGGGCGCTGGATCAGATCGCCGAGGGGATCGCCCGGGCGATGAACGCCGCCCCGCAGGTCTGAACGGACGGCAAACAAAGTCCGGCACAGCCCCTGCAAATCGGGCACGGCTCCGCAGACACGATGCCCCGGGGCGATGATTCCGGGCGGAGGAGGGATGTTTGCGGCACAGGCCTGGGAACACGCAGCCAAAGGCGGTATGACGCCGTACCGCAGGCTCAGGCAAGGATCACGCAAGCATTCGTCGGCGCGACGCGCACACGAAAAACCTAATAAACGCACGCGATTATGAAACCGACAAGCTATCTATCAGCCCTTTTCCGGCCTTCGGCGCTTCCCGCCGGAGAGCGCCCGCCGTGCGACTTCAACCTGATCAGCCGCTATTTCTACAACTGCCCGGCGGAGGACGCCAGCCATACGATCGACGCCGAAACCACGGCCGACCTCGACCTCAACGCCGTATTCGAGCGCATCGACCGCACGACCTCGAAAGTCGGGCAGCAATGCCTTTATGCCCGCATACGCACGCTCCGGGGACAGGAGGATGCCGAGGCTTTCGGCCGCAGCACGGACTGTTTCTCCCGCAACGGGGAACTTGCGGCCAGCTGCACCGAATCCCTCTCCCGGCTCACCGACGAGGATGCCTACGGGCTGCAAAACCTGATTTTCGACACACCGGCCAAAGTCCGTTATTTCGCCTGGGTATACCCGCTCACCCTGCTCGCCGTGGCGACGCTGCTCGCCGCCCCGTTCTACCCGCTGTCGCTGCTGCTGTTCATGGCTATCTTCGCCGTGAACCTCTATATCCATTACAGCAACAAGCTCAATGTCTCGCTCTACGGCTCGGCCGTAAAACAACTTTCGCTGGCATTGCGCACAGCCCGGGAACTGGCTGTCGAAGAGGTGCCCGGCACGGAGGAGGCCACCGGACAAATCCGGCAGGTCGCCGAGGTCGAACGCCGCAGCCGCGTGGTCGGGACGCAGGGCGACTCCGCAAACGAGCTGGCCGCCATCGCATGGCTTTTCATCGAGCTGGCCAAAGTCGCCTTCAATATCGAGGTGATCCTCTTCCAGCGCTTTATCGGCAGCATCACGGCCCGGCGCGATGCGATCCACGGCATGTTCCGCTTCATCGGGGAGACCGATGCCGCAATCTCCGTCGCACGCCTGCGCAGCGAAACCCAGACCTGCCGCCCGCAGTTCGTCGACGGAAAATACCTGAAGGCCGAGCAGGTCGTACATCCGCTCATCGACGGCTGCGTGCCCAATACGCTCGTCCTCGACGGCACGGGGCTGCTGCTCACCGGCTCCAACATGTCGGGCAAGACGACCTTCATCCGCACGCTGGTGCTCAACGCCCTGACGGCCGAGACCCTCGACATATGCTTCGCCGGCTCCTATACGGCCCCGTACATGCGGCTGCTGAGCTCGATCCGCATTTCGGACGACATCGCCGAAGGCACGAGCTACTACCTGCAGGAGGTGCTGACCGTCAAACGCTTCCTCGAAGCTTCACAGGATTCCGTCCCCTGCCTGTTCGCCCTCGACGAGTTGTTCAAAGGGACGAACACCACCGAACGTATCGCCGCCGGGAAAGCCGTCCTCGCGCACCTCAACCGCGGCCCGCACATCGTGCTGGTATCGACGCACGACATCGAGCTGGCGGAGTTGCTCGACAGCGACGGCTACGAACTGCACCACTTCCGCGAAGAGGTGGTCGACGGGCGGCTGGTCTTCGACTACCAGCTGCACACGGGGCCGCTGACGACCCGCAACGCAATCCGCATCCTGGAACTGTACGACTATCCGCCCGAACTGATCGCCGAAGCCTATGCGGTGCAGGAACGGCTGCTGAAAAAACCGGAATGACAGCCAAACGACAAGCGGGAGCGCCGGCCTCTAAGGGCCGGCGCTCCCGCTTCAGATTTTCGGTTTCTGGAGCATCCGGATAACCAGCGACGCCCCGTAAATCAGCATTCCGTACATGACCGAGATAAAAAACACCTTGAAACCGCCGGCCAGCAACGTCGGCGAATACCACCCCTCCGGGTCAACGTCGGCGGACAGGAAATCGAAATTTCCCGCAAATACAAGGACACCGCACGGCTGCGGTTCGAGTCCCCTGCGGGCGAATAACGCCCCGCAACCCGCGAACGGGAATTATTGCCAACACATCCGGCAGTGCGGCCATTTCCCCGACGGCATAAAACCCCGATATTTGCATTACGGGAACAATGAGCCGGAGAAGGCCACATGCCACCGGGAAACTTAAAACAGGGAAAGTTATGAAACAATATGATGCCGTCATCATCGGCTTCGGCAAAGCGGGCAAGACCCTCGCCGCCGAACTGGCCGCACACGATTGGAGCGTCGCGATGGTCGAACGCTCGGACAAAATGTACGGGGGAACCTGTATCAACATCGGCTGCATACCGACCAAAGCCCTGATCCACAGTGCCGGGCTCGCAGCCGCAGGGCACCCGCTGACCTTCGGGCAGCGGCGGGACTATTACAGGGAGTCCGTCGCCTCGAAAACGGCGCTGGTCGACCTGTTGCGGGACAAGAATTACCACAAGCTGGCCGACAACGCCCGTATCGACGTCTACACGGGCGAAGGCAGTTTCGCCTCCCCGGAAACCGTCGCCGTGAAAACCACCCAAGGGACGCAGCAGATCGGCGGCAAATACATCGTCATCAACACCGGCGCCGAGACGGTAATCCCGCCCATCGAAGGCATCGCGCAGAGCAGGCGGGTCTATACCAGCACCTCGATCATGGAGCTCGAAGAGCTGCCGCAGCACCTGGTAATCGTGGGCGGCGGATACATCGGGCTGGAATTCGCCTCGATGTACGCCTCATTCGGATCGAAAGTCACCGTGCTCGAAGGGTTTGCGGAGCTGATCCCGCGCGAAGACCGCGACATTGCGGCCGCCGTACGGGAGGCGCTGGAAAAAAAGGGCATCGAATTCCGCATAGGCGCGCGGGTCGAATCGGTGAGCGACACCGCCGGGGGCGTCAGGGTCGCCGTGGCCGACACACAGACAGGCGGAAAATACGAAATCGACGGGGACGCCGTGCTGCTCGCCACGGGACGCCGCCCCGCCACCGCAGGGCTGAACCTCGAGGCCGCCGGGATCGAAACCGACGACCGGGGTGCCGTCAGGGTCGACGCACACCTGCGCACGACGGCTCCCCGTGTCTTCGCCGCAGGCGACGTGACGGGCGGGCTGCAATTCACCTATGTTTCGCTGGACGACTTCCGGATCATACGCGACGTGCTGCTGGGCGACGGAGCCCGCACCACGGCCAACCGGGGCCCCGTTCCCTATTCGGTCTTCATCGAACCGACGCTCTCGCATGTGGGCATGCACGAAGAGGAGGCACGCAAGGCCGGGCGCGACATCCGCGTCAACAGGATCGCCGTCGCGGCATTCCCGCGTTCGCGGATACTGGGTTCGACGGAGGGTGTGCTCAAAGCCGTCATCGACGCCAAGACCGACGAGATACTGGGGTGCACGCTCTTCGGAGCCGAATCGGGCGAAGTCATCAACACCGTCGCCACAGCCATGAAGCACGGCGTCACGGCACACGACCTGAGCAATTCGATCTACACCCATCCGAGCATGAGCGAATCGCTCAACGACCTGTTCGCCTGACGGGAACCGGTACGGGCTCCGCCGGGCATCGCCGGATAAGTATCAGGGAAAAGATCTGGGGAAGGTCAGGGGAAGGCTCCGAAGAGAAAGCCACGGGGGAGGGCGGGGAAACACACCGGTTACGCCGGCCAGAAAAGACGGCCGGAACGACCCGGCGTCACCCCAACCCCTATGATCGCCGCCGCGCTACTTTCCCATCGCCGCCACCACGCAGCGGATCGTCGGGAAAGCATCCCGCAGGTTGCGGGTGACCTCCGCGGGCGTACACCACACCACCTGCTCAATCCCCTCTTCGGCCTGAGGCACAAGCCGGGCACAGGATGCCGTATGCAGCTCGTACCAGTGGGTGCGTTTCAGCTCCCAGCGTTCGGTCTTGGGGAAATAATAGGCATGCAGCGTATCGCACAGGGGTCGCACCACCCCGGCGCGGACACCCGTCTCCTCCTCGATCTCGCGGGCCGCGCACTCCTCGATCCGCTCGCCGCATTCGAGGTGCCCCTTGGGCAAGTCCCAGCGGCCGTTGCGGCGGATCATCAGCCATTGGCCGCAATCGTTGACCACCACGCCGCCCGCCGCCTCTATAAGCGCGAACTCCGCGGCAAAGGCCCCGAACGCCGCCCCGGGATCGGGCGTGACGACAGCCGCCTTGTTGTACGATTCGAGAATTTTCGTTACCTTCGCTCGTGATATGCCGCCGTCCGGTGCGGGCGTCACGGCATACCATCCCTCGCCAGGGGTCTTCGCAGTGAAAACCACGGCTTTATCTGCAAAATATACGGTATAGTCCATGCTGGCTCGATTTGAACGCGAAAATACGAATAATATAGAAGAAACCCCGACCAAAATGAAAAAATTACTCCTTTTTATGGCTATTGCAGCTGTGGGACTGGGCGCATGCGACGACAGGCGCCCGCAACCGCTTACGATCGACAACGCCCTGACGGCCGACGAAATCGCCGCAGGCAGGCTCACCCCCGAGGTGATGTGGAAAATGAGCCGTGCAGGCTCCTCGTCGCTCTCGCCCGACGGCAAGACGCTCCTCTATGCGCAAACCGACTACAACATGGCCCAAAACCGCGGCGTGACGACCATCTGGGTGCAGGATATGGCATCGGGCGCCGTGACGCGCCTTACCGACACGGCGTCGAACAACGCCGATCCCAAGTGGAGTGCCGACGGGCGGAAAATCTATTTCCTGTCGGATCGCAGCGGCTCGATGCAGGTGTGGCGGATGAACGCCGCTGGCGGCGACGCGACCCAGGTTACGGGCAGCGGCGGGGGCGAGGGTGTCCCCGACGTCGAAGGATTCGGTGTCAGCCCCGATGAAAAGCACATCTGGTGGGTACAGGCCGTGCAGACGGCGCGGCGCAAATCGTCGGACGTATACAAGGACATGGACAAGTCGAAGGCCCGCATCTACGACGACCTGATGGCCCGCCACTGGGACTACTGGGACGAAGGCTCCTACCGCCATATCTTCATCGGCGAACTGGGCAAGGGCCTCGTGACGGGAGGCACGGACATCATGCCCGATGCACAGTGGGACGCCCCGCTGGCGCCCTATTTCGACATGGCCGAAATCGCCTGGAACAACGCCGGAACGATGCTGGCCTATACCTGCAAGCCGCTCACCGGCACAGAATACGCCGTTTCGACCGACTCGGACATCTTCGTCTATGTGCTCGAAAGCGGCGTGACGCAGAACATCTGCAAGCCGGTCAATGTCAATACCGGGGAGCCCGTCGCAAGCGACAAGGCCGTCATGGCCGGTTACGACAAATACCCCGTATGGTCGCCCGATGACACGAAAATCGCCTTCCTTTCACAGCGCCGCGCAGGCAACGAGTCGGACAAGGCACGCCTGTTCCTCTACGACTGCCGGACGGGCGAGATGCAGGATCTGACGGAGGATTTCGACTACAACGCCATGAACGTCGTCTGGGAGGGCAACGACCGCATCTGGTTCATCGCACCGATCGAGGCGACACACCAGATCTGCCGCATCTCACCCTCCGTAGGCGAGGTAGAGGTGGTAACCCGCGGCGACCACGACATCAACGCCTTCTCGATGGCCGGCGATAGGATCGTCGCCGAAATGTGCACGATCTCGATGGCCACCGAGTTCTTCGGCGTCGACCCCGCCGACGGCACGCTGACGCAGCTTTCGGCCATCAACAAACCGGTTTACGACAACATCAGGATGGGCGAGGTGCAGAAACGCTGGGTGAAGACCACCGACGGCAAGCAGATGCTGACGTGGGTGATCCTGCCGCCCGATTTCGACCCGGACAAGAAGTACCCCATCCTGCTTTACTGCCAGGGCGGCCCGCAGAGTGTGGTGAGCCAGCGCTGGAGTTTCCGCTGGAATTTCCAGCTGATGGCCGCGCAGGGCTACGTCGTCGTGGCGCCCAACCGCCGCGGCCTGCCCTCGTTCGGGCAGGAGTGGCTCGACCAGATATCGGGCGACTACGCGGGGCAGAACATCCGCGACTACCTCTCGGCCATCGACGACGTGGCCGGGGAGCCGTGGGCCGACGAAACCCGCATGGGCTGCGTCGGGGCATCGTACGGCGGTTACTCGGTATTCTTCCTGGCCGGCTGCCACGAAAAGCGTTTCAAGGCGTTCATCGCCCACTGCGGCATCTTCAACTTCGAGTCGATGTACGGCGAGACCGAAGAACTGTTCTTCATCAACAACGACTACGGAGGCCCCTACTGGGATCGGTCGAACCAGGTCGCACAGCGCTCCTACGCCAATTCGCCGCACAAATTCGTCAGCAAATGGGACACGCCGATTCTGATCTTCACGGGCGAGTACGATTTCCGCATCCCCTACACGCAGTCGCTCGAAGCCTTCACGGCAGCCCGCGTGCGCGGCATCCCGGCGCGGCTGGTGGAATTCGAAAACGAGGCGCACCAGGTCTTCAGACCCCAGAACTCGCTCGTCTGGAACCGCGAATTCTTCGGCTGGCTCGACAAATACGTGAAATAACAGACAGGGGCACCCTCGTCACAAGGCCATCCGGATTTCCCGGATGGCCTTTTTTGTCCACCGTACATACTTTTACGTTTTTCATCTTATCATTTCAGTCCGGCCGCCATCCCTCAAATCGGCTGATTCATTGGAAAAATCCTCCGGTTCATTGAATTTATTTTCATTTACGGCTACGCGAATCTACTTTTGTTACGTAACTTTAAACTATTGCATATCATGGGAATTGAATTAGCCAAACAAGGGGGGGGGAAGTACTCTGTCCCTACCATCGAAGTAATCGAGATTACGACTGAAAAGGGGTTTGCCACATCAAATCCAAGCGGGCCTGTTAGTCCGATGTCCTATGACGACAGCTTCATGAGCGAATCCGACGAAGCCTAACACCGCAGCGCCATGAAAAAAATTCTTAAACCGCTCTTCTGTGCAGCCGCCCTCGTATTGCTGGCCGGCTGCAACAAGTTCGACGAGGCGAATGCCACTCCGGAAACCAGCAACGGTTCGCTTATTAAAGTCTATGCCAATGTCGCCGAAAACGACGGCACCCGCGCCAACATCAATGTCGGCGAAAGCGTCTTCACGGCCGAATGGGAAGCCGGCGACGCCCTGGGCATCCTGCCGGTCAAAACCGGCGGCACGGCACCCGCCACAGCCGCTAAGTTCGACTACAACACCGCCTCGGCCGCATTCAAAGGTTCGCTCAACGATTTCGTAGCGGGCGGCGGCAATTACTATGCGTTCTTCCCCCACGCGCAGGTCACAGGTACCACGGCCAACCTCCCGTTCGGGAACCTGCGTACGCAGACGGGCAACGATTTCAACAGCGCCTACGACGCGCTGGTCGCTACTCCCCAGGCATACGGCGCAGCCGACGAGGCGGGCAAAGTGGACGGCAACCCCGTAGCTTTCACGCTGCACCGCCTCACGTCGATCCTCGATTTCTCCATCGCCACGCAGGCCGACAAGGTGAAATACCTGCTGCTGACCGCCGGCGGGGAAACCCAAAAGCTTTCGGCCTCGAGCCTCGATCTCGCCCTCGAGAACGGAGGTGCCGAAACGGCTGCCACCCTCAGCACAACCGACCAGTCGAACGTCATCGCACTGCAATACACGCCCGATGGGGCGAGCGCCGACAAGGTCGAAGCCTTCTTCAACGTCCCGGCCGACCTCTACCCCACGCTGACGCTCGACGTAATCGGCTCCGACAACCAGATGGCTACGGTCACGGTCAACCGCACCGAAGCCTTCAAAGCCGGAACGCTCTATACGAAAGCGGTCTCCGACCTGCAGTTCGCCCCCATCGACGCCCCGTCGCTCGTATGGCTGGGGGAAGATATGGATGCAGTACATGATATTACAAAATGCAGAACAGATTATCAGGCAAATATTAAAATTAATGCCCCGGGCGGAATTGCCAATCTTGTAGTTAATGTTTCTTCCGAAATACTCAATTCTCTCAGCATTAGCCAACTCAATCTTTTCACTGATAAAGTACTATCAGAAAATTTACCCGTATCATACGAAGATGACCTCGGATTAAGTTGCTGCAGCCAAATACAGTATAAAAAATCCATTGATTTCAATATCACACTGCTGATTCCATTAATTGAATCCATTGGAGCTCCTGCCGGCAGCATGCATGTTTTCGAGGTAGTTGTAACAGACCTCGCAGGACAAACTACAACCCAAGAACTGAAATTCCAAATGCCAACAAAAGTCTCGCTCGAAAAAACAGACCTTTGGGCTAACACAGCATCTCTGACTATCAACAACATAGATAAAAATGCGCAATCCGTATCTTTACAATACAGGATTAAAGGTGAAACGGAATGGAATACAGCAGAAGTTGTTTCCAATAGTGACGGGAACTATACCGCTACAATCAAACCGACATGGACATCTGGTGAAAATGAAGCAGGGCTCACAATCTACACTGCAAATAACAAAACAGGCCTCTTTGCAAAAAAACAATATGAATATCAGTTGTTGGTAGACGGTATTGTCCTTGAACAAAATATATTCACTCCTGCAAATAATGAAGGTGATCCTATTTTTTCGGGATTCTCGTCAAGTTCAAGTTGCTTCACAACCTCAAACACATCCTCGACCTCTTGGGGGAGCGGGAATAATACATTTGCTTCGAGTCTTTGCACCTATGACGAAAGTACATCTGCAGCATACATGCAGGCAAAAAATCCAGGCATTGGCTCCATCCAGTTAGCACCGGGAAATTTATTCACAGGAACTTTTAAATTCAACGGAATATTCCAACAAACAGGAACAGTTAGCTTTGGACAGAAATTCACTTACACAGCACGACCTACCGCTCTCAAACTTTACTACAAAGCAGAGATCGGAACTGTAACCGCAGCCGGCACAAGCACTTATATTAATGTCGATGAGCAAGATCAAGCAAGTATTGTCGTATGCATTACCGACTGGAGCAACCGCCATGCAACGACTGCGGGAAAAGGAACCCCTTCCGGTGTATGGAATCCGGCGACCAAAGTGGGACTGAGTGCGGAGGAGAAAATCATCGCCTACGGTGTGGTATATCCGAGTCAAACTGTTAAGGATATGACGGAATTAATCATTCCATTAAATTATTATGACAATTCAAGTGGGGCACCGACTGGAAACTATACTATCGTTATTTCATGTGCAACCAGCCGATATGGAGATTACTTGAATGGATGTGCAGGTAATAGCCTATACGTCAAAGATTTCGAATGGGTATACTAACCCGCCGGAATATCCGGAAGGCCAAAGGCCTTTATCCCCGACCTCCCTGCGATTGCAGGGAGGTTTTTTCTTGCGGGGAGGGACTGCCACGGCAGGCCGTCGCGCAACCGACGGACAAGCGACACAGCCGGCCATCGGGTGCATCGAGTGTTGTGAAAGGCGAAAACGAGATACGGGCATGCTCGCCGGACAGGGTGTTCGTGATGAAAAACCGCACGTTCGTTGAATTTATTTCCAAGATACGCGCCGCATGGCTATTTTTGCACATTGCCAATAAAAAACTCGTACCCATGCGCATAAAATCCCGGACATCCGGCCTCATGCAAACGCCTCGGGAGATTTCACATACCGGTAATCCGACCGGCGGTGCTGGGGCACATTCCGCCGTCCTCCCGGCAGCGCACGAAGCAACCGACAATCCCGACAACATCTTTTACCGAACGATCCGGACTGCTATGAAAAAACAACTTTATATATTGGCATCGGCGTGCCTGCTGGCCGCCGGATGCTCCACGGAAAACAAGACGGACGAGACGGGGTACGGCACCCTGGCCATCAATTGCACGGCCGACACGTCGATCGACACGGCTTCGGCCGAGGCTTCAGGCACGCCCGAAGCGCCCGCAGCCGGGGCTTTCTCGCTCACGGTAACGGGCGAAACGGGCACGCAGAAATGGGATACGCTCACCGAGTTCGAGCAGAGCCAAACCGTCTTCCGGATGGGCGCCTACACCGTCGCGATCGCCCACGGCGACCCCGATGCGGAAGGAGCCGGCAAACCTTACTATTATGCCGAACAAAAGATCGAAGTGCTGCCCCGGCGCACGGTAAATGCAGACCTGACCGCCACGGTGGCCAATTCGCAGGTGGTAATCCGCGCCACGGAGCAGTTCCTCGCCTATTTCCACGACGCCAGGTTCACCGTGACGACGGCCTCGGGCAATGAATTCGCCTTCACGCCCGGCAGCGACCCTGCCGACGAACCGGTGTTCGTCAAGGGCGGCACGCGGCTCACGGTGACCGGCACGGCACGCCGCCAGAGCCCGACGGGCACGGGGGAAGGCCCCGAAGTGACTTTCTCCGCCCAGACGCTCGACGCCACGACGCCGCGCACCTGCCACATCATCACCTACGATGCAAAAAACGCGGGCAGCGGCCACGCTGACCATCACACTCGGCGACAGTTACACTGATACCCGGACGCTCGACTGCGAGGTCAACGAGGGAGCCATCGACGATACCGAAAAGAAATAAAAACAGGGAAAGATATGAAAACATTTACCAAATTTCTCACGATGTTAGCGGTTGCGGCACTCTTCGCAACCGGCTGTGTAAACGAAGAGCCCCCGTACAAGGAGGATCCGAACCCCGAGCCCGCCGGGATGACCGGCTATCTGTCGATCGGCAACCTCTCGATGACGGTCGTCTACGACGAAACCGAAATCCGTCCCGACGACACGTCGGATGAGACGCAGGCCGCACGCACCGCATCCGGGACGCGCGCCACGGCTCCCGACGTGGACAGCTTTATCGTGGAGATCCTCGACGCCGACAACGCGCAGGTACTCGAAATGACCTATGCCGAGCTCAAGGAGCAGCTCAAGACGCCGATGGAACTGAAGGTGGGCGTCTACCGCATGGAAGTCCGTTCGGAAGACACGATGCCCGGCGCGGACTGGGAACACCCCGTCTACGGTGCGACGAGCGACTTTACGATCACCAAGGCACAGACGACCTCGCCCGAAGAGGTGGTCTGCACCCTGCAGAACATCAAGGTCTCGGTGGAATATTCGCCCGAGCTGGCCGACATGCTTGCCGACACCAGCAAGGCCACCGTATCGCTGGGCGATACCAGCCTGGATTTCTCCAAAACCGAGACCCGGGCGGCCTATTTCAAACCGCTGGCCCTGGAAAACACCCTGAACTTCGCATTCGACGGCACCTTCGCCGACACCGGTGTCCCCGCTAAATTCAGCAAGCAGATCACCGGGGTCAAGGCCGGGCAGTGGCGCAAGGTTTCGGTCGTAATCGGCTACGCCGACAAGGGCAACATCCTCTTCTCGGTCAAAGTCGACAACAGCATCCTCCAGGACAACAAGTTCGTCGTCGACGGTACGGAAAACCTCGGGGAAGAGCTCCTCGAAGACCCCAACGCCCCGGCGCTCACCTGGCCCGGGCACGACATGACGCAGCCCTTCACGCTGACCGACGCCATGTTCGACGCGGAAGGGAACTGCATCGAACCGTTCGCATTCGACCTCTCCTCGCCCAACGGCATCGAATCGCTGCAAGTGACCGTCGGCTCCACCAACAGCCAGTTCCTGGCGTCGATGTCCGCCATCCAGTTGCCCCAAACATTCGACCTCTGCGCCCTCGACGCATCTTCGGCGGCAGGGATTATCCTCAAGGGCTTCGGCTACCCCGTAGGCAGCGAGCTCAAAGGACAGACGGCCAAGAGTTTCAACATCGCAGGGCAGATCAGGGCGCTCTATGAATTCGACGGTACGCACACCTTCGCCTTCACGATGACCGATGCAAAAGGCGTCTCGTCCGAAGCCGTACTGACGCTCGTAGTCGATAAAAGCTCGGGGCAGACGGGCCCCCGGATCACGTGGCGCGGCTACGACATCGACCAGCAATACGAAGTGCAGAAGGACATGGTGATCGACATCGACATCGAGGCCGACAAAGGCATCAAGTCGTTCTTCGTGACGATCGACTCCGAAACGCTGAGGCCGCTGCTGCCGGTGATCAACCTGCCGGAGAAATTCGACATCTGCGACATCCCCGACGAACTGGTCGAAGTCCTGCACGGCGAATTCGGGTTCCCGATCAACGAGCAGGTAAAGAACCGAACGTCGGTGACCTTCTCGATCACCAAATTCGTCGAGATACTGCTGGAAATCCCGGGCGAGCATAATTTCGTCCTCGACGTGACGGACAACGATAATGTACTGACACACAAGACTGTCAAACTCATCGTCCACTAAAGCCGACCGATAATGAAACGATATATCTCATATTTTGCCGTACTGCTCGCGGTGCTCCTCGGCGCGGCCTGCTCGAAAGACGACTCCGCCGCGGGCAGCGACAATCGCACGGGCGTCATGGCGATGACGGTCTCGACCCGGCAGACAGCCGACACCGGCGAATACGACCCGTTGCAGCACCAGACCGTCTACATCTACAACGACGAGGGCGGCCTGCTGCGCAAATACACCTCGAAAGAGGCCTGTCCCGAACGGTTGGAACTGTTGGCCGGCACCTACCGCGTAGCGGTCGAAGCCGGAGAGGAAGCCCCCGCCGATTTCACGAAACGGTTATACAAGGGCGAGGAGACGTTCACCGTCAAACCCGGCGAAACCACAAACGTTGCGGTCGTCTGCCAAATCGTGAACACCGTCGTAGAGGTGAAATTCGACGATTCGATCCTCCAGAACCTCGCCCCCGGCTATTCCGTATGGATCGCCGGCGGGGAAAAGGTCGACGAGCAAGCCGCCGAAGCGGGCAGCGTCCCGGCGCTCAGGTTCACGGCCGAAGGGACGGGTTATTACCCCCTGCCCGCAGGCATGACGTCGTTGGCCTGGCTCTTCCGCGGAACGCATGTCGAGGGTAAGAACGTGGAAATGGAAGATTACATCCCCAATGTCAAAGCCGGCGGCAAGTATACCCTCACGTTCAAATATTCGCCCGATCTGCCCGGTTATATCGACTGTGTGCTGATCAGCGTCGACCCCGGTACCGACGACAAGGACGACGAAATCATCTTCAGCCCCGATCCGGCCGTCATCAGCGAAGGGTTCGACATCGCCGAAATCCAGAAATACGTTTCCGGGGAGAAGAAATACCGGATCCTGGCCTTCTCGGAACTGACCCGGTTCACGGTTTCGGTAGGCGACAAGAGCTACGACGCGCTCAACGGCACGACCGAGGGCATCTCCCTCGAACCGGTCGACAAATACAACGTCCGGCTGACGCTCTCCGATGCGTTCTTCGCTTCGTGCCAGGCCGGCGACCAGAAAGTGACGCTCCGCATCGAGGACGCCAACGGCGGTTCCTCGGAGGTCGCTACGACCTACCGCCTGGAGGGGCTGGTTCCCGTAACGGCGGACGACTACGACCTGTGGGCCAATACGGTCACGCTGCGCGTGGTTTCTTTCACGCCCGGCACCACCGTGCAATTCGGCCTGCGCAGCAGCGGCGGCGAGTGGCAGCCGATGGCAGGGACGTCGCAGGGCGACGATTTCATCACGGCGACCTATGCGCCCCAGTGGGTTCCGCAAACCGTAAAAGAGCAAACCGTATATACGCAGGCCGCCGGCACGGGAATCATCGCGACACACAGCTACGACTTCAGAGCCATTATCAACGGCACGGAAACTACCGGAACATTTACGGCCGGAGAGGTACAGCCAATCCCCAACGGCGACATGTCGGGCTGGAGCATGACCGGAGGCTTCGCTTTTCCCAACGCCGCGGGAGAATCGTTCTGGAGCAGCGGCAACAATACCATGACAAAAACGCTCTGCACCTCTACCGACGTGAAATTCGGGAAGTCTGCACCGGCTGCAAAACTAACCAGCACCAATATGCTGGTATTGGCCGCAGGCAACCTGTTCACAGGAGAATTCGCCTATAAAAGTTTCACAGGCACCGTCCAGTTCGGACAAACATACGCATTTACGGCACGTCCTTCGGCAATGAAGGTAAAATACCATGCCCACGTCGGCACGGTCGACAAAGTACGCACCTCGGGCGATATTTGTCCCTATATCAAAAAGGGCGATCCGGACATGGCTCGTATTTTCGTCGCGATCGTCGACTGGAACGCCCCGCATGAGGTCGTATCCGGCATGACGACCACCAAAGGTGCATGGGATCCGGAAAAAGGCATCGACAACGTATCGGAAGGCAAAATCCTGGGATACGGATCGCTCTGGATCACGCAATCGACGGATGGCGAGGATATGCAGGACGCCGAATTAGACATCGTATGGTACGACCACGAGACGCGCCCTGCCGAAGGGAAGTATTCGCTCGTGATCTCATGTGCCTGCAACGCTTACGGCGATTATTTCACCGGTTGCTCGAAAAACGTGATGTACGTCGACGATTTCGAATGGGTATATTAACGATTAAACGTAAACGCACAACAATGCGCAAGATAACCACCAGTACGCTCCTGGCACTCCTGCTCCTGGCAGGCACGGCGCCGGAGAGCCGTGCACAACAGACGAACGCCGCGGCGTCCCTCGCCCCGCAGGCCGACAGCACGAGCTGCATGCAGCACGAGGAACGTCCTCAGACCGTCAACGAAATGCGGCGCCAGCGCGGCCTTACCGAAAAACACAACCTCTTCGTCCCGCGCGGGCAATGGATCTTCGGAGGAACGGCCTCCTACTCGACCCACTCGAACGATACGTACAGGTTCCTGGTCATCGAGGGCATCGAATCGAAGGGCTACACGTTCAAGGTCAGCCCGATGATCGCCTATGCCTTCCGCGACAACATGGCACTCGGAGGCCGTTTCATCTATTCGCGCTCGCTGCTCAAGCTGGACAAGGCCGACCTCAACTTGGGCGGCGAGGACTCCGACCTGAATTTCGAACTGAACGACTGCTATTCGCTGCAACAGAGCTATTCGGTGGCCATGATCTGGCGCCAGTACATCCCGCTGGGCCGCAACAAGCGTTTCGCGCTCTTCAACGAGATGCAGCTCTCGGGCGGCGGTACGCAGGCACGCTTTGCCAAGGACTCCCCGGTGAAGGGCACCTACCAGACGGGCTATACCTTCTCGCTGGGCATCTCGCCGGGTATCATCGCCTTCGCCACGAACAACATGGCCGTCGAGGTCAACGTCGGCGTGATGGGCATCAGTTACAGCCACACCAAGCAGGTACACAACCAGGTGACGGTCGGCAAGCGCGACGCCAGCATGATGAACTTCAAAGTCAATATCTTCTCGATAGGGCTCGGCATGGCATTCTATCTCTAAACACGGCACGCACATGAAACGAATCATACTTTCCATTTTATCGGTATTCATCACGCTCGGCGCCGCAGCGGAGACGGAACAAGCCCTCCCCGCAGTGCAGCGGGCCGCTACGGCCGCAGTCGAAGAAACCCCCTCCGGCAACGAGGACACCGTGCCCCCGGAAACTTCGGACACCCCCGGAACGGGCACCGAAGCCACGGCGGAAACAGCTTCGGGACTCGCCGCAGAAACGGGCACCGCAGCCGCAGCGGGCACCCTCGGCGCCCCGGCGGCAC
>ENA-ORSC01001106-ORSC01001106.1-human-gut-metagenome-genome-assembly--contig:-NODE-1106-length-19275-cov-5.551353_pt1 | contig 19275 bp, 20 predicted proteins | sample MGYA00242178_ERZ509140 | MGnify/ENA primary metagenome ERZ509140 (study PRJEB26280, sample SAMEA2338681) | human gut metagenome | biome: human gut; feature: human-associated habitat; material: faeces... | reverse complement strand
CGCACGGAACAATCCGTAGGCATCATAGTTGGGGACTTTTGACACCCACATCATTTAATTGAAAAAGTGAAATTTGTTTTCGGATACTTAGGAATTTTATTTTGTCTTAGTTGAAGAAAACGCCTGTTTTTATAAAGCGAAAGAAGGTGGATCGTGAAAATAAACCAATGCTTTTTTCTGATTCCGATAGGTTTGTTTGCAGTCTTTTTTGACTTGAGAAAGGGGAAGATTCCAAATGAGCTTATTGTAATAGGGCTTATTTTGGGCTGTTGTTTCCAGATCAGGCAGGCGAAAGCAGTGGGATTGCTTCTGTTTCTTGGAGGTGCGTGCATTCCTGTGGTGCTTGGTGCCGGGATTTATTATTTTCGCATGATGGGTGCGGGAGATATGAAACTTTGGGCGGTTGTCGGAGGATTTCTGGGACCGCAGAGGGCGGTATATTGTATGATTGCTTCGTTATTTGTCGGGGCGGTGTTGTCGATTTTTGTATTGCTCAAAAGAAGAAATCTAAAGACAAGGCTGTTGTACTTTTGTTCTTATATTCAAAGGCAGCAGAATGGTGTCTGGGAGCCATATCTGAATGAAAAGGATCAGGATGGAAGGTTTCATTTTGCAATTGCTATTTTAGGTGGGATTTTACTTTGTGCAGGAGGTGTTTATTGAAGTGAGTAAGGCTGTTTTTGCAATCTGTGATTCGGAAAGTATGTATATTTATAATCTTATGGAATATGTTCACAGCCGGAAGGGAGAAGAGTTTGAGGTGCAGGCGTTTACCGGAGTGGAAAGTCTCTGTGCGTGTGCGAAAGAGAAAACAATAGAGATTCTGCTGATTTCGGGGAAATTATTGTGTGAACAGGTCAGGGAACTGCAGATCCGCAAAGTTATGGTTCTTTCCGAAGGAGAGCAGATCTGCGAACTGTCAGAATATTCCGCAGTTTATAAATATCAGCCGGCGGACAGTCTGATTGCGGAGGTCATGGATTCTTATGCGAGAGTAAAGGAAGCACCGGCAGCTGCACTTTTCAAGCCGGAAGTGGAAGTGACCGGTATTTATTCGCCGGTCAAACGCACCGGTAAGACTTCTTTTGCACTGACACTCGGACAGCTTCTGGCAAGTACAAAAGCGGTCCTTTATCTGAATCTGGAAGAATATGCCGGTTTTGATGTATTAATGAACCGACAGTTTGACGGGGATATCAGTGATCTGATGTATTTCTCCGGAAGTGGCAAAGGCAATCTGATCAGTAAACTTGGAGGACTTGTGCAGACGATCAACAATCTGGACTATATTCCGCCCGCCTTTTCCCCGTTTGATCTGCGGAGTATCAAGTGCAGCGAATGGCTGGGACTGATCGAAGATCTCTGCTCCTACAGTTCGTATGAAGTTATCCTCCTGGATTTTGGAGAACAGGTGGATAACCTTCCGGAACTTCTGAATCGCTGTGGAAAAATCTATATGCCGGTCAGAGAGGACAGCATGGCTGTGACAAAAATTGCTCAGTATGAAAAGGTCATGGTTGCAAGAGAATATGAAGAAGTTCTTGGGAAAACCATAAAACTGAAGCTGCCGTTTCACAGCAGTTTCGGTAAAAAGGAACATTATGTGGAGCAGCTGATCTGGAGTGAACTTGGAGATTATGTAAGACAGTTAATACGCAAAGAAAGCGGGTAATGCATTGTGGAGGGAATGGAACAGAAACAGGAAAAACTGTATGCCCTTTTAAACGAGAAACTGGATCATACGGAAGAAATATCGGATGAGGAAATCCTTGTGGAAATTGATAAGCTGATCTGGGAGGAAGCAAAAGGGCAGTATATGCCGCTGTCAGAGAAAATCACGCTCAGGCAGCAACTGTTTAACGGGATCCGCCGACTTGATATTTTGCAGGAACTTCTGGAAGATGAGAGTGTGACAGAGATCATGGTGAATGGAACAGACGGCATTTTTGTGGAGAGAGAAGGCAGGATACGCTGCTGGGAGCACCGTTTTGTTTCGAAAACAAAACTGGAAGACGTTGTGCAGCAGATTGCAGGAAAATGCAACCGCATTGTCAATGAGGCAATTCCAATCACGGATGCCAGACTGGAAAACGGAGATCGTGTAAATATTGTACTGCCGCCGGTGGCTGTCAATGGACCGATCATTACGATACGGCGTTTTCCGAAAGAGCCGATCACGATGGAGCGTCTGATCGAGCTTGGGAGTGTTTCAAAAGAGGTAGCGGACTTTTTGAAACAACTTGTGTGTGCCGGATACAACATTTTTATCTGCGGCGGAACCGGTTCCGGGAAAACAACGTTCCTCAATGCACTTTCGGATTATATTCCAAAAGACGAGCGGATCATCACGATTGAAGATAACGCAGAATTACAGATACAGGGCGTGGAAAATCTGGTTCGTCTCGAAGCAAGAAAAGAAAATACCGAAGGAAAACATGCAGTTACGATCCGGGATCTGATCAAGAGCAGTCTGCGAATGAGACCAAGCAGGATTATTGTCGGAGAGGTGCGGGGCGATGAAGTCGTTGATATGCTTCAGGCGATGAATACGGGTATGGACGGATCACTCAGTACCGGTCACGGGAACAGTCCGTCGGATATGCTGGTTCGGCTGGAGACAATGGTTCTGATGGGGCTTGAGATGCCATTGTCCGCAGTACGCAGACAGATTGCATCCGGAATCGATATACTGATCCATCTGGGGAGACTGCGGGATAAGAGCAGGCGTGTCCTGGAGATTCGTGAGGTCACCGGTTATGATTATGAATCCGGAGAAATAGTAACTTCGGTGCTGTATGAATTTCTGGAAGATGGAAAGCAAAAAGAAGGGCGTGTCGTGGGAAAATTACATAAAAAAGAGGAGCTGTTCCATGTGCAGAAACTGATACGTGCAGGAATTGTGTGCCAGGTTCACGGTCGTTTGACCTGAACGTAAATAAGCAGTGAAAGCAGATTTAAAAGGGGTTTGTATGGATTATAAAGTTTATCAGATAACAAAAAAGGAAATGTTCAGGTATGCGGCGGTCTATATTCTGGCAGATGTTCTGATCAGTCTTTTATTTTACCGTTCTGTGCTTGCAGCCGTGGTTTTTCTGCCGGGCATCTGTTTCTTTTTCCGAGAAGTCAGAAGAGAACTGGCAAAGAAAAGAAGAAAACAGCTGGAGCGGGGATTTCTGGTCGGGATGCGGTGTGTTTCTACCGCCCTGACGGCGGGATATTCGGTTGAAAATGCATTTACGCAGGCATATGAAGAACTTCAGAAATTGTACAGTGAAAAAGAACCGGTTTTACAGGAATTTCGCAGGATTCGTGTGGGAATCCTGCTAAACCGGACGATGGAGGAGCTGCTTTCTGATCTGGCACAACGCAGCGGAGTGGAAGATATTGAGATTTTTGCTGAGGTATTTGAGACAGCGAGAAGAACCGGAGGCGATCTGATCGCCATCATACGCAGCACGACTGCCTCTGTATCGCAGAAGGAAGAAACCAGACAGGAAATTGAGATCTGTCTTTCAGCAAAGAAAATGGAGCAGAACATTATGAGTCTGATTCCATGTCTGCTGATTGCCTATGTGGGACTGGCTTCACCGGAATTTTTAGATGTGATGTATCAGAATCCGGCGGGGATTGCAGTGATGAGTATCTGCCTTGGTGTTTATGTGTTTGCTTTTTTGATGGGAAGGAAGATTGTAGCGATTGAGATATGAAGAAAAGATGATGCAGCCGTTTTATAAAATCGGAAAATGGATCGCATCAAAAATGGTAAAGAAAGAAGATGTAAAATATCAGAAACTGGAACAGACACTGCAGTTTGTCGAAAATTCGGCAAAGGAAAAAGACGCTTTTGAATTTACCGCAAGAAGAATTGCAAAAGTAATGATGATTCTATTCTGGGGCATAGGACTTTGTTTTCTGGCAGCCGTTTTTACGGGAGAAGCAAAAGAAATTACGTTTCTTGCAAGACCTTCTTATGGGCAGGGAAGCATGGAAACGGATCTGGAAGTACAGGTAGAAGGGGAAGGAGAAGCACAGAAAATCCCGATTTTGCTGCAGGAAAGACAGTACAGTGACCAGCAGATCGATGAGTTTTTTCAGCAGGCGATCGAAGATCTGGAAAGCGTGATTCTCGGGGAAAATATATCGATGCAGGAAGTAAGAAGTTCCCTGGAATTTCCTTCTTCTGTTTTAGATGGCAAAGTGAAAGCAGACTGGTTTACAGATGATCTGGGTCTTATTGATGAAAAAGGAAACCTGGTCGGGGAGGCGGCAGAGGGTGGTACGCAGGTACAGATTACAGTAAATTTTTCCTGTCAGGACAGAGAGATGGACTACCGTTTTTCTGTGTGTGTTTTTCCGCCGGTGCGTTCGGAGGAAGAGAAACAGCAAAAACAGATTCAGGAACTTTTACAGAGTGAAGAACAGAAAAAAGTGCAGGAAGAACAGCTGAGGCTTCCGGGTGAAATAGAGGGCAAAAAGCTGGAATGGAAAAAAGAAAAAGAATCGCCCGTGCAGATGATTGCGGTTCTGGTGGTTATCACAGCATTGTGTATCTGGATGCTGGAAGAAGAAAGATTACAGGCAGCAGTCAAGAAAAAGCAAACGGCTCTTACCATGGAATATGCTTCCTTTCTCTATAAATTAATGGCATTGCTGCGGGCAGGGCTTACGATCCGGGGAGCTTTTGAAAGGCTGGCACAGAGCAGACAGGTCCGTGAGCACTATATAGACGAAGAAATACGGCGTTGCTGTAACGAAATGAAAAGTGGGGTTCCGGAAGCACAGGCATATGAAAATTTTGGCAGAAGATGTCAGCTTCCGGAGTACATCAAAATGGGAACGATACTGGCACAGAATCTGAGAAAAGGTTCTGATGGACTGGCGGATCTTCTGGAGGCAGAAGCTTTGCGGGGAATGGAAGAGCGGCATCAGCTTGCACGAAAACTTGGAGAACAGGCGGGAACGAAACTCATATTTCCAATGATGCTGATGTTTGGTGTGGTGTTGATTATTCTGATGGCACCGGCACTGATGTCATTTTCATTTTAGAATTACTGTGCATCTTCTGGGAAAGGAGGTGAAAATATATGACACATGTGCAGGCATTTCTGAAAGATGAGCAGGGAATTACAACGGTAGAGATTATCCTGATTCTCGTTGTACTGATCAGTCTGGTCATCATCTTCAAAAAACAGCTTACCAATCTGGTAAACAAAATCTTCAGCAAAATCACAAGTCAGAGCAACAGTATCTGATCCATTCAGTATCTGAAAAATTCAACATGAAAACATTTAGAGAACATTTAAAAACGCAAGAATGCACAGAGATTTCGCCAGATGAATATCAGCAAAACAATTACTCACCACTTGCAGAAGTGGGAGTCTTCTCGACTGAGATAAAAATCATGTGTCTGGTCTCATGTGCAGCATAAACTCGGGAGGGGAGTAAATGTATAGAAATAAAGGGACAATTACGGTGTTCCTCAGTTTGATCAGTATGCTGTTTTTGTCCCTTTTCTGTACGATGGCAGAATCAGTAAGGGTGCAGGCAGCGAGATTTCAGGCAGCGGCAGCTTTTGATATGGGATTGTTTTCCATTTTTGGAGAATATGACAGAGTACTTCTGGAAGAGTATGATCTGTGGTTCCTGGATGGGAGCAGTGAAGAGCAAAAAATCAGAGAAGTGCTGGAGACAAAGCTGGAAAAATATATTCAGCCAAATATCAATCCCAGATATAATCTGGCAGCAGGGAGAAGCTGGGATGTATTTCCCACAGAGCTTGATAGATGTACGGTGGATAAGTATGCTCTTGCGACGGATCACGGTGGACAAGTGTTTTACAGTCAGGCTGTGGAAAATCAGAAAGAACTGTTTGTCGGGGAAGCGGCATCAGCTTTAAAGAAAAATATAAAACAAATGGAAGAGGGGCATCAAAAAGGAGAAGAATATCAAAATGAAGAACAGAAAGCAGATGAGGAGTATCAAAGGGCACAGGCTGCTCAGATGGAAGAAAAAAAACGACAGGAATCCGAAAAAGAAAATGCCGAAAAGCAGGAAGAGTCGGATATAAAGGAAACAGAGGCTGTTCAGGCAAAAGTGGAGAATCCGCTTGATCAGATAAAGAAAATCAAAAGTATGGGGATTTTAGGTCTTGTCCTGAAAGATGGTACAGTGGTTTCTGATAAGACAATAGAAAGAAAAAATCTGCCGTCTGAGCGTAACCTGCAAAAAGGTTCACTTCTTGTCAATGAAATTTCTGCGGATCCAGTTTCAGAAGCCATTTTTTTGAATTATCTTCAGAAACATTTCCGGTGTGCAGTTGATGAAGGAGGAAAGCATCAAAAGGGAAGCAAAGAACACAGTCTTTCTTATGAACTGGAATATATCATCGGCGGACAGAAAAGTGACAGAGAAAATTTAAAGAAAACGGTCAATCGCATTCTGCTGATCCGTGAAGGTATGAACTATGCTACGCTGGCAAAAAGTGCCAAGATGCGAGGGGAAGCGATGGCACTGGCAGCTGCGATCACAGGGGCAGCAGCACTGCCGGAATTTGCAGGAGCATTGCAGAAACTGCTGATGCTTGCCTGGGCATATGGGGAAAGTCTGCTTGATGTGAGAACGTTGCTTGCAAAAGGAAAGGTTCCGATGCTCAAAGCAGAAACAGAGTGGAGACTTCCTTTAGAAAAGCTTGGGATGCTGGCGGAGGTTTTGAAAGAATGTGATGCCGGCGGCGGAAACGGGCAGTCTTATGAAGATTATCTTTCTGGTTTATTGATACTTGGAAAAAAGCAGCAGCGTAATTTGAGAGTGCTTGATCTGATCGAGTGTAACCGGAGAATGGAAAAGGGCGGAGAAATCTTTCGGGTGGATGCACTTGTGGCACAGGCAGAGGCAAGTGCAGACTTTGAACTGGCTCCTGTTTTTCTGAAGGTTCCGGCAGTCTGGATGCATGTCAGAAATCAGGGGACTGCTTATACAATAAAAGGACAATATGGCTATAGGCAGCCGTAGAAAAGAAGGTATTTAAGGATGTTCTTTCGGAGAATTTCCCGTATGAAACGCAGAGAGAAAGAATATAAAAATTTGAAAATGAAAGGAGGCGTGCTCTCTGTCTGGTTCAAAATTAAAAATATTAAATCATTTAACAGACATCCCCCTGGCTGTTATCAAAAAATCCGGGAGAACATCCTTAAGTGCCAGTCTTACAGTGGAAACTGCACTTGTGCTTCCGATTTTTCTGTATCTGATGCTTGGTGTACTCTTTTTTGTTCAGTTTATGGAAACGGCCGGAGCTACGGAACAGAAAATCCATGACCGGGCAAAACAGATGGCAGTCTATGCTTATGATTCACGGCAGATAACAGATCAGGACTTTCATCTTGGATATTCTACTTTTTCAAGAAAAGAAGATGAAATTGATCTGGTGTCGGCGTATCGAATCAGCAGTCAGATGCCGGTATTTTCTTTTGGAAAACCGCAGATTATCCAGAGAGGATTTGTAAGGGCATGGACCGGGAGGGATTTTCGCAAAGAACTGCAGAAAGAAGGAAATGAAGAAAGCAAAGAGAAGGTTTTTGTGACCGCACATGGTACCGTTTACCATAAAAGTCTGAAGTGTACTCACCTGCGGCTGTCTGTGGAGCAGACAACGGTTACACAGGCAGAAGCCAGAAGAAATCGCTATGGAGCGAAATATTATGCCTGTTCATGCTGTAAATCCGGAGTTGGTGCAGCAGTTTATATTACAGATACCGGCAATCGTTATCATGCCAGACTGTCCTGCAGCGGATTAAAGAGAACGATCCGGGAGATACCGCTGTCAGAGGCAGGGAAACGTAAAGCCTGTTCAAAATGTGGAGGGTGATCATAAAAATGAAGAATCAGATTGTTTATATTCTGCCGGGAATATTTCTGCTGATAAACGCCTGGTATGATATAAGAAAACGAAAAATATTATTGCACAGTATATGGATATTTACAGTTTTGTGGATTCTTTTTCTGATGTTTGTGGATAAAGAGAAAATCTGGCAGGCATTTGGTGGAATACTTCCGGGAATGTTTCTGCTTGCCAGTGCTTATGCGACAAGGCAGGCCATTGGCTATGGAGATGGACTGGCAGTTTGTGTGTGCGGTCTGTATCTTGGAATGGGACAGACCTTTGCGATGTTGTTTTATGCATTGCTGTTCTGTTCCGTGGTTTCAGCTGTTATGCTGGTGTGCAAAAAGAGGACTTACAAGACAGGCGTGCCATTTGTGCCGTATCTGATAGCGGGATATTTATGCACGTTTTTGCAATGACTGGGACGGAGATGAAAATTATGCAAAAAATCAAAAGAGATTTGAATGGAAGTTTTACGGTGGAGGCTGCACTGCTTATGACAGTGCTGATTCCGTTGCTTACCGCCCTTATTTATCTTGGATTTTATCAGCATGATAAGGTCTGGATCGCAAATAAGACGAGAACAGAGGCGATGGAAGCAGCCCTGGACCAAGACAGAAAAAACCAGACGGACTGGAGCGGAGTGCTTGCCTGCGGCAACGTTTCCGGTGGTGTAAAACGTGGAAAAAATAAAGTGACAGCGACAGGAAAGGCAACGTTCAGAATTCCGGGATTTGTGGCACGCTTCTTTATGGGCGGGCAAATGGAAATAAACAGTAAAGCGGAAGTATCCGTTAAAAATGCAAAAAAACAGATTCAAAAATATCGAAATTTGCAGCGGGCAGGGGAGGGATAACTTTATGGATGTTTCTTATCGCAGAGATAAAGATCATAATTATATGATACTGGATGCTCCGGGGGAACTGACCGGCGAGGAATATCAGGTACGGATGCTGGTTGGAAATCATATTCCTCATTTATTAAAATGCAATCGCCGGATGATGGACGGAAAAGCGGTCTTTTTTTATGAGGTTACCGGAATGCAGCCGATGTTCCGTGTGTTTGAAAAAAGGCAGATTAATCAGGAAGAAATGGTTGAACTTTTGCAGGATATCAAAGAGGCACTGGAAAACACCCAGAGATATCTTTTAGATGGAAATCAACTGCTCTTTGAAGCGGAATTTCTCTTTTTTCATACGCAGACACGGGAATGGAATCTGTGCTATCTTCCGACGTATGATGGAAATATGACAGAGAGTTTTCGAAAGCTCTCAGAATACCTGTTAAAAAGACTGGATCACAGTGACGAACAGGCAGTGATGCTTGGATACGAAGTATACAGCAAAGCATCCGAAGAAAATTATCGGATATCGGAAGTGCTGCAGATGATTTATCAGGTTGGACGGAAAAATTGTGCTCAGGAGGAAGGATTGCCGGAAGACACGGAACAGTCAGAGAAAGTGAAAATTTCAAAAGAGTCGGAAGTTTCTGAACAGGAAAACTTTGAAGATCTTTGTTCCGAGGATTCGTTTTTCGAGCAGGAAGAATCAGAATACACGATTCCGGAAAATATTGAGAACATCAAGACTGCGAAGCAGAGAGAAAAAGGCATTTCTAAAAATGAGAATGATATGCAGAGAAGGACGGATAAATATAGAGGTCAGGCGGAACAAAAAAAACAAATTCAGAATAAAAAAACAACCGGCTTAAAAAAATCAATGAAACAGAAAAAAACAGCCGGGCGTAAAAAAGCAGCCAAATATAAAAAATATGCAGGCTATGTAGTAATTTTTATTCTATTGGCAGCAGTGGCAGCCGTACTGGTGGAATTTGAGGTATTAAGTACCGTTCAGGCCGGAGGGATGCTGTTTCTGGCGGCTGGCATTTTTATTTATGTGGCAGGGATTCAAAAGGAAAATTTCCAAAAAGGTGAACGGAAGAAATCACAGGTATCGGATGATTTTGATGAGGAGATGGGAACCTGTATTTTGCAGCAGGGAAAAAATATTAAGATAGCAGTTCTGGTCAGTCTGAATCCGGAGGAGTATGTTAATATTCTGCTGTATCGTGAAGAAACCCGGATAGGAAAAGAAGGACGGCAGGCGGATGTCTGTATCGATAGGGATGTGATCAGCCGTGTTCATGCAAAAATTCTGAGAAGAGAGGAAGAATATTTTCTGATGGATCTGGATTCGACAAATGGAACGTACATAAACGGAAAAAGACTTGGCGGGGATGGCATGGAAAAACTACAGCAGGGTGACCGCGTTTCTTTTGCGGATCTGGAATACATTTTTCAATTACAATAAAGATAGCATATGATATGTCAGAAATGACGGATGAGAATTGTAAAACTAAAAAAAACATAAAAAATACACCTTTGTCTGTTACAGAAAGACTTCCTGTAGTATACTGAAGTCTTAGAATGTTGGGGAAAACTTAAGGCATAAAATCACGCTTGTGCAAAAATATCGCAGTCATTCTTAAGTGTGGTTTCAGGCGTTAAAACTGGCATCATATTATACAGAAGGAGGTGAAAAAGTAGCGAATGGATGAAATCAGGGATTTTTTGAGATCTCGTTCGGTTGCAAATCTTACGATTGTCATCATTAATGTTGCAGTATTTCTGATCCTGTCCTGTTTTGGTGATACAGAAAATGCAGATTTTATGGCGGCACATGGAGCAAGTTACACTCCTTATATCGTGCAGGATGGAAAATATTATCTTCTGATTACCAGCATGTTTTTACATTTTGGATTGAGCCATCTGTTTAACAATATGGTAGTGCTGATCTTCATGGGAGATATACTGGAAAAGAAACTTGGAAAAATAAGATATCTTCTGATTTATTTTGGAGGAGGTATTGCAGGAAACTGCCTGTCCGTTTATATGGACATAAAAAGAGCGGAATTTCCGGTTTCAGCGGGTGCATCCGGTGCAATTTTTGCTGTGATGGGTGCAATCCTGTGGCTGGTAATAAAAAACAAAGGAAAGTTGGATGATATTTCCGGCCGAAAATTTGTGCTTATGATCGTGCTTTCTGTTTTCCAGGGTTATACAAGCATGGGAGTTGACAACAGTGCACATATCGGTGGTCTGATCATGGGATTTCTGTTATGTATGATTCTCAGCATAGGGGTAAAACAATCCGAAGATGACTACCTGACATATGATTAAACAGTGTGTCTGATTTATCCAGATTATCGGAAGTGTTTTTACTGCCGGAAGTATCTTCCGGAAAAAGAAAAGCAATACTGCCGTGGTGTGCCTCGATAATACCTCTGGCGATCGGAAGTCCAAGACCGGTACCGTTTGGTTTTGTAGTGACAAACGGTTTGAAAAATTCAGTCTGCTGTTCTTTGGAGATGGAAGCTCCGTCATTTATGATATCGATCTGAAGGCAGTCCTGTTTTTCAACAACAGAAAAAGATACAGATTGTGCGGCAGATTCAAAGGAGTTGCGGAGCAGATTGGTAAGAGCCTGATTTAATTTCAGGGGATCAACCGAAAGTGTCGGCAAATTTTCCGGAACAGAAATCTGATAGGAAATCGGGGAATCCGGAAAAAGCAGATATACAGACTCGGATAATTTTAAGAGGAACGGAGACATTTCCGTAACACTGAACTGACAGCAAAAGGTGTTGTTGTAACAGGAAAGATCATCGAGAAGTCTGCGAAGAAAAAGCATTTCTTCGGTGATATCACTCCAGAGTTCGTTCTGCTTTAATTCTGGATGATCTTTTTCAAGTAACTGGAGATAGCTGTTGATCAGAGTGACCGGATTGCGTACTTCATGTGATACTTTTGAAAGAGCAAAGCGGTAGTCTTCAAGTTGTTTTTCGAGAGAAGATTTATCAGCAGCCATAGTGTATTCCTCCGATTTCTGATTTTTTATTGATTTCAGGATTTTGACCCTGGTATATTAAAAAGTGTATCATTTGGGCAACAAAAAAGCAAACAGAAATAAACGACATAATTCGACAATAATTGTATAAAAACGAATAAAAGTAAAGTTTTTGGCAGGAATAAACAAAAAAGTGCAAAAAATTAGGAAAACATATTGAAATTAAAAACGAAAAGCATTAATATATAGCATAACAGATAAAGTGGATAAATTTGGGTAGCACTTTATTGGAACAACAAAAAAGGAAGGGGAAATGACTTATGAGAGATGATAAGTGTATTTTTTGTAAAATTGCAAATGGTGAAATTCCATCAGCTACGTTGTATGAAGATGAAGATTTTCGTGTGATTCTGGATTTGGGACCGGCGACGAAAGGACACGCTTTGATTCTGCCGAAGAATCATTTCGCCAATCTTTTTGAAATACCGGAAGATATGGATGCCAAGGCATTTATTCTTGCCAAAAAGATTGCAAAAAAAATGAAAGATGTTTTTGGATGTGACGGCGTAAACATTGTGCAGAATAACGGTGTTGCGGCAGGTCAGACGGTATTCCATTTTCATATTCATCTGATCCCGAGATATGAAGGAGATCATGCAGGCGTAACTTGGAAACCAGGAACTCTCACAGATGAGCAAAGAGAAGAGATTCTGCAGAAATGGAAGTAACAGGGGATGTCGAAATATCGGTAGGGAGAAGAGTAGGATGAACGAAAAGAAATTCACAGAAGTCTTTAATAAATATAACAGGCTTGTGCGAAAAATGGTGATCAGCAGATCTGGTAACGATATGCTGGCAGAGGAGATTTGTCAACAGGTATTCTTACAATATTTTGAGCAGATGAACAACATCTCAGAAGAGTTGATTCAGCCATGGCTTTTGCTGACAACAAGAAATATGGTCTATGATTATCTGAGAAAGATGCAAGTCCGCAAAGATACACACAGCATCAATGGAATCGAAGATTTCATGGTGATCCATGAGGATAATACAGAGCGTGTCATAACCAGATTATCTCACAATATGCTGACGGAACGTATTCTTGAAGAGTTATATGACAAGAAAAAAGAATGGTATTATGTGATCATGGACATCTGTATTTTGCAGATGAGTTATGAAGAAGCAGCGAAGCACCTAAACATTGAAGTACAGGTGCTTCGTGCAAGACTCTACAGAGCCAGAAGATATATTCGAAAGAAATATGGAGAAGAATATCAGGAACTTTAATTTTTTCCGGAAGTAACTTCTTCAATCAGAGAGGTGATTTTTGAAATAGCATCGCTCTGACCGCTTTTTTCCATAGCAGCTACATAGTCAGCACGTTTTTCGTATAGTTTATCTATGATTGGCAGTATAATAGTTGGTGCCAGATTTTCTTCGGTAAGAACTTCACTGAATCCCTGATTTTCAAAGGATTCTGCGTTGAGGATCTGGTCGCCGCGGCTGGCATTTGCGGAAAGCGGAATCAGCAGATTTGGTTTTCTGAGTGCCAGCAACTCACAAATAGCGTTTGCACCTGCTCTGGAGATGCAGACATCGGCAAGGGCAAACAGATCAGCAAGTTCTTTTTTGACGTATTCGAACTGAATATAACCTTCCATATCTGTTTTTGTCGAATCTAATTTTCCTTTACCGCAAAGATGGATGACCTGATATTTTTTCAAAAGTTCAGGCAGAATACCGCGGACGGCATCATTGACGGCAACAGATCCCTGGCTTCCGCCGATAACGAGGATAACCGGTTTGTTTGCGGCAAATCCGCAGAGGTTCAGTGCGGCAAGTTTATTGCCATGCAGAAGCTCTTCACGAATCGGTGAGCCGGTCAGGACTGCTTTTCCTTCCGGAATGTAACCCATGGTTTCAGGGAAGTTGCAGCATACTTTTGTTGCAGCAGAAAGAGAAATCTTGTTTGCAAGTCCCGGTGTCATATCGGATTCATGGATAATAACCGGGATATGGAGATGTTTGGCTGCAAGAACAACAGGAACAGCTACAAAACCGCCCTTGGAAAAAACAACATCCGGTTTCAGCTTTTTCAGGATTTTACGTGCCTCACCATAGCCTTTTAATACACGGAACGGATCAGAGAAGTTTTTTGGATCAAAATAGCGTCTCAGCTTTCCGGAAGCAATTCCATAGTAAGGTACGTTTACATCTTCAATCAGCTTTTTTTCGATTCCTTCATAGGAGCCGATATAGTGAATATCATAACCAAGTTCCCGCAGTTTTGGGAGCAGAGCAATGTTAGGTGTTACATGACCGGCGGTACCACCGCCAGTTAAGACGATACGTTTCATGTTTATCCTCCCTGTTTTGGTATTTTGCCTTTAAAGCAGACAGAAGGGGCTGTTTTAAAGGGAATATACTAAGTTTAAATATTATGATGTGATTGTCAAAAAATACTGTAAAACCACACTTGTGCAGGCACTTTGTGGTTTCAGGATTTTGACTCTGGTATCATCTTATACTGTTATTAAAAAAAGTCAAGAAGGGACTAGAGGATTTATGAAAAAGAATGAGGGGAAAATCAGGAATATTCATTCACGTCAGAACCGGGAGAACCTGAAGGAAGCTGAATTTGATTCAAAACTTTATTCAACGATGCGAAGCAATTTTGCAAAAGAGGGAAAGAAAATTGCAGGCGAGCTTGAAAATGATGAAAAACTGGATTATGTAGGTGATGCTCCGGATCTGTTAAATAAAATTGTCGGACAGCTTAGAGAAGAAGGCAAATGGGATGATAACGCCTATAGACAGGAATGTAAAAAAGAGCTTTACGATCTGTTGCCGCAGGAAGATCAGATTGCACTGAGAAGAGGACGGAAACTGGCAAAGATCGAAGAAAAATGGAAGAAGAACAGAAAAAAAATTATGCAGCGGGCAGCAATCATTGTGCTGGTCGGAGGAGTTTTTGCGGCTGGATTAGGAGCGGATGCGAGCAGAGAGCGTATTATGAATGTATGGGGAAGAGTTACAAGTACAGGGCAGAGGTTAGTTATAGATAAAACAGATGATACGATTTTGAAGGGCAAGGAAGATGAAGATAGACACAAGATAAAAGAAGAATTAGGAATTAACATACCCAAACTCATATATAAGCCAGAAGGTATGAAATATGTAAGTTATGATCTTGATACAAAGCTTCAAACAGCAAATATGAATTATTTAACTGAGAATAAAAAGTATTACTATATGTATGTAAGTAAAAAAGCAACTGATTCACAGGAAGTGATTGAGATTGATGGAAAAATTATGAATCAGCATTTGCTGAGTGTGGAATATTTAGATAAAGGTGTAAAGGTGGAACAGATTCAAGAAGATAGTGGAAGAAGTTTATATAAAGCAGATTTTTACTATAACGATGTCTATTATTTGTTCATGGGTGAAATGGAAAAAGAGCAGTTTGATGAAATAATTGAAAAAATTATGTTTTAACGCGTCACTTTTTTCCTTCTGAAACGTTTATTATAGTGTAATGTAAAAAACAGAGATAAAGGAGGAGAAAAACATGAGGATGAAGAAAGTGTTCAAAGCGATGCTGGCAGCGACGGCCTGTGCGTGTATGCTGACTATGCCGCTTAATATCCATGCGGCGGAGCCGACAGATGGTCTGGTGGTCGATGGATCGCTGCTTACTCATAATGACAGTACAGAGACAACGGAACTGTTTGAATGGCGATTTGATAGTCCAGAGTCAGATGTAGCACCATTAGGTACTTATTATGCTAAGGGTCATGCTGGAATTTCAAAAGTAAGTTCAAAATCTGCTTACATAACAGCGAGAACAGATTGCTATGAAAATTGTGATACTGTGGTAGCAGAAGTGAATTTACAGCGTCTGGAAGGAAATACTTGGGCATATGTAACAACAAGAAGTAAAACCGGAAATAATACAGGGAGTGTCAAGGTAAGCGATACGGTTCGTGTAAAATCAGGCTATTATTATCGTGTGGTATCTTTCCACAGTGCTACCAAAAACGGAAAAAGAGAGGTTGGTTCAGCTACCAGTGAGAGTCTTTATATCGGCTAGCCTGCTTTGAAGCATGAGCTGTACTGAGATTCATTGTAAAACGTATAAATTCACATCGTATGTAAATGACAATGACATAAATCTTAATATTCCTATCGCGATTGTGAATGTCTCCATCTACAGTGAATCAACGTACAGGCTGACGTGTGAATGGCGTGAACAGTTACGTGAATTTTATTTTTCATTGCGAAGAGAATAAATGTATTTATGATGTGTGAGTGTAACGATTTGGTGCAGGTCGAAGCATCATCCTACTGCTGAAACTGTGAAAAGCACGGAATGGTTATGTGTGAGTTTAAGCAAAAATATATTAGAGCGTGAAAAATTGTTCAGGTATGAACAAAACTCTGAAAAAACAAGCCGCCCCGGGATGCGTGAATGTCCATTACATTACCTTTCATGGCAGAACGGTTTTCGCCAAAGATATGGCGAGTGATTTAAAATAGAAACTACAAAAAACAAAAACGAAAGAATTACAAATATGCAAAAACAAAAACTGTGCATACCATGCGTGGGGCTTCCCTCCTTTGCAGTTGTGCCGGGCTTGTTCTGCAAAGGAAGTATGGTTGCATCATGCTTTTGATTGCAAGGCAAGGGGAGAGAGCGTATGCAAACGAAATATTTTAAAAATATGTTCCAGAATATTTCACAGGGAGTTATGTATTCCACAGGAGTTGCAGATTCAGAGACAAAGAACAGCTGGGTAGCCTGTTATATCTGTGCAGGAGAAAATGAGGAGTCTCTGGAATTTAAGGCAGAGAAAGCTTTTGCCGGATGTAAGGATGAGGTAAGGCTTGTGGCTGCGGGAGATGGAAGCGAGGCAACCATCCATCAGCTTATGGAATTTGTGAAAAAGAATCGTGTGGAGCAGGTGATTCTTCCTGGAAACCATGAAAAGGTGGCAAAAGAACTGCAAAGTGCCGGTGTAAAACGTGTGGTGGAGATGAAGCCGGGCAGCTCTTTATATGATGAAAAAGACTTCTGGCAGTTTAAGATACATTGTTATGGAACAGATGAGGGTTGTTTCCTTGTAATGTTTGCCGGAGATAAAGGAATAGACTGGAAAATAATGGACTGTCTGATGAGTGTCAGAATTTTTGATAAAGCCAAATGCGGAAGTCCTCAAATTGATATGGAAAATCTTGTGTGTTGTGCCAGATGTGGGCTGTATAATGATTTTGATGTGTGCAAAGGCCATAACCAGAACACAGGAAAAGGATATACAGCAGGTGCGATGCTTCTTGGTAATATATCACTTAAAAAGTATTCAGAAGCAATAAAAAGGGATTTCTCAGAGGTGAGAGATCAGATTCGTTACATTTCCATAACAGGAAATATGAAACAGGCAGATGGGGAACTGAGTACGTGGATTGGGGAATCACGTACGGAATTAAATCACTATTATATTTTACCATCCGGATGTGCAGACACAGGAGATTTTATAACAAAAATCCTTTCCGAGTCGGGACGCAATCGCGTATACCTGACAGGAGAGAAATGTGGTGTTTGCGGATCGGGATTTTTTATTTCCCGAAAGCTGGATTAAAAATTACAGTACTAAAAAATCAGAATATGTGATAAAATAAAAGCAGGAAAACAGAACGGAACAGATTATCATTAAAACAGAGAGAAGGTGTTTTTATGAGGATTACATTTTTGGGAGCCACGCATGAGGTGACTGGAAGCTGTACTTATCTGGAAGCCTGCGGAAAACATATTTTGATTGACTGTGGAATGGAGCAGGGACCGGATGAATTTGAAAATCAGGAGATACCGGTTGCGGCAAGTGACATTGACATGGTACTTTTGACGCATGCTCATATCGACCATTCCGGTAAACTTCCGCTTTTGTACCAGAGGGGATTTCGGGGACAGATTTTTGCGACGAGAGCAACTGCGGATCTGTGTGATATTATGCTGCGAGACAGTGCACACATACAGATGTTTGAGGCGGAATGGAAGAACCGAAAAGGGCAGCGTGCCGGCAGGGCAGAAGTTGTGCCGTTGTATGATATCAACGATGCACAGGGAGCGATCAACTGTCTTGTTGGATGCGATTATGACAAAAAAATCAACCTTGCAGATGGAATCTGCATTCGGTTTGTGGATGCAGGGCATCTGCTTGGCTCTTCTTCCATCGAGATCTGGATCAAAGAGAACGATGTGGAGAAAAAGATTGTATTTTCCGGGGATATCGGCAATCTGAATCAGCCATTGATCCGTGATCCGCAGTATGTCAAAGATGCGGATTATGTTGTGATGGAGTCTACTTACGGTGACCGCAGCCATGGTGAATTTCCAGATTATGTGACGGAGCTGGCAAGGATCATCCAGAAGACGTTTGATCGGGGAGGAAATGTAGTCATACCATCTTTTGCAGTCGGACGTACGCAGGAACTGCTGTATTTCATCCGCAAAATAAAAGAAGATAAGATGATCCACGGCCATGATCATTTTGATGTTTACGTGGACAGTCCGCTGGCGATTGAAGCGACCCGCATTTTTATGAAGCACATGTATGAGGATTTCGATGAAGAGGCAACAAAGCTTGTTCAGGCGGGGATCAATCCGATCGGTTTTGAAGGACTGAAAACAGCGATCACAAGTGACGATTCCAGGATGATCAATTTCGATGAGAGACCAAAAGTTATTATTTCTGCGAGCGGTATGTGTGAGGCAGGCAGAATCCGACATCATCTGAAACATAATCTCTGGAGAAAAGAAAGCACGATTCTTTTTGTCGGTTATCAGGCAAAGGGAACACTGGGGCGTATTATATTAGAAGGGGCAAAATCCGTAAATCTGTTTGGAGAGGAAATAGAGATACAGGCGGAGATCCGAAGGCTTGCCGGTATCAGCGGACACGCTGACAATAATGGGCTGCTTAAATGGATCGGAAGCTTTGAAAAGAAGCCGGAGAAGGTTTTTGTGATTCATGGAGAGGACAGCGTGTGCCAGGTTTTCACAGATCGTCTGAGAAACGAAATGCATCTGGATGCAGGAGCACCTTACAGCGGTACGGTCTTTAATCTTGCGACGGGTGCGTATGAGAAAGAATGTGAACCGGTTCATGTGGTTAAGACCGAGAAGAGTCTGAATAAGGCAATGAAGGCAAATACTCCGTTTGCAAGACTTCTGGCAGCAGGTCAGAGACTGCTTACGGTTATCCGCCATAACGAAGGCGGAGCAAATAAGGATCTGGCGAGATTTACAAGTCAGATCAATTCCCTCTGCGATAAGTGGGACAGATAATGAGATGATGGTTTCGTACAGGTCAACGCATTTGTCACTGAAACCAAAAGAACATGATTTGAACGCAGAGAAGCGGATTGTGAATGTCCGCTTTACTGTATAAAAATCAAAAAGCTCAGGCTGCGGATGATACCGTGTGCCTGGGCTTTTGTAAGTGCGCCTAGCGGCGCACGTTTCTAACGGGTTAAAGTCCCGAATCCGCCCGGTAG
>ENA-ORSC01001105-ORSC01001105.1-human-gut-metagenome-genome-assembly--contig:-NODE-1105-length-19282-cov-4.267696_pt1 | contig 19282 bp, 20 predicted proteins | sample MGYA00242178_ERZ509140 | MGnify/ENA primary metagenome ERZ509140 (study PRJEB26280, sample SAMEA2338681) | human gut metagenome | biome: human gut; feature: human-associated habitat; material: faeces... | reverse complement strand
AGATGGCACATTAGCACCTTGTTGGGGATACCAAATAGATGAAACAGCAAGTGTAATTTATGGTGTTTATGAGCATTATAAAAACACTAAAGAACTAAAATTTTTACAGAGCAATATGAAAATGTGTGAAAATGCATTACATTTCTTATTCAAATATTTAGAAAATATTTTTGGCGAAAAAGAAGAAAAAGACTTAGTAAAAAAAGAGATAGAAGAGCAGGTAATAAAAGAAGGCAGACAAAAAGACCAAATCTACAAGCATGTAAGCTATGACTTGTGGGAAATGAACGAAGGTGTTCATTTGTATTCACTTGCAAGTATTTATGGCGCATTTAATGCAATGATTGGAATGTATGAGGAGATAAAACCTAAATACGAAAATAATAGATTGAAACTTGAAAAAATAGCAAAAGACATACAGAAAATAAAAGATGAAACAGAAAATATAAGAAAGTATGTTGAAAATAATTTGTATGATGAAAATACTAAAGTGTTACGCAGAAATACAGAAGATAGTAAAATGGATATTAGTACAATAGGAGCTGTTTATCCATTCGAATTGTTTGGAGCTGATGAGAAAAAAGTTTTAAACACTGTTGAAAAAATAAATATGACACTACGTACATATACAGGTGGATATTTAAGGTTTGAACAAGATAGTTACATGGGTGGAAAATACCCATGGCCAGTTACAACTTTGTGGATGGCAATGTATTATTTAAAAGCAGGAAATAAGAAGATGGCACAAGAATGTTTTAATTTTGTTGTAAACAGTACATCTTCATTAGGATTTATATCAGAACAGGTAGATAACAACACAATGAAGCCTAGTTGGGCAATTGGTTTAGGTTGGTCTCATGCAATGTTTATAATAACATTAGCAGAATTATTGAAATAATAATAAAAAAATGTTAAAATAAGTATGAAAGTGTAGAAATAAAATAGTTAACACGAGAAAGGAATATGAAAATTATGGCAAAGAAAAAACATGAGGCAGGAAAAATATTTGTAAAAGTAATGGCAGCGCTTTTAGCTTTATTAATGGTATTGGCAGTGTCTGCAACACTTATATTTTACCTAATGCAATAATAAAATTTGACGTTGATTAAATTCTAGAAATAGAGTTTAACAACGTCTAAATGTTTTATAATGATGGACTTATTTTTCACGAAGAAAGGACAGCAAAAAATGAAGGAAAATTTTATAACAAGTATAGTATCAACATGGAGCAATAGTATATCTGAATATTTTAAGCTATTACAAGAATATCCGATTAAACTAGTATCATTAATTTTGGATTTAGCAATAGTCATATTTATTGTAGTAAAAATGTTCCAAATAGCGAAAGGTTCAAGAGCATTGCAATTAATAAAGGGAATAATTTTGTTCATTCTTATAACATGGCTTAGTGGAATACTTAATTTAACAATAGTACACTCTGTTTTAACGGCATTTTTGCCTTCTGGAGTAATTGCACTTGTTGTAATATTTCAACCAGAAATAAGAAGAGGATTAGAACAAATTGGAACAAACAAGTTTACAAATTTATTTGGAATGGACAAGAGTATAGAAACTAAAACAAGAGAAGATATCTACAAGATTGTAATTGCTGTAGAAGAACTTGCAAAAACAAAAACAGGAGCATTAATCGTAATTCAAAGAGACATTAGCTTGAGTGATATTATATCAACAGGTATAGAAATGAATTCTGAAATATCTCCACAATTATTGGTAAATATATTTGTCCCAAAGACTCCGTTACATGATGGTGCAGTTGTAATTAATAATAACAGAATTGCAGCAGCAGCATGTATATTACCACTTGCAAATAACACAGATATTTCAAAAGAATTAGGAACAAGACACAGAGCTGCAGTGGGAATTTCTAAAGAATATGATGCAATAGCAATAGTCGTATCAGAAGAGTCTGGGAAAATATCTATTGCAAAAGATGGAACTCTAATTGTAGATGTTAAAGAAGATGCTTTGAAAAAAATATTAATAAAAAATATCATAACAAACAGATTGGATGAGAAAGAAAAGAACAAATTAGCAAGATTGAAGAATATTCAAGAGTTAAAGAAAAAAGATAAAGAAGAAAGTAAAGAAAATAAGGAAGCAGACAAATAATATGAGAAATATAAGACTTACCATAGAATATGATGGAAAATGCTATAATGGATGGCAAAAGCAGCCAGATAAATTAAACATTCAAGGAGAAATAGAAAGAGCAATATTTAATATAACAAAAGAAGAAGTAAACAAAGCCGTTGAAGCTGCAAGAGCAGAGGATGCCAGATTTAAGGCAGATATCGTCGCAAAGGGCGATGAGATAATCATTAGGTCAAATTGCAAACTTTAAAACAAACTCTAATATGCCAATAGAAAAAATGGCAATAGCAATAAATTCTCAATTAAAAAATAGCATTATAATAAAAAAGGCAGAAGAAGTAGATGAGAGATTCCATAGCAGATACAATGCAAAACAAAAAACTTACAGATATGTTATAAACAATTCCGAATATGGAACAGCTATATATAGAAATTTACAATACTGTTTTCCAATAAAATTAGATGCAGAAAAGATGAAAGAAGCGGCAAAATATTTTGAAGGAGAACACGATTTCAAGGCATTTAAATCTAGTGGAACAAGTGGAAAAAACAGTGTAAGAACCATATATAAAGCAGAAGTAAGAAAAGAAGGAGACAACATAATAATAGAGTTAACTGGAAATGGCTTCTTGTACAACATGGTAAGAATAATTTCAGGAACATTATTGGATGTTGGACTTGGAAAAATTAAACCAGAAGAAATACCAGAAATAATAGAATCAAAAGATAGGCAAAGAGCAGGAAGAACACTTCCCGCACACGGATTGTATTTAGTACAGGTTGTATATAATTAAATTTGTAACGAATAATAGTAAGAACCCATATTATATATAAACATAAACTTAGAGAGGAATGTGATATAATATGGATTTATTACTATTATTTTTTGCAATACCACTTGCTGTTATTATATTATCTATTGTCCTACAGAAAATACTTAAATGTCCATGGCTTGTAGCGGCAACTTTTTTTGCTATATTTTTAATAGTTACATTTTCGGTAGGAGATATAAGATTACTAATATTTACGGTGGTATACACAATAATTTCATATATTACGGCTTTAATATTTAGAGCAGTATGCAACCTTATGTGTAATGGAATAACATTAAGAAACATAAATACGCGAAACATTAATACAAATACATTAAATGCAAACCAAGTAATAGACAATGGAGATAACAGTATAGATGAAAACAATAATAACAATGTATGTAGTTGTTCTTGTGGTAACTGTTATAGAGGAAATTGCAGTTATAACTTAAATAGAAATTACAATGGATATAATTATAGATGTAGAAGATAGATTATATAAAATATGAATGAAATTTTTTGTTTGACATATAATAAAAAAAGTGCTATTATAATTATAGCAATTGCAATAAATGTTTCAAAGAACATAAAAAGACTAGGTGTACCATACCTAGTCTTTTCCTTGCTAATCATCGAAATCTTTTACAATTAAGTAAATTAGATAAAGCGCTAGCAATTTTATAAATTGTTTCAAAGAACAACCCTCCTTCCTGCCACTGAGCAAGTCGGCATATATAATATAAAATAGTTTATAGTCTTTGTCAACAAAAAAACTATAATATTACAAAAATGTTACAATACGATTAAACTTAAATTACAGTAAAAAAAATATTGTTTTTACCCTTAATTTGTTGTACAATTATATAAGTAATAATTTTGTCAAAATATTGACTTTTAGGAGGAAAAAAGTATGGCTACAAATCCAATGCAAAAAAAAGCGAGAAATTCATTTATATTAGGAGTGTTAATTACTTTTATAATTATGGCGTTAATAGTCGCCTATCTATTTTTACAAATGAAAAAATTGCAAGATGAACAGGCAAAAATGGCTGCAAACTATGTTAAAGTATGTATTTTGAAGAGTGACGTAGTATCAGGACAAATTATAACAAGTGATTTAATTACTACTAAAGAAGTTGATAAAAATACAGTTCCATCAAATGGTACTGCAACTATAACAAATTTAACAAATTATTTTTTAGAGGACAAGAGTGGCAATTCTGTAATTACAAATAATGGTAAAACTTATTTACAAAGAGATGGCAGAGACATAGAATTAAAAACAGAAGATGCAACTGGAGAATATTATATAGAGAATAATAATTCTAAAGAGTATGTAGAATTAACAACACCACCATTAATTGCCAAAATAGACATGAAGGCAAATACAGTTGTAACTTCATCTATGATTGCAAAATCTGATGAGAAGACAACAAATGATTTAAGAATTCAAGAATATAACATGTTAAGACTATCAAGCCAGATTGCTGCAGAAGATTATATAGATATTAGATTTAGAATGCCTTCTGGAGAAGACTACATTGTTGTATCTAAGAAAAAAGTTGAAATTCCACAAATAGATGGAGTAGATTCAGCAACTACAATTTGGCTACAATTAACAGAAGATGAAATTCTTACTATGAGTAATGCAATTGTTGAAAATTATATGATTGAAGGATCTGTGCTTTATACAGCAAAATATGTTGAACCTGGAACACAAGAAAAAGCTACACCAACATATGTTCCAAGTGAAGCAGTTCAGAATTTACTAAGAAATAATGATTCAAATATTTTAAATACTGCAAAACTAGCTTTACTTACGAGATATCAAGGAAATTCAGATGTAAGAAATAACATAAATAATACAAAGAATTCTATAGATCCAGATGATGTAGCAACAAATATCAGTACTGGAGTTAAACAGGAAGTTTCTACAGCACAAGAACAAAGACAAGATTACTTAGATGCCTTATCAGGTAACTAATAGATAGAATACTTCTAGGAGGAGACAAATGGAAAAGATAAATTTTATAGGAGCATATGATAAAACAGATTCTATAATGTATATTGCAAAAATTTTAACAGAAATGAAGAAGAAAGTTATAATAGTTGATGCAACAATAACACAAAAAACAAAATATGTTATACCAACTATAGATAATAGAAGTGAATATATAGCAAATTATGCAAATATAGATTTTGCAATAGGTTTTACTAATTATAATGATATAAAAACATATCTTGGCATGCCTCAATCTGCTGCATTTACATATGATTATATGCTTATAGATATTGATAATTCTGATTTGTTAAATAACTTTGATGTTTATAGTTCTAAGAAAAATTATTTTGTTACATCATTCGATTTATATGCATTAAAGAAAGGAGTGGAAGTCTTAAAAAGACTTTCACTACCTGTGGAAATAATGAAAGTATATTTTTCAAATTTAATGTCTCAGTCAGAAGATGATTATTTTAATTATATAGCTACTGGGTGTAGAGTAAAATGGAACCAAGATAAAATATATTTTCCATTATTAAATGAAGACCTAGATGTTATTAAAGAAAACCAACGATTATCTAAAATAAGATTTAAAGGCTTAAGCAATGAATATAAAACATCACTTATGGAATGGACTCAAGATATATGTGGAGACTCTAATGGAGTAAAAAAAGCATGTAGACAAATAGAAAGAGGAGTATAAATATGGCAGTAGTATCTTTTTGGGGAAATAACACAAAAGAAACAGGACAAACATTATCAGTTGTTGCACTCGGAACAGAAATGGCAATTGACCATAATAACAAGATTCTTATTGTGTCGACAGGGTTTAATGAAACAACAATGGAAGATTGCTTTTGGGAAAAGAAAAAGAATAATGGAATAATCCCAGAAAATGGAGTAAAAACAGGTGGAATAGCAAATGGCTTTGAAGGATTAATAAAAGTAATACAAAGCAATAGAACATCATCTAACATTATAAGAGATTATGCGAAAGTTGTATTTAAAAGCAGATTAGATGTATTACCAGCACCAACAACAAGAAACCCAAAGATGTATAATACTATAACATCATATTATAAAGATGTTTTAAAGTTTGCTAATAAAGAGTATGATTTGGTTCTTGTTGATGTAGATAAAAGAATAAGTGTTGAAGACAAATCAGCAATACTTCAAGTCTCGGACGCTGTTATGATTACATTTAAACAGGGATTAGAGGAAATTGAAGAAATAAAGCAACTTAGAGAACAATATCCTGATAAGAAAAAAACAAATATTATGTTTATGATGGGAAAATATGACTTTGATTCTAAATATAATGTAAAAAATATAACAAGAATGTTAAAAGAAACAAAAGAGATATCTGCAGTTCCATATAATATAGGATTTTATGAAGCTAGCATGGAAGGCAAAGTTGCAGATTTCTTCTTAAATAATAGAACTTTGAATGACAGTTCAAGTGCAAATGCAAAATTTTTGCAGGAATGCAAGAGGGGCTGTGATAATATTTTAGCAAAGTTGGAAGATTTAAAAATGAGAATGTAAGCCTAACGAAAGGAGAAAAATATGATTGCCAATCTTATATTGATAGTAGTTGTTTTAGGAGTAGCCTTTGCAATTATTCGTAGGTTTATTACCAAAAGACAAAACGAAGAATCAGATGAAAAAATGCAGGTCGATGATAGAACATATACATTGGAAATGATGATAAGCTTTGTAAAAAGAAGATTAGATGAAATTACTAAAATCAACTTGTATGATATAGGTCTTTCAGAGGAAGAATTAAAAAGAAGAAAGAATAAGAAATATGAATTAAAAAAGGCTTTAAAAGGTTGTACATATGGAGATGTAAATGATAAAAAATACATAAAAGAATTAATTTACGATATGTTATATAATGAATATGGAGTAAATGAAACAAATGTATCAAAAGCAATACCTTTTGATGTACCATCACTTTTAACAGCTCAAGATAAATTCGATATTATATTATATATGTACAAATCAGAATTTGGTTATGAAGCATTTGCTGAAATTATGAAAAAATATAACCTTGATGATTTGAAATACATAGAAGGGGAGTCAAAACCTTCATACGTTATAACTCCAGAGGAAATTGATGATATTTATGAAAAAGAAAACTTTGCATTAACATTCCAAGATAAATTGAATGTTGTTGTACAAAGAATATATCAACAGTATAAAGGTTATAGCAGTATAGATGAAATAAGAGATATGAATATAGATGGTATATCAGGTGGTGTATCTGGTCTTCCAGAAAGCTTCCTAAGCCAGGTTGCTCAAACAGAAGGAGATTACTTAAGCCAAATTTCTGAACATAAAGTACCGCGTGCTTGTGATAGTATTTGGATAATGTTCCATGGTAAATCTATACGTTTAGCTTTTCTTTCATTTGGAACAGAGGCAGAGCTTAAAAGAGTTTGCCAGAATATATACAAATTTAACAACCCAGGACAGTTATCAGATACAAATGGTTACAAGATTAACGAAATGAAAGATGGTTCTCGTGTCGTTGTTGTTAGACCAAGTATGTCTGAAACATGGGCATTCTTCGTAAGAAAGTTCGATGTTAAGCGTGCAACACTAGAACAAATAGTAAAATTTCCGGGAAAAGAAGATACAATCGATTTATTAAAATACTTAGTAAAAGGAGCTAGAATTATTTCTCTTACTGGTGAGCAGGGTTGTGGTAAAACAACAATGCTTATGGCCATGATAGAAAACATATACGAAACAATGAACCTTCGTATTACAGAAACTGCATTCGAGCTTCACTTAAGAAAAATATATCCAACAAGAAACATATTATCAATGCGTGAAACAGAAACAATTTCTGGACAGGCCTGCTTGGACGTTCAGAAAAAGACTGATGGTTCTGTTAACATCATCGGTGAGGTTGCAACTGACCCCGTAGCATCTTGGATGATCCAATCTGCACAGGTTGCTTCTAAATTTACATTATTTACTCACCACGCTAAAACATTCCCTGACTTGGTAACAGCACTTCGTAACTCAATGCTTAGAGCTGGTGTATTCAAGGATGAAAGAACAGCAGAAGAACAGGTTGTTTCAGTATTAAACTTCGATATCCACTTAGTTAAAGACTTTAGAGGTAGAAGATATATAGAAAGAATAACAGAATGTATTCCAGTTGAAGAAAGAAACGAATATACATTTGATTACAGAAAAGAAAAGACACTAGAAGGAAAATTAGACAAATTCATGGACAACGCAACAAACTTCTTCACAAAAACAACAAACAGAGAATTATATAAATACAGAAATGTATTAGAGTATCATGATGGAACATATGTGTTAACAAACCCTATAAGTGATCATAATATAAAAGAAATGTTGAATAATATGGATGACAGAGATGCAGAAGAGTTTAAAAAATTTGTTAAGAGAAATTATGGTATAGATGCACATAGAGACTCTGACGAAATAGAAGAAGAAACTAAATAATATCATCAAAGGAGGTGCAAAAAACAACATAATGAATAGCAAATTAATAATATATTTGATGGCTGGAGTTGGAGTACTCTTTATGGCAATTGTTGTTGCATATGTTGTATTAAGTAAAAAGCTAAAAGCTTCTGATACAATGCAAATAAAACAATTGAGAGAAGGTACTCAGGAAAAAAGTTTTTCTTTTGAAATTCTTTATCAAAAATTGTACAACATATATATACGAAATCCTTTTACAAAAAGATATTTGTTCAAAGTAAGAAGAAGACTTGAAATTATAAATATTGATGATGAATATTTAACAAGAAAGCAAACATCAGCAATAGTTACTAAAGCGCTTATGATGATTATTCCAATTACATTAGTAATAATTTTAATAACCAAAAGTAATACTTTATTGATGTCAATATTACTATTATTTGAATTATTTATGATAGATACATTAGTAGATGGAATGGTTGATAAGATTGATAATAAATTACTAGTTCAACAGATAGATTTCTTTGCTGAAATAAGACATGCTTACCATGAATTTAACATGGTTGAGGAGGCTATATATCAAGTTGCTCAAGGCGATAGTGCTCCAGAAATGTCTAGACAGGCTGAAAAAATATATGAAATATTAATTTCAAATGATCCTGAAAGTGAACTGGAGAAATATTATGATGTTGCACCAAATAGTTACTTAAAAGAATTTGCAGGTATCTCATATTTGACAAAGGAATTTGGTGATAGAACAGTAGATAAGACATCGTTATATTTAAAAAACTTAAATAACATAAGCCAAGAGATGCAACTTGAAATATTAAAGAGAGATAAACTAGACTATGTGTTCCAAAGCTTATCTGTAATTTCTATATTACCATTATTATGTTTGGAACCAATTAAAAGTTGGGCTGTATCAGAATTCAACTTTACAAAGTCATTTTATTATGGAAAAAATGGAATGATAGTTCAGTTATTGCTTGTTATTCTAACATTTATATGTTATATCTTAACAAGAAAATTAAAAGATAATGGCTCAACAGCAATAAATACAAAACCAGAACATCCTTGGGAAGAAAAGGTTTATAATATACCTGTGGTTAAGAAAATTGTAGATTTATTCATACCTAAAGATGGAACAAAAGAAAGACGTAAGCTTAGAAATTTAATAAAAGATTCGGCTTCAAAAGATAAAATAGAATGGATTTATGTAAAAAGATTGCTACTTACAGTTGTAACATTCTTTGCTTCACTTATAATACTTACACAATTACATAGAATTCAAATAAATTATATATACACAGAACCTACTTCAACATACAACATAGTTGGCGAAATGTCTGGTAAAGATTTGAAGAAGGCAGAAGAGCTTACAGAAAGTGACAATAAATTCCTAAATATGTTTAAGGGAAAGACCGATACAACACAAAAAGATATAGAAAAAGCAATGAAAAAATCTGATGATTATAAACAAAGTACAGATGATGAAATTGCGACAGCTGCGGAAAGAGTATTGGGAAAATTAAGACAGGTAAACAGCGAATATTTAAGTTGGTTTGAAATAGTACTAGCAATGGTATTTGCAATAATAGGATACAACTTACCAGTGTGGTTACTATTTTTCCAAAAAAAGATGAGAAAAATGGAAATGGAAAACGAGGTAATGCAATTCCAAACCATTATACTTATGCTTATGAGAATAGAGAGAGTTAATGTTGAAATGATTTTGGAATGGCTTGAAAGATATTCAAACATATTTAGAGAGCCAATTGCAAAGTGTGTTAATAACTACGAGAGTGGTCCCTGGGAAGCACTTGAAGAAATGAAAGATGACGTTAATTATAAAGAATTCATAAGACTTATAGAAAGTATGCAGGCAGCAGTTGAAAAAATTCCTATTGCAGAGGCATTTGATGAGTTGGATTCTGAAAGAGATTACTACCAGGAAAGAAGAAAAGAGTCAAATGCAAGATTAATCCAAAAGAAGGGTATGATAGGAAAAGTAATTGGATTTGCTCCAATGGTTGGATTGTTTGTTGGATATTTGATTATACCATTGGTATTCATTGGATTAATGAGCATGATGTCATCTATGAACGATATGTCATCGATGGCAGCTTAGAAGGGAGGACGAAACACTATGGAAAATGCAACAAAAGCGTTGGAAATGGCAGGAAGTCTCCTAATAGGAGTATTGTTGCTTGGTTGTTTATTGTTTGCTTATACTAGAATGTCAGAATTGAAAGATACTGAACACAAAGTAGAAGTAAGCCAGCAGGCACAAGATTTTAATCAAGATTATGAAACATATAATAGAAACAATTTATATGGAAGTGATTTATTTTCGCTAGCTAATCAAATTGAGGATTATAACAAAAAAGAAGCCGATGGAAAAGCCTATGGAAGAATCGAAATGAAAGTGACACTAAAAACAGAAATAATAAATGCTAAATTTTTTACAGATATGACATATGATGGTGACAGCTTAAATCAAAAATATAATAATCTAGCAAAAGCTATAAATAAAATAAACAAAGAATATTATGGAAAAGCAATTTCATACTGGGCAAATTATGGCACCGGGTCAAGGCTAGAAAGTCAATTGTTACAAGAACTGCGGACAAACAAAATATAACAGTATAACAGATTCAAAAAAAGAAGAATTAAAAAACAAAATTACAGAATATAAAGACTATTTAAGTGAGCAAAAAGACATAGCAAGAAAGAGCTTTAAATGTATTTCAATAGAATATTACAATGATACAGGAAGAATAAAATATATGGAATTTACAGAAAAATAAAATATAGGAGGAGAAAATAGTGGAGAATGCAAGTAGAGCCTTAATAATGGCTGCAGGTGTATTAGTCGGAGTATTATTACTATCTTTAGCAGTGTATTTATTCACTATTTTCGGTAACTTCGGCTCAGAAATGACAACACAGATGAATGAAAAAAATCTTTCTGAATTTAATGCACAATTTACAAAGTATGAAAGTTATCAAGATGAAAATGGTAAATGGCAGAATACATGTAGAGCACAAGATGTTGTAACAATTGCAAATTTAGCAAAAGAAAACAACAATAAATACGAATATACTGTGAGTGATGCAAATACTGGATATTATTATGTGAAAGTAATAGTAAAGAATGTAAGTAGTAATTACAAAGATAATTTTGAGATTGCATCATTGAATGACTATACTACTTTTTTAGCAAATTATTCAGGAGAGTCAATATATTCTGAAGAACAGCAAAAGGATATTTTTAATGTAATATACTTTAAATGCACAGATATAAAGATAAATGAAAATAGCAAGCGTGTGTGTAGCATTACGTTCACAAGAATGAAATAATAAAATGTTAAATTTAATGTGTCTGTAAATGAAGATAGGTAAATTCTAACAAATGAATAAAAAATAAGATAAAATATTGCATAATAAAATCTTAAATGTTATAATTAGGAAGATGAAAATGAAAAAAATAATAATTTGTATATTATCAATTTTTTTAATAATAATTTGTATAGTAGTGTATGGAGTTTATCAAAAAAACGAGAATACTGCACAAATAGGCGTAGATAATAAAACGTATGAAAGCTACGAGAATAAAGAAGTCTTAGGAACTGACATTATATCAATAATAAACAAAGCAACAGATAGCAACAAAAAAAATGATATAAAAATAGGTGAAGATGGAAATTATATAGATAATGGAAAAAATTCTATAAGAATTGAAATTAAATTCTTGGAACTAGATAAAGTAATTACTATGGAAAGAATAAATAATGTAGGAATAGAAAAATTTTGGAGTAATTATGGTGCTCTAAGCTTCAAATGTACAAAAATTGAATACCATGAAAAAACACATAGAGTAAAATACATGTACTTTGAAGAAGTTTAAATTTGTTATTAATATTTAAAATAAAATTATATAAAATCTAAGGAGGAAAAATTTATGGAGAATGCAAGTAAAGCATTAATTATAGCAGGAGCTATTCTTTTATCAATTTTAATTATTGGGTTAGGTATGGCTATATACCAACAAGCATCAGGAGCAATTGGAAACGCTAACATGGACCCACAAAAAATACAAGCGTATAACTCAGAATTCGCAAGTTATGAAGGAACAAAATCTGGAACACAAGTAAGAGCTTTATTAGATATAATAAGAAGTCATAATTTAGCAAACACAGATGATCCATCATTAAATGTTGTAGCAATGACTAGTTCAGCAGCAGGTGTTACAGCAGCTCCAACAGAACTTGTAACTGCAGCAGCTATAAATGATATAAAAAAGACTATAAATGCAGGAAAAACATATACAGTTGATTTTGGATATGATGCAAACTCTGGATTTATAGTAGCAGTTGGAATAGTTGCAAAATAAATAAATTGAAAGGTTATGGTTTATGGAAAACGCAGTAGAAGGTTTAAAATTAGCATTTGCAGTTCTATTATTGACTATGGCATTATCTTTAACTATAGCCTTTTTTTCTAAGGCCAGAACTACTGCTGAAATGGTATTAAGAAGTTCTGATAAAACTGTATATTATGATTATACAAGTTATTCAATACCACAGGATACATCTGGAAATAGAATTGTAGGATATGAAACTATTATACCAACCTTGTATAAGTACGATAAAGAAAGATACAAAGTTACTTTTAAACAGGGAAATTATAATGAAACTACAGGAGAACTTTCAAATGTAACAAATCTTTCAATATATGAAACAAAGTCAGTTCAGGCTAACTGGAACAAAAACTATGTTAATGATTTCGATGGTGAAACAACAAGCACAAGTGGACATAACATGAATATTTGTTCGTTTGATATAGTTGAAGAAACTCAAAGAAATGAGCCTTGGGTTGGTAGTTCAGAACAAGTTAAACTTCATTTAGATGCAATTTTTAGTGGAGGTAATTATACATTACCACAAAATCCATCTAAATATTTGTCTTATAGTAGAAATCCATTAAGTAATAGAAATAATAAATTTATAGAACAAATAGGAGAAATAAAAACTATAAGCAATAACGATAACGTAGATGGTACTGAATCGGTTATAGGAAATAAAACAACTACAAAAAGGATAATTACTTATATTTTAATAAACTAAAGAAATAGAATATTAAATAAAAGTTAGGAAGGAAATGAAAAATGGGAGACAGTTTTGTTACAATAATTGCTATATTTTTAGCAGCAATATTAATGTTTGTCTTTCCTTTAATGTCAATTTCGGAAAGAACTGACGACGTATCACAGTTATCAGTACAGACAGCAACAACAGAATTTGTAGATAAAGTAAGAACAACTGGAAAATTAACTTTAGATGATTATGATAAATACGTACAAACAATAACATCAACAGGAAACTCTTTCGAAATATCTATGCAAGCACAAATATTGGATGAAAACCCAGGTGTAAAAACTACACAGGCTGAAACAACAAAAATTGGTGAAAATGTATATTATAATTTATATACTAGCCAATTAGAGAATAAATTAAGTGATAGTTCTACAAAAAACAGAATTACATTTAAAGAAGGAGACAGATTTTCTGTTACTGTAAAAAATACAAATACTACAATTGCTCAGATAATAAGAAATTTCTTGTATAGAATTGCAGGAAACGATACATATCAGATTGCTGCGCAACATGGTGGAATAGTTACTGTAAATGGTACAAAATAGATATTAAAAATATGGCAGCTTTAAGGACTATTTTAAATTGGTTCTTGGCTGCTTTTTTTATAGAAAGGTTACAAAAATAATGAAATTACAACACATAATTATAATATTTGTTATAATAGTTGTTCCAATAGCATTGGTTTTATCTATGTATATAAATATGCAAATTAAGACTATAAATAATCAAACAAAATACGACAACATACTTATAAATGCATCTTATGACGGTATAAAAGCTTTTCAATTAAATACTGCTAATAACATGTATTCAACAATTTCTAACTCTAAAATAAGAGATATAGAAGCAGCTGTAAACGTATTTTTTAACTCACTTGCAACAAATATGGGAACATCTGGGTATAGCAAAGCTGATTTGCAACCATATATTCCAGCTATAATGGTAAATTTATATGATGGTTATTATATTTATTCTAATTATTATGATACTGAATATGATGGAAATGGTGATGGAGTAAAAGGAGAATATAGATATGGGCTAAAGCCTTTTGTATATTATTCATGTAGGTATAAAAAAGAGGGGCAAAATACGGATTTTGTTGTTAATTATACTTTAGATAATACAATTACTATAATTGGAACTATAAAAGGAAAATATGTTGTAAAAACAGGTCATTTACTTCTTGCAAATGATGATGTAGCAGATGAAATACTGAACGAAAATCTAATTATATTAAGTGATGATAGTACAGAAAATGTAAACCCAAGAGCAGAATCTTTTCAATATATTGTATACAATAGCCAAAAAATATATAAAGTCAATAACGATGCAGTTTTTGCAAGTGGTCCGAATGATACAGGAACTTTAGGTAGACAAAGATACTTTTACTATAGTAGCGAGTATAAAAAGGATTTTGTAACAAATCCAGAAACAATTGCATATTTAAATAATCATTTAAGATACTTAAATGGCAGTTGGAACTTAGTAAGCGATAGTGCAACGAAATATTATGCTGAGTCATTAAATAATGATGATACTTATGGAACAACAGATTTTGAAGGCAATAAAATAAGTTTTACTGACTGGGTAAAAAAATACTTAGGAGATATTACGGCTAATGATGCAGTCGATACGGATGGAAATCCAATTGTAACAGATGAAGAAGATAATGGAAGTTCAAATGTTGGATTTGCATCTAATCTTGGAACTACTAAGATATTTGATATAAGTAGTACAAATGATCCATTAGATTCTGGGTCAGCTTTTAATGAACACAGAAGAAATGTAATAAGAAGGTCAATAGAGACGAATTTAGTTTCTGCAATAGCAACTTTTACATCACATACAGTAGTTGGTTACGAATTTACAATGCCAAAACTTTCTGAAGAAGAATGGAATAAAATAGAAAATAATGTATGCATGGTAACATTTTTAGAAGGAATTCCAATTGGTGCAAAGGTATATAACAATTACTGTGTAGTATCAAACAATACAAACCAAGAAACAGTTGGCAATGATTCTATCTACATTATTGATAATAAAGGAGAATATCACAAGCCAGGTTGCTTAAGACTAATAGACGACTTAAAAGCTAATAATGTAACTATAATAGGTGCCTATGCAAGTAGTGAATTCGAAAGAAAAACAGTTTCTATAACAGGAGAAGATTCGAATGCACATAGTCAATTATTAGGAGGAGACGTTGATTCCGGGAAATATGCGTATTATTACCCAGAAGCATATACACCATGCTATTCTTGTATGGTATCTGCATCACAAACATATTCAACAGATGATATAATAAAAGATGAGGTTTATAAAGTAGAAAATAATCAAAGGCGAAAAGTAAATATTACAGATTTAGGCTCTAATCACATAAATTTAAGACAAGTATATTTAACGGCATTGGCACGTTCTAGATATAATTTATACATTACAAATGGCTACTTTGGATATTAATTAAAAAAATTGCCCAATAGGGACGCCCCTTTTTGGGCGAAAATATTTTATATAAGAGAAATCGATATAATAAATAGACTAATTGAAAAGATTGAAAGGAATAATACATGAAACAAGAAATAGAAGAACCAGTTGTAAAAATAACTTTTAAGCGCTTGCTGGCATATTTTGCTGTATATAGCTTTTTAGGATTTATAGTAGAGACAATATTTGGAATATTAACAAAAGGAGTATTAGAGAGTAGGCAGAGTTGCTTATTTGGACCATTTTGCTGTATATATGGTCTAGGTGCAGCTATAATGATACCAGGGCTTCAACCATTTAAGAAAAGCAACTGGGCATTATTCTTTGCAGGTGCAGTAGAAGGTTCAGTTATTGAATATGTAATAAGCTGGATAGGCGAAGTAATATTTCAAATAAAATGGTGGGACTATTCAAATATGCCATTTAATATAAACGGCAGAATTACACTAACATTTACAGTGTTCTGGGGATTATTAGCACTATGCTTAGTAAGGTTTATAAATCCATATATAGAAACTGGAATAAATAAATTGCCAAAAAAATGGTTTAACATATTGACTATTGGATTTACGATTTTTCTATTATTAGATTTATTAATAACAGCGTTGGGTTTAAAAGTTTTTTATACAAGACTAATAAAAGAACATAACTTAGAAGTAAAAGATAGTCAAATACTAATGGTAAGTGATGAAGTAATGGACAACAAAATAATAAAAGCTTTTTCTAAAACAATTTTTTCTAATGAAAAAGTACTAAAAACTTTTCCAAACATCAAATATGAAGATAAAAATGGAAATATAGTTTGGATAAAAGACATATTAACTGATATACAACCATATTATTATAAATTCAGCAATAAATTTAGATTGAAATAGATTTGCATGTTTGATAAAAATTAAAAGTATAGCCCAGAAAATACTATTTTTCTGGGCGAATTTTTATCTTAACATGTTAAACCATTTATTCATTACAAATTTTATTATAGAACCAAAACTTAATTTATCAGAAGATTTATTTGCAACCAGATTTACAGTGGAAACAACATTTCCGTTTATAGAAAACTCAACTTCTCCTAATTTTTGCCCTTCTAAAATTGGGGCAGTGAATGTATCATCTAGTTTTATTTCTTGTGTTATATCTTTGCTGCTACCATTAGACATAAGAACCTCTGCATCATTTTCTAAAATTGCATCAATAAAAGAGGTAGTACCTTTTTTTATTTCAACAGATTTTATTACAGCACCTTTTTTACCGAAGGATGTTACAGTATAATTACTAAAACCATAATCTAAAAGTTTTTGAGCATTAGAAAATCTTATTGCAGGAGTTGAAGCCTTTAAAACAACTGCGATTAAAGAAAGATTATTTCTAGTGGCAGATGCCGATAAATTATATAAGGCGATAGAAGTAGAGCCGGTTTTTAAACCTGTACAACCATTATAATTTCTAACTAATTTATTTGTATTTACAAGACTAGATTTGCCATCTCTTAAGGAATCCATCCATATAGTTGTATATTTTGTGATAGAAGGATGATTCATTAATAATTCTCTGGACATAATTGCAATATCATATGCAGATGTTAAGTGACCATCTTCATCAATTCCATGGCAATTCTTAAATGTGGTATCATTCATTCCTAATTCTTGAGCCTTTTGATTCATCTTTTTTACAAAAGCATCTTGGCTTCCTTCAAGATAATCAGCCATTGCAACTACGCAATCGTTTGCAGACACTACACAAATTGCCTTAAGCATTTCTTCAACGGTTAAAGTTTCTCTAACATCAAGCCAAATCTGAGAACCGCCCATTTTTGCAGCATCTTCTGTACATGGAATCTTATCTGTTAACTGAATTTTACCAGAATCTAAAGCTTCCATAATTAACAAAAGACTCATTATTTTAGTAACGCTTGCAGGTCTTAGTTTTTCATGCATATTATAATCATAAATAATAAGTCCTGAATTTTGCTCTATTAGGCAAGCAGCTCCGCAATCTAAAGCCAAAGGATTATCAGTAACAGTTGCAGAAGAAGAGCTTAATCCAATACTGGTTTCGGCAGTTTTTAACTTTTTAGATTGATTAGACCACACATATGCAGTGGCATCTGAAACAGCAAATGCAAATGTATTAAATAGTATAAAGCTACAAAGTAAAACAATGCAAGTAATATATATAAATTTATTTTTTAAAGACATAAAAAATCCTCCTTGCTAGAATATTAGTAAAATAATATTCGTGTTAGGAGAAAATATTCATTTAAACTAATTTTACAATTTTTACAGTGAGAGTAACATCATCTGTTTCAAAATAAAGCTTTATATTGTTATCTGTATTATTTTTAAACTTAAAATCAATAGAACCATATGAAACGGCAGCATCTTTACCGTCTGGAACATATGAAACTTTCTTGCCATGTTCATGACGTTCTGTAACTTTTAAATCTGGAACATCAAGTACAGCATTATACAAAGTGCTACTTACTTGGCAGTTTCCGCCTCCTAAAGCTTGAACTTCTTTACCGTCTAAAAACATTGTTGCTTCTTTGTAACCGTCTTCAGCTGTTGAAGGACCGGTTATTTCACAAAAAGAAAAGGTTTCACCAGTATTTACTGTTGTACCATTCAATTTTTCACATGTAATTCTTATGTTGGTTAATCTATTTGAAGTACTGCCAGAAACCTTTGTAGAATATGAAGCAATCTCTTCTTCTTTTTCAGATGGAGGAGTTTCAACATTTCCAAGAACATTTTCCATTCTATTATTAACTTTATTTGTTTCTTCAGTATTTCCTAGAATATTGCTATTTTGAGCGAGCCTAGAAGTATTAGAAGTACTGTTATAATCTTGATTTTGCTTTTGACCGAATAAATTATCTTTAAATATAAACACTAAAATAGCAAGAATAACTATAAAAATAATTATATATAAAATTGTATAATTTTTATTTTTTGAACTCATAAAAAACACCTCGAAAGTAGTATGCACAGATGGAAAAAATATATGCAAAAAAAATACAATACGATAAAATTCAACAAAAAGTGACAAAATTGAAAGAAATAAGAAAAAACTATTGCACTGGTGTGAAAATAATGATATTATTTTACTGCATAAATAAATTATTATGTGAGAAAATAAACCAAGGAGGAAAAAATTTATGTTAAAAAACAAAAAAGGTATAACCCTAGTTGCGTTAGTCGTTACCATAGTAGTTTTGTTAATTCTTGCAGGAGTAAGTATTAACTTAG
>ENA-ORSC01001067-ORSC01001067.1-human-gut-metagenome-genome-assembly--contig:-NODE-1067-length-19738-cov-39.951278_pt1 | contig 19738 bp, 24 predicted proteins | sample MGYA00242178_ERZ509140 | MGnify/ENA primary metagenome ERZ509140 (study PRJEB26280, sample SAMEA2338681) | human gut metagenome | biome: human gut; feature: human-associated habitat; material: faeces... | reverse complement strand
TTATACAACATATGATAATCATCAAATAACAGCAGTTGATATGCACAAAGAAAATCTAGATAGTAATGTACTTATTCGTTATCCTTTGATAAAGGAAGAACAGATAAGAACTCAAAATTAATGTTTATTTATAAAGAAGATAAAAGTATTACATATAAAAATGAATTAGCATGAGGAGAAAAAATATGTGGATGGCAGTAAAAAGAGGAATTGTTGTAGCAATAGGTTTATTAATACAAATTCTATTAACATTATTTATATATTTAAAATTTGGAGAATTTATAAGTATTATTCAAGTAGTTTATGGTTTACTTAGTATTATAATTGTTTTAATGATTATCAAGTATAGTAAAAGATTAAGTAGCGATTTAATATGGATATTACTGATTATGCTTTTTCCATTAATTGGAACACTTCTATATATCATACTTAGTAATAATATGAAAAGAAGTAAAGTTTTAAAGAATATTAATGAAAATATAGAAAATGGTCAAAAATACTTAATACAAGATGAATTTATAAAAAAAGAAATCGATACTAAAAATTTAGGACAATTAAAATATATAAGTGAATTTGCAGGATTTCCTGTAACGAAAAACAATGAGATAAACTATTATTCTCTTGGTGATGACGTTTATCCTGTTATGTTAGAAGAACTAAAAAAAGCCAAAAAATTTATTTTTATAGAATATTTCATTATTAATAATGGTACTATGTGGCAAGAAATTTTAGATATATTAAAAGAAAAAGCAAATTCAGGACTAGATGTAAGAGTATTATATGATGATATGGGTTCTTTTGCTATGCTACCTAGTAATTATCCAAAGTTACTGGGAAAATATGGAATAAAATGTATGCAATTTAATAAATTATCGCCATTTGCAGGTATTATTATGAATAATAGAGATCATAGAAAAATGATGATAATTGATGGACATACTGCTTTTTCTGGTGGAATTAATATTTCAGATGAATATATAAATATAAATAGTAAATTAGGAGTATGGAAAGATAATGGAATTAGGATAAAAGGTGAAGCTGTTTGGAATTTTACTGTTATGTTTCTAGAAATGTGGAATTCATTTAAAAAAGAAGATAATGATTATAATAAATACAAATATAATTTTACTGAAAAGTATAAGGAAAATGGTTTCGTTGTACCTTATGGGGAAAGTCCATTAGATGATGTTATAACCGGCGAAGATATTTATCTAAATATTATCAATCAAGCGAAAAAGTATGTTTATATTTATACACCTTATTTAATTATTGATACAGATATGATAAATAGTTTAATCTTAGCTGCAAGAAGAGGAGTAGATGTCAGAATTGTTGTTCCTGGAATACCCGATAAAAAAATTGTATATGATTTAACCTCTTCTTATTTTTATACATTAATTAAAGGTGGAGTAAAAATTTATACTTATACGAATGGTTTTGTACATAGCAAAGTATTTTTATCCGATGATGAAATAGCAACTGTAGGAACAATAAACTTAGATTATAGAAGTTTATATTTACATTTTGAATGTGGTATTTATATGAAGGATACAAATGTAATAAAAGATATCAAAAAAGATTTTGAGGATTCCTTTAAAGAATCACATAAAGTAGATGAAAAAGAAGCAAAAAATGGTTTATTTAAAGGACTATGGCAAGCTATTTTAAGATTATTTGCTCCAATGATGTAAACGATATAATAAAATTAGATAAATAGAAAATTATAATTTGTTGAGAAAGCCGTTAAAATGATTTGCTTTTTTCATGATATAATATATGGTGTAAACAAAGCAAAAAAATAGTAAGTTGTAGGGAAGATATAAAAAATGAAAGTAATAACAATATGTGGAAGTTTAAAATTTCAAAAAGAAATGATGATAGTAGCAGAAAATTGGCTTTAGAAGGTAATTGCGTTCTTACACCAGTTTATCCAATATCAGAAAATTTAGAAAAGACAGAGAAACAACTGGGAAAATTAAAAGAAGCAAATTTTAAAAGAATAGAATTATCAAACTCAATAAGAGTAAAAAATAATTTATCTGAACAAGATACTGATAAATTTTTATCTTTGACACGTACTAAATTAGAAAATAAAAATTATAAAGTTTATTTTTCTCATGCAAGATTTACATATAAAAATGCAAATATGATGGTACAACCAAATGAATTGATAATAGCTATAAAAGAAGAATAATTTGTTTTGTATATTTATTTATATTATAATATCTAAAAATGGAGGTAGTAGAAATGATAAATATTCTTGATAATATAGAGGTTTTATACCATAGTTGTATAAAAATAAATAAAGAAAAAATTATTTATATAGATCCATATCATATAGATAAAAATTATAATGATGCAGATATAATTTTTATAACACATGACCATTATGACCATTATTCTGAAGATGATATAGATAAAGTAAGAAAATTTAATTCTATTTTTGTTATTCCTGATGATTTATTACCTAAATTACTTGAAAAAGGAATAAATCAAGAAAACATTTTTACGCTTGATTCAGGAGATACAGAAATTATTGATGGAATAAAAGTTGAGGCAGTTCCAGCATATAATACAAATAAGCCTTTTCACCCAAAAGAAAATAATTGGCTAGGCTATATTATAGAAATAAAGGGTGTTAGGTATTATATAGCAGGAGATACTGATATTACTGAAGAAAATAAAAAAGTAAAATGTGATGTTGCATTTGTTCCAGTTGGTGGGACATATACAATGGATTTTAAAGAGGCAGCACAATTAATAAATATTATAAAACCTAAATTTGCTATACCAGTTCATTATGGGAGTGTTGTTGGCTCAAAACAAGATGCAACAGATTTTATAAAGTTACTGTATCCAACAATCAAAGGGATAAATTTGATTAATCAATAATATGGAAAGATATGTTAATGGTGAATAGGAAAATAGAAAAGTTAAATGTGAAATTTATGTGAATATTTAGCACTTTGAATTGACAACTGCTAAAAATAGGTATAAAATATTAGCAGTCGTTTTTACAGAGTGCTAATTTTTTTTGTAAATATTAGCCATAATTTTTGTGAGAAAGAAGGTATTTTATGCAAAAAATAACACGTAAAAGTATATTTTCTAATTTATTAAAGTTGGTTTTTATTACATTATTTGTAGGCGTATTTTCACAAATATTTGGTACAAATAATTCTTTGACATGGGTATGTGTATTAATTGGAACTATGATGTATTGGTATATGGATATAGGAATTAATATAAAACAAGCACCATTTGTTATTGTTTTGATGTTTTTACAAATAGGATTTTCAAATAAGTTGGCTCAAATAAATCCAGTAATAGGTTTGATTGTAAACTTTATTACAATATTCTTAATTATGTACATTCCATCAGCAAAACCAGAATATAAGGCGTATATGCCATTTCTTTTATGTTACATTTTTAATCAGTCAAATCCCGCAGAGGGTCATGATTTTGTAACTAGAATGTTAAGTTTGCTTATAGGTGGAGTAATAGTGTCATTAGTATATTATTTTAAAAATAAAAATTCAAATAAGGAGCATGATACAATTAAGCAAGCATTTAAGAGTATGAGTATAACATCAGATAGGTTTATTATAGCTTTAAAGATGGCTATTGGTGTAAGTATTGCGATGTTGATTGGTACATTGTTTGGTGTTAAAAAGACTATGTGGATTTCAATGTCTGTTATGTCTTTAACACAAATTGATTTTTCTAATACTCAAAAAAGATTTATAAGTAGAATAATTTCAACAATAATTGGTTCAATTGTTTTTGCTATATTATTCCAAGCATTGGTACCAGAAAAATATGATGTGATTGTTACAATAATTTTAAATTATATTTATACGTTTATAAATGATTATAAGTATCAAGTAATATTTATTACTGTAAATGCAATTAGTTCTGCTTCGGCTTTATTTGATACAAGTACTGCAATAGAATTGAGAATTTTATTAATTATATTTGGATGTGTATTAGGATATATTATAAATAAAATTAATTTTAGAAAATATTTTACTTTGCTAAAAAGAAAGTTCAGGAGAATGGGAAAATTAGGTACTCATAATTTAAGTTATGAGAATGGTTAGTTATAAGGGAGAGATAGAAATGAAGAATATTTTAACAAATGATTTTGCAAGTGAGCTATTTGACCTAAGTGAAGATAGTATTTATAACATATTAGAGGAATTTAATGAAAACCAAAACATTGATAAAACATTAACTTATGTTTTTATAAAAGCATTTTACATTCATATTGCCAAAGTTATTTTAGACAAAGAAAATATTAGTCTAAACTTTGATGAAGTATATTCAAAATATAGAATGTATTTAAGCATTTACTACAAAAGTAACAACTCTCAAATAAGCCAAGAACTCTTGAACGAAATATTAGATGCATTTGATAAATCTTTTGCGATTATAGAATCATTAGAGTTTAATAGAATAGAAGATAGTTATGAATTTAGGCATCATATCATAGACTCATTTGAACTATTAAGAAAAATTTTAGAAAAAAAGTCTAAATGTAATATAAGAACAGATATATTTGATAAATACATTGCAGATATTCAGGAACAATCTGAAAAAATAAACAACTATATTATAGGCTTAAAATAAATTAAAATCATATAAATCAAAAATATATGTAACATATTATAATTACAAACAAAATATAAAATTACATTATATTAAAGGGAGTACAAATTTGAGTGAAAATAAAATAAATAGAATAAAAGAGTATTGTAAAGAAAATATTAAAGAAAATAAAAAAGACAAATTACAATTTGGTATTTAGATTATAAAGAAAAATTTTAAATAAAAAATAAAGAAAAGTAATAGATAATTTTTATTACTTTTCTTTATTTCTTTTAAGCCAATTTTGAGCTTCAGCTTCGTTAAATCTTTCATCAGCAAAAAAAACTGACAAATTAGTTCCTAGAGCTTCACAAATATATAATAAGTTTTCAAGTCTGATTGTTTTAGTTTTTCTATTAAGAAATAATGTAATTGTTGAACTATATACTCCAGTTAGACTCTCAAGTCCATAAGTGGAAATATCTTTTTCTTTCATTAATTCTTTTATCTTTAAAGCGACAACATCTGAAAATTCCATAGTTTCACGACCTTTCTAAACTTAAATAATTTTATCAAATTTAGTTACTAAAACCTCTCAATAAATTGAGAGAATTTTCGAAAATAGTTCAATATTTTGAGAGAATGTGTTATAATAAAAAGGGAATAGAAAAGTAGTAATAAAATTTGCTAAATAGGGGCAATAAAATATGAAAAAATTATGAAAGGAGGAAAATAAAAAAGAATATGATTAACAACATATTCTATACAAGTATTTGATTAAATTAATCAAAAATATTATAATTAATAAAATTGTAAAAACCAGCAATAAATAACTAATCAAATATATTATCAGTATCTTCAAATAATTGTTCATAAGATATATTTAAAACTTTGCAAAGAGCTATAATTTCAAAATCTTTTAATAGTAATTTTTGATTTTCAATTTGAGAGATATCTGAATGGTATATATCTACACCTAAAAGAGCAATTTTGTCCGATAATTCTCTTTGAGTTAAGTGTCTTAATTCTCTATATTTTTTAACATTTTTACCTAATACATTTGATTTTCCGTTTAATTTTTTTACCTTCATAATAAATTAAATCCTTTCACAATAGTTATTATGCTATATTTTACAATATTTATTTGCTAATTTTGGTAGACTATTCAAACCAAAAGAAGAAAAAATTAGGAAGAGTAGGGGAAAAATGGAAGAAATAAAATTTGATGTAATTGAAAGAGTTTGTGAAAAACAGAATTTTAGGGAATTATTATTACATATTATAAAAAACAGTAGTGGAAATAGAATAAAAAAGATGTTAGAAGATATTGAGAATAATAATAAAATTGATAAAAAAATGAAAAGAAAAATATATGAAGAAATATTTGATTATGTATATGATATAAATAAATATTTTGAAAGAAATTTGAAAGACATTTTTTATATTGCAGCTAAAGAAACAATAATACAGATAAATAATGAATTAAAGGAAGGAAATTTTAATATGTTGAACAAAATTAAAATTATAATTGCAGATGACAATGTTCACATTTGCAAATTTATAAAAGAATATTTAGAAAAATATAATGATATTGAAATACTTGGAATAGCAAATAATGATGATGATGAGATTAAAATGATAGAAGAATTAAAACCAGACATTGTTATAACAGATCTTATGAGAAATCATAAATATACTGGGTTAGATATTATAAAAAAGTATTTCAATGATAATAATAAAGTTAAATTTTTAGTAATATCTGCTGATTATAAAGAAGCTGTTATAAGAGATGGATTAGAAGTTGCAGGATATATAAAGAAACCAGTAAATGATTATAAGATTATCTATGATGAGTTAAAAAGAATAAAAAAGGGATTAAGTGAAAATGAATTTGAAAAATGGCTTGAAAAAAATAGAAACTCTAAATAATACACTTTAAAATTTAATTTTCATAGAATAGTTATTTATATGCAAGAAGTAAAAAGATACTTTTTGCATATTTTTTGTTTTATTTACAAAGTTCGACAAATTTTGCAAATAAAATGTGTTATATTATGGTTGAAAATACAGAAAAGAAGTATATATATCACAAATAATCATTATTTTTCATGAATTATCATTATAAAATATCAATAAAAGATATATTTTAATAAATATAATTATTATACAAAATAGCAAATTTTATATATGAAAAGCAGAAATTGACTTTTTGTATAGCAATTTTCATATTTTACAAAGCATTTTATTTTTTTGTAGAAAAATGTGATAATATGTCGATAAAATTAAAGCGAAAGAGGAATCCATCAAATTACCAATGATGTTATTTAAAAGCAGGGAGGAATAAGATGGATTTTTATTTAATATATAAAAATAATTTAGAAAGCATACATTAACTTTTAAAGTGTTATTGTGTGCTTTTATTTTTATATATGACACAATTCCATTCTATGTACTAATTAAGCATAAACATGCTAAAAGAAAAAAATATGAGAGATTTTTGGCGTAGCTTTATAGAAATGTTTATGTTTATGTTCTAAAAATCTACGCATTTAGAGGTGTGTAGATTGAGGATTGTCTTGGATTTAGTCAAAATAATTTCATATTTTAGAAAGAGCAGAAAAAAGTTAACGGACATTTCTGCTCTTTTAATGTCTATATACAGAAAATGTAGAGGACCTCCTGTTATTCAAATTATTTGAAATTTGAGTAACTAGGAGGTTTTATTTATGTCTAATGAAGAATTTAAAGATGATGTTGTATTTGCAAAATTTATAAATTATATGCAAATAGCATTATTACATAAAAAACTTGATTATGAGAGGCATCTTGAAGTTATAAAAAAGAGAGAAGAAAAAATTAATTATGTAGAATGGTCTAAAATTCAAGATAAAAATGATAATAAACCATTTGAAAACATAAAAGGAGATTATGAAAAATTAAAAATAGCAATTGATAAATTAACTCCAGAACAAAGATATGTAATTATAAATTATTATTTTAACAAAAATTCTCTTGCTAAAATCGCTAAAAAATTAAATTCAAATGAAAATGCAGTAAAGCAATTAAAATTGAGAGCTGTTTTAAGTTTAAGAAGATACATGGAGGAATAGTTATATGGAAAAAACAAAATTTTATGAATTATTAGTAAAAGCAAGATATGATGAAGCAACACTTGTATTTGTTATAGATAAAATAATGCCAATGATAAATAAATATTCGCAAAACAAAAATAAGGAAATAGATGAGGATTTAAAAAGCATTTTAATTGAATATGCAATAAAAGTTATAAAAAATAAAAGATTTGCTGATAAATTAGCCAAAGAAAAAAATTAAAAAAATTTTAATTTGCCCATAACCTTTTCAATTTTCAATCGCTGTTAATAGTAGAAAACAAAAAAATATGTTTTTGATAGCACATTGAAAATTGAATATGGGTTCATTAAAAACGTTCTATTATGGGAGCTAGTTTAAATGAGGATGCAGAACTTCATACTAAAATATAAGTTAGCCACTTATAAGGCGAAGATCATAATAGTTATAATGATACACTTGCATAGCCTTAACTCATCGTATAGGGTGCAACTCGGCTGTTAGCGGAGTGGTGGAATTCCAGTGAATGATTTAGCTAATCATTGTTAATGAAACAAAAATAGAAAATGCAATTTATTATCAAGTTTAAATATAAAGTTGGAGGTATAAAAATGTTAGATAAAATAGCAATGATAACATTTTTGGTAGTATATATTATTTTCTTACTAATTACTATTTTTATGTATTTAGTAATAGTAGGAACAGACAAATGTAAAACAGATGAAGAAAGAGAATTTGAAGATAAAGAACAAATGAATTATTTAAGAAATTATAAGAATGGAGGTAAATCTAAATGAATAAAATACCTAGTACATTAACTAAAAATCAAGCTATTGCTTTTGCAGTAGTAGCTTTTAATAATTTTATAAATTCGGGAAATACAAGCTGCTTTGATGTTTCTACTATTGAAACCTTTTATACTGGAGCAATGGAGGCTCATGATAAAAGTTTAGTTGTAGGACATTCAAAACACTTAAAAGAAAATCATCAAGAAAAAATGAAAATAAACATTGAAAAAATTGATATGTAATGAAGAAACATTGTATAACACAAAAGATTAACTAAATATAAAAATAAAAGGAGCTTGATGCAATCATATAAAAGGTTGATTTATAGAATTCTTTTGGAAAGGGTTATAAAATATGGAGAATGTTATAAAAACAAGTACAGAAATGTATTTATTGAATTATTTATATAGAATGGAAATGATTTCAGAGCAAGAATACTATGAAATTAAAAAATATATAAATTGGACTTAAAACGTTGAAAAAAAATCAATAACGCTATAAAATAAGAATATATGATGTAACAAGCGCTATATGGAGGTTATACATATGGTTGCTAATGTGAAAGTAATAAAGAAAATTGAAGGTCGTGTAGATCGAAGAAATGGAGGTGTTCTTAATAGATTATTAAGAGTAACAGCCTATGCAAGAGTTAGTACAGATGATGAAGATCAAAGAAATAGTTATCAATCACAGCTAATGTTCTTTAAGTCAAAGATTAGAGAAAATTCAGAGTGGGTATATGTAGATATGTATGCTGATGAAGCTATTACAGGAACATTAGATTATAAAAGAAGTGATTTTATGAGAATGATAAATGATGCTCTTGCTGGAAAATTTGATATGATTATTACAAAATCAATATCAAGATTTGCCAGAAATACAGTGGATACTTTAAAATATGTTAGAATGTTAAAAGAAAGAAATATAGCTGTATTTTTTGTTGAAGAAAACATTAATACATTAGAAATGTCTAGTGAATTTGTTTTGACCATTTTAAGTTCTGTTGCACAACAAGAAAGTGAAAATATATCTAATCACGTAAAATTAGGATTTAAAGCTAAAATGGAAAGAGGAGAGTTAATTGGATTTAATGGATGCTTAGGTTATGACTACGATCCGATTACAAAAACTTTATCTGTAAATGACAAAGAAAAGAAAATAGTTCAATACATATATGATAGATATATTCAAGGATATCGGAGCAACACAAATAGCAAAGGAATTAACAGAAAGTGATTATAGTACAAAACTTGGTAATACTAACTGGAGTGAATCAAGTGTTAGAGGCATTTTAAAAAATGTAAAATACAAAGGAGATGTATTACAGGGAAAGACATATACAATTGATCCTATTTCTCATAAAAGAAAAATTAATATGGGTGAGCAAGATAAATATTATATGGAAAATCATCACGAATCTATTATAAGCGAAGAAATATGGAATAAAGCTCAAGAAATAATGCAAACACGACGTGAAACATGTTGTGATGCAGGAATTAAAGAAGGATATTTTAATACAAAATATGCTTTTAGTAATTCAATGGAATGTGCTTTCTGTGGAAGAGTTATTTCTAGGAAAAAGTGGGGAAAAGACAAAGTGGGATGGCAATGTATGGCTGCTATAAAAAAAGGAAAAAAGGATTGTAACAATAGTAAAGTTATACCACAAAACGTTATAGAAAAAGCATTTATTGAAGTACATAAAATGTTATTAGCAAACAATCAAGAGATAGTTAATGATTTCTTTGAAAAAGTGGAGAAGGCAATAAAGAAGAACAATACTTTAGAAACAATACAAACACTTAAAGAAAAAGAAAAAAGTTTACAAAGTCAAATAAAGAAATTATTAGATATGAGTTTAAATGAAATAATAACAGAAGAGGAATATACTAAAAAAAGATCAGAGTTAGATAAAAAACTCGCAGAAGTAAATAAAAATATTACTAAAAATGCTGGAATTTCAAAAACAGAGAAAAGAATACATGATAGGGTATCTAATATGAAACAAAATTTGAAATGCAATAAAAATATAATTGAGTACTTTGATGAAGATGCTTACAAATGTTTAATAAAGAAGGTAATTGTTGGAGAAAATGAAAACAACAATATTGATCCTTACGTGTTAAATTTTATTTTGAATTCAGACAATATTAAAAATAATGAGGCAGAGTTAGATGAATTAAAAATGCAAATTGCGGAATTTGATTGTAAAGTAGACTATTTTGTCTTTAATATTGATGAGAATAATAATCGTTCTAAAGAAATGAAAAGAAGTATAAAAGTTAAAGTCTTTTCAGATATAGATACTAATATAAACATAGAGCCATAAGACAAAATGGATAACGATTGACATATCTATTCGCGGTAGTTAAATAAAAAGAAGTGTGGAGCGTTGATAAGTTGAAAGCTGTTTTACGTCGCAAGTGGATACAACCAAAGTGATACAGAAGACTTTATACCAAATAAAACAACATCTATAACAGATAATGAAACATACTATTCATTTACATTAAATAAAAACTTACCAACAGAAGGTAGATATTACATAGAAATACAATTCTTAGATGAAAATGGCGACATTGTAGACACAGCAAGTGTAGAACATATTTATATAGCAAACTAAATAATGGGGGAATAGTTTTTCCCCCTCCATACTAAAAAATAGGGGTGAATAATTTGAGATCATTAGCAGCAGGAAATAAAAAAAGATTTGCAATTTTTGCAATTATAATAATCATAATAATCATATTATTAATTACTTGTCTACGATTAGCCTTAAATCATGAAGTAGAGGAGTACCGAATAGAAAGTAATGTAACATTATATGATAGTGAATATGAACCATTACAACCAGAAGAGGCTGGAACAATTACGAAAAAATGGGATGGAAATTATTACTTAACATTAGATAATACAAACGAAACATATAAACTAAATCCAGAAGTAGTAAGCTATAATGGAAATAACTCACAAGTTACATTATATGGAGATGTATTTAAAGTATTATTAGATGGACAAGTAGAAAAATATTCTAAAGACACAACAATACGAAATACTTCAGAAGATGCATTTTATAAAATTGCAGATAGACAATATTTAATGATAAGCAATTCTATAAAAAATGAATCTGGAAGTATAAGTACTTCAAAATATTTATATATAATTATAGATAAATCAGGAAATACTTTATTATTAAATAACGAAATATATGCAAGAACAATAAATCCAATTGTACTTTCTACAAGTTCATATAGATTTGATATAGCAAATGAAAAGTTAATAGTAGGAAATGAAGAAATTAACTTAAAAGATATTATAGGAAGTACAAATGAATATGTAGAAAAAGAAGAAGAAAAAGATATGGATTGGCAAAATCTAATTCCAGAATACAATGGAGGAACTTCAGAAAATGGAAGCGATAATTCTGGAAATGGTCAAAACGCAGATGGATCTGTAATAAACAACCAAGGTGGAGCTCAATCAGGAACAAATGCAGGAACAAGTGGAAATGCAGGAAATGGTGGAGATACAATAATAAATAATAGCAATTCAAGTACAAACCAAACACCATTATCTAAGAGTGTAAGTTTAAGAGGAGCAATAGCTACATCTTCTTACATAGATATAGAATATGCAGTACAAGATCCACAAAATAGGTATCAAACAGTTTATGCATTCGTAGAGGCTGTGGGATATGAAAACACAATAGCATTAGATAAAAATGCTACAACATATAGGTTAACAGACTTAGAGCCAAATACAGAATACAAAATAACATTAGGCTATAAAGAAATTACAGAAGATAATGAAGTCGTAGATAATATAGAAGATGTATTATCTGTAAGAACAACAAAAATCAATGCAAGTATTGATATCACAAGAGTAGGAACAGGAAGTAAAAAAGTATATTTTAATCTAAAATTAGATCAAAATTATGCATTTGATTATGCAAAAATTGCACTATATGTTGATGGTGTAAAAGAAAGTGACATGGATGTAAACTTAACACAAGCTGTAAAGACAGATGGTTGGTCAAATGTACTTACATATGAAAATTATGGAAGTGAAATAACAGTACAACTAGAAGGAACATCACATGACGGAAGTGTAGTTAATACAAATATTCAAGCAAAATATAGAAATTATTAAAAGGAGGGTGAAAGAACATGGAACAAATTTTAGTTGCAACAATGAGTAGCATTGGTTGGATGCTAGGATTAACATTCTTAGGTTTAGGAATAGGAATTGGAATCTTAGGTTCAAAAGTAGCAGAAGCTGTAGGTAGAAACCCAGAAACAAAAAGTGATATTGTACATTCAGTAATGACAATATTAATAGTAGTTGCAATATTCTTATTACTACTATTCGCATTTATATTTTTATTATTATTTTACAATCCTTTAACAGTATAGTAGGTGAAAGTTATGGAACTAATAATACCAGCGGTTGTAATAGTCTTAATAATGTTTATCTTCACATTCTTTATGTTTAAAAACTTAGTAAAAAGAATTAACAATAGTACCAAAAAGTACTTTTTAGATAAACTACAAGACTTTGACTATATAATAGCTGAAAAAGAAAAAGAGATAGAAATATTATCAGAACAAATTAAACGTTTAAACGAAGCTAAACAATCAGGAGAAAAAGGGGAAATTGTAGAGATACCGGAAATTAAAAAGCAAGAAGAAAAAATCGTATATGATATCCCAACTCCAGAATTTAGGGAAGCAGGGTTCTTTAAGAACTATAAAGGTTTAAACAAAGAATTTGATGTTAATGAAGAAAAGATTCTTAAAGACTTTATAAAAATACATGCAGATGATGACACAACAGAATATAAAGAACTAGATGCATTTTCTAAGTTATTTACACAAAATGCAATATATGAATCTTTAACACTAACACCAGAAGAACAACTGGATTTGGTAGAAAGTGTTTTAACTAAAGAAAATAAATCATTTATAGAGCCAATCATTAAAACAATAAAGAATTTTAATGTTTTAGAAATGTTGGACAAAATAAAAGAAAGAATGGATAAAATTTCTCCAACAATATATGTATATGTTAGTGGAGACAGTAACAAAAACTATGATTATTTAAGTTCTAAAATAAAAACACAATTATATAAGAACATGTCTAAAGGTATTATAATAGAATACAAAGACAAATTATATGACTATAGTATATAAGGAAAAAGGGTGAAGAAATGAGCGAGCATATTAGCAATCTTGTAGAAAGTAAATTAAAGAAAATTAAAGAAGAGAAAAATGTATTTGATACAGGAAAAGTAATTAGGCTAAAAGATTATATTATAGAAGTATCTGGCCTTGAGAATGTTGCTTATTATGAAAAAGTAACAATTAGAGGAAAAGGAATGGGATATGTTAATGAAATAAAGGAGAACTCTGTAATAATTTCTGTTGTTAAAGAAGATAAACCAATAGAAATTGGAGATACTGTAAATACAACAGGGGAAAGATTTAGAGCAATCTTCGCAGAAGAAGCTTTAGGTAGAGTTACAGATTTATTCGGGGTAGATTTATTAACAGGAAGAGCATTCGAAAAATTTAAATATATAGATATAGAAAGACCAACAGTACCTATAATGGATAGAACACCAGTTAACAGACCAATGCTTACTGGAATCGCTGGAATAGACTTAATATACCCAATTGGTAGAGGACAAAGACAATTAATAATAGGTGATAAGAAAACAGGAAAAACACAAATTGCTTTAGATACTATAGTAAACCAAGGACAAATCATGAAAGAAAAGTCTAATAAAAATGATATTATATGTATTTATATAGCAGTTGGTAAAACCAAAAAAGAAATTAAGTCAATATACAACGAGCTATTAAGAAGAAATGCATTATCATATACAATGATAGTAGCTGCTACAAATGATGATAAAACTACAGTTCAAAGTTTAATACCATATGTAGGATTATCAATAGCAGAAGAATACATGATGCAAAAGAAAGATGTAGTAGTTGTAATAGATGACTTAAAAGCACATGCACAAAGCTATAGAGAAATAAGCTTAATATCAAATAAAGCACCAGGAAGAGAAGCTTATCCAGCAGATATATTCTTTTTACATTCAAGATTATTAGAAAAAGGATGTCAACACAAATGTGGTGGATCTATAACAATTCTTCCAATAGTAGAAACAAAAGGTGGAGATATAACAGATTATATTTCTACAAACATTATATCTATAACAGATGGACAAATTGTTCTATCTGAAAAACAATTTAAAAAAGGTCAAATACCAGCTATAAATTATGGTGTATCTGTTTCAAGATTAGGTGGAGCAGTACAAACAGAAGATATGAAAAAATTAGGTTCAGGCATAAGACGTGAACTTCTAAGTTACTTAGAAACAAAAGAAGTATACGAACTTGCAAATATGGACGAAATGAGTCCAGAATTAAGAGAGAAAATGAGAAAAGGTAAATTAATAGAGCAAGCTCTAAGACAAAATAAATTTTCTCCATTAACACAAGATGAAATTAAAGAAAGATTCAAAATGTTAGGTGAGGATGCTAAATGAGAATAAGAAATGTAGTAAAAGTAATGAATTTTCATTCTTTACTTAGAGTAGACTCTGCAAGAAGAAATGCTGAAAAGTATTTTGAGTATGAAAAAGAAATTACAGATTTTGCAGATAACATACTAAATAATAGAAACTTAATATTGGACAAAAAGATATTAAAGTTAAATAAAGAAGATAAACCTTTAAATGTTTATATTGGAAATGACTTAGGTTTTTGTGGAAACTTTAATACAAATGTAAATGATTTAGCAAAAGCTGATGCAGATATCGATAAAATTATTATAGGAAAGAAAATCATAAATGAAAAAAATAATGTGATTTTATCAATGACAAAAGATGAGTATCCAAGTAAGATAGGAGAGATTGAAGATATTTTGTATGATGCAATATTAAATGCAAAATATAGTGAAATAAATATCATCTATAATCATTATTATAATATAAGTAAAATCGAGCTTAGAAAAAAGAAAATATTACCAATAGAAAACATAAAAGAAGAGGAATCACAAGAGAAGAAGCATCACTTAGAGGACTTTGCAATAGAGGGAGATATAAATAGTATATTAAGAAATATAATTGTACTATATTTATCTTACGAAATAAAAATTGCAACAGAAAATAGTTTCGCCTCTGAAAACATAATGAGACAAACTATTACAAAGGAATCTTTAAAGAAATTAGATGAAATAGAAGAAGAAAATTTAAGAGAAGAAAGAAAAGAAACTAACAATAAGAACTTTAAAAAAGTCTTAGAAAACTTTACAAATTTAAATTTTAAAGATGAATAAAAAAATATTAAACAACATAAAGACGAAGATTAAAAGTCTTAGAAAATTCAAAAGACTAAAAATAATAGGAAGGTGTAGATATAATGGCTAACGAAAAGGAAGTAATAGGAAGAATAATTGGTATTTCTGAACTTAATGTTAAAGTATTATTATTTAACGAAAGCGTTAAACTTAATGACATATTAACATATGAAGATGAAGATGGTATCAGAAAATTTGAAGTTGTTCAAATAGATAACAATGTAGCATCTACAGTACCTTTTGAAAGAGTTATAGGACTAAAAAAAGGAGGTGCTGTAACTTTAGAAAAAGGTGGGCTACAAATAGAATACTCTGATGCAATATTAGGAAAAGTATTTAGCCCATATGGAGATGTAATTAATCATAAAGAATTAAAATCTGTAAAAACAAGAAATGTTTACGACAGAAAACTTTCTTTTAAAGAATTAAATATAAATAATGCACCATTATGGACAGGAATTAAAGCATTAGACTTTTTCGCACCACTTCAAAAAGGATTTAAAATGGGACTTTTAGGTGGAGCCGGAGTTGGAAAAACAGTTTTAATAAAAGAAATTATTAACAACGTTTATAAAAGATTAAAATCTAATGCTGTATTTATTGGTGTTGGTGAACGTTCTCGTGAGGGACAAGAATTAATCGAAGAAATGCAAGAATCAGACTTATTAGATAAAATGTCTATGGTATTTGGACAAATGGGTGAAAATCCATGTTCAAGATCTAAGGCAGTATATAGTGGGTTAACACTTGCAGAATACCTAAGAGACGAAAAAGACCAAGATGTATTAGTATTCATAGATAACATATATCGTTTTATACAAGCCAAATCTGAAATATCAACAGAAATGAAGAGGGTTCCAATCGAAAATGGATATCCTACATCAATGGTATCAGATATAACAGACGTAGAAGAAAGAATCAACTCTACAGATAATGGATCAATAACATCATTCCAAGCTATATATATACCAGCAGATGATATAACAGATGAAGCAGTTCAAGCTATAACAACACATATGGACGGACAAGTAGTTCTTGACCGTAAAGTTGCAGAAAAGGGTATTTACCCAGCAATAAATGTATTTAAAACTACAAGTAAAGCAGTAGATGCAGAAGTAGTAGGACAAAAACACTACGATTTAGTTCAAGAAACATTAAGATATTTATCAAGATATGAAGAACTAGAAGAAATAATTGCAGTTCTAGGTATTGATGAATTATCAGAAGAGGATAGAATGATTTTCTATCGTTCTAGAAAGTTAAGAAATTACTTTACACAACCAATGTTTGTTTCTGAGAACTATACAGGAATAAAAGGGGTTATGGTAGATATCGAAGATACATTAATAGATGTAGAAGATATCTTAAATGGAAAATATGATGATGTAGACGAAAGTAAATTATTATTTAGAGGTACATTACATGAATAATGAAAAAGAAAATATACAAGAAGCTACACCAAATGTAGCAAAAATGAATGTAAAAGTTTTAAACATACGAAATGGTTTAAAATCATATGATAATGTTTCCATGATAAAAATTAAGAGTAAAAAATATAACTTAAGTATCATGGAAGATTATCTACCAGTAATTGGAGAAGTAGATGGCGATATTGAGATAATTGCTATTGATAATTTTGTTAAGTTGACAAATATAATAGGATATTATATGCTTAAACATAATGAATTTAAATTATTTATAAAAGAGGAATAAAATGTTAGATACAATACTTTACGAATTAAGCAAAGTTGCTTGGGTATTGCCAATATTTTTAGGAATAATATTATTATTAAGTTTTATAATGTATTTAGTTACTAAAAAATTTGACATACACAAAAAAAGTGTAATGGTAAGTGGAATGTTTATGGGACTTAGTAATAAGCAAATTATAATGATTATATCAATCTTTATAAGAACATTTTTAGTAATATTTACCGCTTGCGTTTATAGTAAAAGTATATTATTATATTTACTAATGATAGCTATTTCGTCTATAATATTTGCAGTACTTAATTTAAAGAAAGCAATTTTAGAAATAGTAAGTACTAGCGCACAAATAGTTGCGTTATACTTAATAAATATACTAACAAGTTACATGGTAGAAGAAAGTAATGATACATATGTACTTGTAATAAAAATATGTTTAATTATATTTTTAATAGTATATGCGGTATATTTCTTCTTAAAAAATTTTGAAGATATTATTACAAACCACAAAAGGAGAACGGTTGATGAAGGAAGAAAAAGAAAACCAAAAGAAAAAAGAAGAGTTAAAGGAAACAAAGGAAAAGAAAGTATCCAAGAAAGTAGCAAAAGCTAAAACTGAAGCTACTGATAACAAAGAAGTAAAAAAAGTAGTAAAGAAAACACCAGCTAAAAAAACAAAAACAAAGGTTAAAGAAGAATCTGATAGTACAGCTGTAAATCTTAATGATGAAGTTGTAGAAAATGTAAACGCAAAGAAAAAGACTGCTAAAAAATCTACAAAGAAGGTAACAAGTAAAACAACTAAAGAAAAAAATGCTACTGTTAAAAAAGTGGACGATAAAGAAACATCAAAAGCAACTGAAGTAAACAATGCAAAATTAGATGAAAGCATTGCAAAACTTACAAATAAAAATATAGATGAAATAAAAGAAGAAATACAAAATGCAGTTAAGAATAATGAAGACAACACTACAGATAATAGTGTTTCTATAAAAGATGAAGAAAATACAATTAGTATAAATAATGATATAGAAGATAAAGAAGAAATTATTATTAATGAACCAGAAGAAAAATCTGATAAACAAAAGAGAAAAGAAAAGATTGTAGAAGAATCTGAACAAATAGAAAAACAAAAGAAAAGAAGAAGTTCGATAATAATGTCATCTGTAATTGCTGCATTAATCCTAATAATTGTAATAGTAGTAATTATTATAGGAAATTTAAATAGCACAACAACAGAAAACCATGATTTTTACCAATGGTATTCTGGTCAAAAGGTAGAATATAAAGGACAATTAACATTTACAAGAAAAGAAGGACTTACAGAGCTAAAAGCTACAGATAGAAAAGTTACTTTAGATTCTACACCTGTATACTATGCAGATGAAAATAACAAAGTTATTTTCCCAGAAGACATGGCAATAGTGTATCCAAACAATAATGGAATGATGTATAGAATAAATCATTTCGCAGATATTACTGAAGAAAATGGTGACATCTATCTAGAAACTAATTTAGCAACAAAAACAAATAAAACTAAATTAGAAAAAGCATTTTTGTATGATGGACAAGATTTATATTTCTTCTTAGACAGAACAACAATCACAGTAAATGGAACAAATTATGAAGTTTCACCATTATCATATGCTATAGTAAGATATAAACAAAGTGTTGAAATATATAACTATGAAAAAGATGAATATCAAGTTATAGATACAACAGAAACACAAGATGCAAAAGTAGTAACAGATACTTATACAATTAATATGAGTGTAGATTCTTTACAAACAGCAGAAAAAGAACAATTATTAATAAAAGGTTTAAGTTATTTACAAGAGTTTGGAACAACAGAAGAAACACAAGAATAAACATATCGGGATTTGGGGACGTTCTTTAAATCCCGATTTTGCTTTGTGAAAAATGTAAAGTTTTCTATTTGTCGAAAAAAATGAAAAATGACCAATAAAGTTCTTGAAAATTGACCAATAAAATGTTATAAAAATGTAAATAAAGTATGCAAAAACGACTGTGCGTAAAGGGTACAGTCTTTTTATAGAAAAGTAACTATTTACAAAAAATAAAAAATTTAATAATATAAAATAAATAAAAAGAGAATAAAGTTAATATCGAATATTCCCAAAATAAAAATTGTTCGAAAGATTAACAAAAAGAAGAAAAAGAAAAGCGAGGGCAAAGAA
>ENA-ORSC01001064-ORSC01001064.1-human-gut-metagenome-genome-assembly--contig:-NODE-1064-length-19761-cov-5.194560_pt1 | contig 19761 bp, 10 predicted proteins | sample MGYA00242178_ERZ509140 | MGnify/ENA primary metagenome ERZ509140 (study PRJEB26280, sample SAMEA2338681) | human gut metagenome | biome: human gut; feature: human-associated habitat; material: faeces... | reverse complement strand
CATGTATCAAGCAGCTCGTCCCATGATTCGGTATCGCTTGTCGCTTTGACGATCGCCGTTACTTTGTCAATCACATCAGCAAGCTTAACTTCGCCGGGCGTTTCGTCCGCGCCGCGGTAAATGATATGCAGGCTGCCGTCCGTGTCGGTGAACACATCCGAGTATTCACCGGGCTTAAGCAGCGAATAAATCTCCTTGACGGTTGAACTCCAGTCACCCTTTGAGGAGCTGTGTTTTGTTGAAATCAACTGCCCCTTTGTGCGGAAGGTTTCGCAGCCCCCGTAACTGTCGCTGCCTGCAACGTATTCGTTCTCTGTATACTTGAGCATGACCTGAGCAAAGTCCGCTCCGTTTTCAAGCTCGGCAAAGGCCTTGTCGATTTTTGCACGATAAGGCTCAATGAATTTATTATACATTTCATCGCATTCAGCCTGAAGCGTTTTATAGTCCGAAATCAGCTGCGCAATTCGCTCGGAATTTGCGCCGTCACCGTTTAAGGCATCCGTAAAAAGCAGGGATGTGCATTCTTCACGCAGCGAATCAAGCTGTTCGTTCTTTTTTTTGTAGTCATCGCCGAGTTCGCCTTTGGGAATAACAACAATATCCATGATTCGGGAGTATCCCTCCGGAACAACAAGCGCGGGCGCGGCATCATCGTAGATACCGCAGTATTTTTCAAAGTACTCTTCGTTATCTTTATACTGCCCGGGATTGGAGGCATAAAGCTCCTTGTCCGATTTCAGCTGCTTTTCGTACCAATCGGCAATGTCTGCATCCGTCACGGAAAAATCTTTGCAAACATACTCCTTGTACGCTTCGATAAGCGCCGTGTTGCGCAGTTCGAGTTTATATTCCTCGCAGTATTCATCATAGGTCATGGTTTTGCCGGTGTAATACTCGGAAAGCTCCGCAATGGCGGCATCGAAATACTGTTGAACAGTCTTTGAATCGTCTTTGGCATTGGATTCTTCGGCAGTTTTCATATACTCGTCATATATCTCTTTAAGTTCGGTTTCCGCCTGTGCATCGGATTCCGCAATTTGTTCATCGGAAAGTTTAAATCCCTCCTCCTTTGCCCGGTACAGAACCACCATATCCTTAACAAGATATTCAAGCACCCAATCGCGAAATTTTTGCAGCTCTTCCTCGTTGCTGACGGGATCATAGCCCATTTGTTCCATGTATGAAAGATATGAGTCGAAGGCAGCCGTATAGAGGGCGTAGCTCACGGTTTCGTCCCCGATGGATGCAACTGCAGCGGTCTTATCGTTCGGAACACCGTTTTTGTCCTTATTTTTTTTACATCCGCTGAAGCAGAACAGAAAAGCTGCTGCTGCAATAAAGCAGACAACACGCATGAATGTCGAAGTTTTTTTGGAAAAGCCGGCGAAAATGCTTCCGCATCCCGATCCTGCCGCGGCTGAGCAGCCGGGCTTGCGGCGGTCGTTGTTTGTTGCGGTCATAGTGTGTGATTCCTCCGTTCTGAGTTTTGGAAAAACGGAACCCCCTGATTTTTGATTAACGATTATTCAGAGCATTCCCGAAAATCAATCGATATCGGAAGCAGCGAAAACCGAGGCTTTGCTGCTGACGCTTAAGAACTGCCGAAAACTGCACATTAATTCTGCCGCCGGCAAGCGGTGCGCCGAGAGTATCCATTCCGCTGTCTATTATACAGCATTCAGCCCCGTTTGCCAATGAGTGCGGGAATAAATCACATTTTTCCGCCGAAGGGACACATTCGGTGCCAAAATCACGGTTTCTCGTGCCCGAATCGCGGAGCCGATAAAAACAGACAGCAAAAACAAGTTGAATATAATTTTAATAAAAACTCTTGCCCAAATCGAGGTGAATGCTGTATAATACGATTGATATTTTATGTACATGCGTAAGCAGGAGCATTCCGTGTCCGCAGCGCATGAGCCGACAGTGCCTGCTGCATTGTTCGGGATAAGGAGAAAGCATTGACTCGAAGGAAATTTTCAATATTTACCGCTTTGTTCGCTGCACTGATCGCTTTTGCGGCTGTTCTTCCCGTTTCAACGGGGTTCGCCGCAAATGCGCAGACTGTTCAGGGCAATTCCGCCGAAATCACCGTTCTGCCCGCAAAAAACGGAACGGACGCGGCAAGCATTTCGGCAAACCCCGCATTTTTGTCCGGTCCCGGACAGGTCACCGTAAGCATCACGCTTCGCAACCCGGGCGGTGCTGCGGGACAGGGGCTGGATGATACCGCAACAGGTTCCCTGATAAAGGAACCGTCGGATCCCACTCCGACTCCGACATCCGAACCGACATCCGAACCCGAGCCGTCAACTCAGCCCGGCGGCGGTGTGTACACAAATGTTTCAATAATCAACACATACGGCGTTTCTTTCAACACTTCCGATGTTCCCGCGGGGGAATCGCGCACATTTACCGGCACGATGAACGTTGCCCAGGAACAAATCGGCGAAACACTGCGCTTTACAATTGCATGGTTCGATACGGCAACCCAAACCGCAGGTTCGCGTGAGTTGACTCTTGTCATTTCCCGTGCGGATACGGCTTATCTTAAGCTTTCGCGCAGCGTTGACAAATCGATTGCTTCGGCGGGTGATATTGTCAAATTGACGTATACGATGATAAACACGGGTGCTAAAAAGCTCAACAGCATTATCCTTGTTGATAAGAATGTTGCCGGTACACAGGCAATGCTTCCCGCATTCAGCCTTGCCCCGGGAGAGAGCCGCGTATTCACTTACGAATACACAATGCGCACATCAACCGTAACGAGCAAACCGACTGTATCGTTTGTTCCCGAGGGGTCAACAAATGCCCTGTCGGTAACGCTTTCGGGGCTTACCATCGGCCTTATAAATGCGCAGCTCACCAAAACGGTCGAAATCGGCACACCCACACCGGACGGCGTTGAATTTACACTGTATCTGACCAACAACGGCAACCAGAGCCTGAATTCGCTCACCGTTACGGACGATCTCGGAACCGTTGTTCAAAGCGGTTTCAGCCTTGCAATCGGTGAGTCGAAAACCATTAAATATTTCGTCAGAAACCCCGAAGCCGTTCGCTATGTTGTGTTCAACATCACCGGCGTTTATTCGTCCGGCATTGTGTTTAAGGACAACACAAAGAGCTACACTGTTCGCCCTTACATCGATCCGACAACTCTCGGCCTTGAGTTCCGCGCGGAAGTTCGCACTCAACTCAATCGAGAGAATATCATTGGGCTGACTTTCACCGTCACAAACACGGGAAGCACTCCCTACACCGATGTTGTCCTGACCGAAAAAGAACTGGATTATGAAATCCACAAGATTGCCGTTCTTGAACCCAACTCCGGCGCACAGTCATTCAATATCGATCTTAACGTCGGCGGAGAAAGAGATCTTGTGTTCTTCCTGACGGCTCTTGACGCTTCGGGCAACACGCACATGTTTGAGGCGCATCTGACCGCAAAATATATCGATGCCGAAGGCACCGTTCCGAACGAACCGCCGGCAACGGGCGGGGTCACGGTCGTTGACGATCCGAATATCGGCAGCAAGCTGGACGGAATGCTCACAAAAACGGGAAGTGCGCTGAAAGTATGGTACAGTATTCTTATCATTATTGCGGCAGTTGTGCTTATCGCGATCATTGCCCTTGCCGCTGTTGAAATTTACAAGCGCAAGAACGGCGGAAACGCAAAAAAAGCACCGCGCAGACGCGCACAGGAGGACGATGAAGACTGATAAGGCTGATTAAAAACCAAGGCTGAGCGGTCGATTCATTCAACTGCACCGCTTCAGCTTAAACAAGTGACTGTTTATATAACCCGCGCCGGCGGGCGGCTCAGAACGGGTTGCCTGTTGAGCTGCGGGTTTTATAATTTGCCGATAAACGGCATCGGTGAACCGAACCTTGCGGCGGACAACAATTCAAAACAGAGGAAAACAAAGGAGAATAAGGTATGCCGAACACTCAATTCATTACCCTGCTCATCATTACGGTTTTCAGCCTGTTGGCGGGAATCGTTTCGGCTGTTGTTTTATTTGGGCAGCTGAATGCAAAAAAACGCGAACGCGCAGAGCTTGAGCGCAAATTGGAAAATACGGTCGGTGCCGCAATGAACTCCTCCGTCGGCAATGCATCGGCGGAGCTTGAACGCAGGCTTCAGGACAGGCTGAAGGAGCTTTCGGACGCACTTTATCGATACAACGAACAAACAAAGAATGATTATGAACGATTTAAAAATGCTTTAAATGAAAGCATTGCTTCTTCGATGCGCGAAACCGCTTCCCGCCTTGCGGAGGCACAGACAGCGGCGGCGGAAAGAATCTCCGCAGAACAGAAAGCATTTTCGGAAAAACTGAATACCGAACAAAACGCGCTTTCCGAAAGGCTCTCTTCCGAACAGAGGACGCTTTCCGACAGGCTTGCCGCAGGGCAGGATTCCTTCGAAAAACAGATTTCGGACAGACTTGCTGCTCAGAACACCCTGCTGAAAACACAGGCGGAGCAGGCGGAAACGCGCAATAAGCATTTTGAAACGGTCTGCACGGAAAAACTGGCGGCAATGGATGCGAGCGTGAAGCTCATGACGGAACGCAACGAAAAGCAGCTTGATGCAATTCGCGGTGTTGTTGACGAAAAATTGCAGGAGACGCTCACAAAGCAAATCTCCGAAAACTTCAAGCTTGTTGATGAACGTCTTAAACAGGTCTATCAGGGGCTCGGAGAAATGCAGACGCTTGCAAGCGGAGTGGGTGATCTTAAAAAGGTTCTTTCAAATGTCAAAACACGCGGCACGCTCGGCGAAATTCAGCTCGGCGCAATTCTCGGCGAGGTTCTTGCGCCGGAACAGTACGAATGTAATTTTGACGCCGGAAAACAGAATAATGAGCGCGTTGAATTTGCAATAAAACTTCCGAATGACGGAGGAGAAGCGGTTTACCTTCCCGTTGACAGCAAATTCCCTGCGGATATTTATTCCAAACTCTGCGATGCGTATGATTCCGGCGAGGATGTTGCCGCTGCGCAGAAAAACCTGCGTGAAGTTCTTCTGAAATGTGCGAAGGATATAAAGGATAAATACATAAATCCCCCGCGCACAACGGATTTTGCGATCATGTTTCTGCCCACGGAGGGACTTTATGCCGAAGCGGTGCGGCTCGGGCTTATCGAAGAGCTGCAAATGCGTTTCCGCGTTAACCTTTCCGGCCCTTCAACCATGGCGGCGCTGCTTAACAGCCTGCAAATGGGGTTCCGAACACTTGCAATACAAAAACGCAGCAGCGAGGTTTGGGATTTGCTCTCTCAGATAAAAAGAGAGTTCGGAAAGTTTGACGATGTGCTCAGAGCAACGCAGAAATCGCTTGAAAAGGCGCATAATGACCTTGAAACGCTTGTGGGTGTTCGCACAAGGCAAATTTGCAGAACCCTCAAAAAGGTTGAAACCCTTCCCGAAACCGATCCCACCGGGGAATATAAAACCCTTGCGGAAGCTTTGATAAATGCGGATGACGGCGAAAACTGATGCGTTTTCGGTCGATTGCGGGTGAAGCTCAGCCGGAATAAAGCGGATTCAGCTTTATCGGCGGGTACGGGACTGCGGCGAGAGTCGGAACGGGGTTTGCATAATCAAAGTTTGGGTTGAAATACCTGTCGCCGCAAAGCAGTGTTTCGCGATATACGTCATAACAGCGCAAAAGATTGGCTTTGCCTGCATTGGCATAATCATTCGGAAGTCCGCCCGATAACCGCGCCTTTGCAAACGGAGTGAAGCAGTTTGCAAGACCTTTTCGCATGAGCCGAACACAGAACTCCGTGTCCCATCCCACTCCGGACAGTGTTTCGTCAAACATGCCGAAACTGAAAAAGTTTTCGCCGCTGACTGCCATAAATGCGCCGCTGACGGCGGTTACATTGCGCTGAACGTGCAGAAAACTGCATTTTAAAAAGTCTTCAAAATCATCCTTTTCGCCGGAATAAGGGCTTTGTGCCCAGCCGTTAAGGCCGATAACGGTGCCGGCGGAAAGGATGTTTCCGCTTTCGTTCACGATTTTTCCGCCAATCGCACCTGCACCGTGCCGAAGCGCAAGTTCGGTGAATTCGCGAAGGAATGCAGGGGAGAGAATTTCAATATTTCCGTTTAAAAACAGCAGCAAATCCGCGGCGGCTTTGCATGCACATGCATTCAGCGTTTCGGGCAGCGGCTGTTCCGCGTTAACGTGAACGATCTCTGCCGCCCTGTTCTTTTTGAGTGCCTGAAGATAGCGGCGCATTCGCTCGTCTCCGCTGCCGTCGTCCGCAATGATAATTCGCCTGCAATCAACCGTTGCCTGCATCTCCGCCGAGTCAATGCATCGCTGAAGGTTTTCAACTCCGTCCGCACCTGCGATAACAATGCCGACGGAGGGTTCGCGTTTTCTCGGGTAACGCATACGAAGTGTACCCAAAACGCTGCCCTCAAAGCAGTATCCGTTTGTGCGGTTTTTCTTTACCGAACCGTCGCCGGGATAAAGGGAATTGAATTCACGCTTCAGTATATCGGTGCAGGGGATTTCGCTGCCGTCGCAGTCGCGGATAACGGTCAGCCCGATCCTTGCAATGTGAATGACCTGCTTGGCAGCCGAAGCACATTCAATGCAGTATGCCCAAAGCTCGGCCGGTGTGCTGCCGCGAAACCCGCCGACAGCCGTATGTACACGTTTGGAAACAAGCATGGGCCGCCCGATGCTGTTGAAGGAACGCAATGTGTCGCGCCCGTAGTCGGGCTTAAAAATCGGGTTTTGCCGAATGCCGTCAATCACGGAGTCCTCATCGGCAAAAACAACCTCCGCTTCGGGATTTGCATGAGTTTGCAGAACAAGCATGTGAAGCGCGTCCGGTGCGGGCAAATCTCCGGGCAGCAGCTGCAAAAAGTATGCACCGTTAAGCATCTTCTCGGCGGCTTTCAGCTGTTCGTGCGCTGTGCCGTTAAAAAGCACAAGCCTGAATTTCGGAATGCCTTCATAATCCGTAAGCCCTGCCTGCGCAAGCTCCGAAACCACGCAAACTTCAAAATTTGCATAGGTTTGTTTGCCGAGCGCTTCGAGCGTTGAGCGAACGGCCGCACGGCTTGCTCCCGAACAGGCAATTGCAACGGAAACGAGCGGTGCAGGGTTCAGCGGTTTTTCACGCTGCAAGTCCAACTCCGCTTGTGCAGGCAGGTTTTCACGCAGATAGTCGGCATAGTCGGAAAATTTGTGCTGATTACAGACCCGCTTCGGAAGTGCGTTGAATGCCCCCGCAATAATGTCTGCCGCGGCAGTGATTATTCCTGAAGTGTTTGTTTCTGTCATTTCGGATTCCTCCTGCATCATGCGGTATTTCGATACCGTGATTCTTTACCGTGTTTGAGCGGTTCGGCGGCTGTTCCGCCGCCTGCTGCATGATAGTATCTGCGGATTCTGCAATTTTGATTCCGAAACGCACGCGGGAGGACTGCGGTTAATACCTGCGGAAAACAGCTTTTTCTGTCGCTTTCTCAGAACTGTCTAATACTTGCCTTTTGCAGGAACATGTCTTGCGGCAAACAGCTTTTAACCGATAAACGGTGCATTCCACAGTTTCGCGATGTTGCAAAATCCGCTATATTGGTTTATAATTATTTTGTGTTCGCTGATTAATTCGGGAGGTGTCGGCAATGGAACAATATAATGCAAAATTTGCGGAGGTCTATGACATTTTCATGGACAATACGGATTATGATGCATGGGCGAATTATATAATATCGCTGCTGCCGACCGACTTTCCGAAAGGAGCGAGAATTTTTGAGTGCGGCTGCGGAACCGGCGCATTGACTCTTCGGCTCAACAAAGCCGGGTACGATGTCACCGGTTCGGATATTTCAAGGGACATGCTCGAAGTTGCCGCTGAAAAATCCCGCCGGTGCGGGCAAAAAACAAAATTTATATGCATGGATATGCGCCGCATTGAATTGCATCGTCCCGTTGACTGCATCATTGCGGCATGTGACTGCGTGAATTACCTTACAAGCCGCGAGGATGTTGAAAAATTCCTTCTGACGGCATTCAACGGGCTCAGGCCGGGCGGCATTTTGCTGTTTGATGTTTCGTCAAGATATAAATTGCAGCACATTCTCGGGCAAAACGGCTATTGCGACAGCAGAACGGACGCTGCATACTTCTGGCAAAACTGCTATGATGCGGAGAGCAAGCTTGTGGAAATGGAGCTGGAGTTTTTTGTGAAGTCGGCAAACGATGCGCACGGCGAACCGCTCTATTCCCGATTTTCCGAAAAGCATATTCAACGTGCTCATTCCGAAAGGGAGCTTGTTTCGTGGCTTAAAAATATCGGCTTTGAAAATATCGGGGTTTTTTCGGCATTCACAACGGAACCGCCGCGTGATGAAAGCGAACGGCTGCAATTCACGGCAAGAAAGCCCGGCAGAGTAGGCAAATAACCTTTGCGGCCTGCTCAAGGACCTTTAGCGAAAGGAAAACATTATGAATAACGAAATTGAAAATAAGATGAACGAAAGCGATGCTTCCTCCGACTGCATCGAAAACACATGCGCTGAACGCGACAATATCATTCGCGGTCTGCTTTTTAACCGCACAGTGAACGTGATCGCCGTTTCGGGACGCGAAATAGTTGAAACCGCAAGAGAAATTCACGGAACAAGCCGTGTTTGCACCGCCGCTCTCGGAAGAATGCTGCTCGCCGTTTCCATGATGAGTGCACAGCTGAAAAGCGAAACGGACAGCATAACGGCGACAATTGCGGGCGGAGGGCCTGCGGGCAACATAACGGTTGTCGGGCATATGGGTGGAATCGTTAAGGGGTGCATCACCAATCCGGAAGTTGAACTGCCGCTTAACGAGTTCGGAAAGCTGGATGTTTCGGGTGCTGTCGGCGGCAGCGGTGAGCTGCGCGTTATTCGCGATTTGTCGCTGCGGGAGCCGTATGTCGGCAGGTGCGAGCTTATTGACGGCGAAATTGCAGATGATTTCGCAAACTATTTTTACACAAGCGAACAGCAGCCGTCGCTGGTTTATCTCGGCGTAAGGGTTGAGCCGCAGCAGGGGACCGTGCGCTCCGCTGCCGGGCTGATTATTGCACCGCTGCCCGATTGTCCGGAGAGCGATATTATTCGGCTTGAACAGCTGACGGGCAAAATTGCAAAGCTGTCACAGCATATGGATGACGGAGAGACCCTCGAAAGCGCGCTTAACGCCCTTTTCGAAGGCATGGAGTTTGAAATTACCGACACTCTCTGCCCTGCATACCGCTGCGATTGCAGCAGGGAAAGGCTTGAGCGCGTCATTATGTCGCTCGGCGAAAACGAACTGAAAGATATTATTGAAAACGACGGCAAAGCGGAGCTTGTGTGTTCTTTCTGCCAAACGAAATACGTTTTTAACGAGGATGAACTCCGCGCTCTGCTTGAAGAGGCACAGGCGGGCGGAAACGATTCGGATGAGATTTCCGCAGATCTTGCCGAAGCGATAAACGACTGCGGAAATGAGTGATCTCAAAAACGGAACACAACCGAAATCAACAAAAATCGGAAACTCGCCGAACGGCTTGACTTTAATGAAACGGCTTCAACTCGGCGTCTGCTTAAAACCGGGTGGAGGATATGCAGCATGAGAAGCACAAAAAAGAAACCTGACAACGTTATTGATATCAGCGGCAATGTTGAGCTTGTTATGAAGCTTGCGGCGGACAAACTCGATGCGGGCGATCATATCGGCGCTCTTTCGCTGATGCGGCGTGCGGAAACAATTGAACCCGAAAACGAGGAAGTTATGCTTGCAATCGCGGGAACATACAACGAGATGAACAGGTTCACCGAGTCGCTTGCTTATTCCTCATGCGTCCTGAATTCCGGTCATGAATATGTTCAGGATGCTTTCATGATTGCAGGCTACAGCTACCTTGGTCTCGGTGAATACGTTGCGGCGCGCAAAGCTTACAGGCAGTTCCTGATAAACGTTCCGGACAGCTACACTGATGAGGACTTGATTGCTGTTTACGAGGCTCTTGATATATGTGAGGCGAATTGTGCTTTGAACGAGTCAAGGGAATCCGTTCCTGCCGTTCGCGACAGCAGTGAGGTTGAGCTTGAAGAAACACTGAAACGCATTGAAGCAGAGGAGGATCGCGTGAACGGCGATATGGCATACGGACTTCTCAGCGATGCAATTGAAAAATTCCCGGATTCCTATGAACTGTTCGAAAAGTATCTTTTGAGCTGCTATGCTGTGATGCATTTTAAAAAAGGTATCAAAAAATACGAGGCTGCTCCCGAAAAATGGAAATCGAGATTAACGATTCGGTGCTATGCCGCGCTTTTGTACAGCGGAGCTCACAGGCCGCGCAAAGCAGCCGAGTGTGCAGACAACATCCTTAAAATGAAAGGGTTGGATGAAGAAGAGCTGATGCGGGCATCCGCCGTGATGCTGGAGATTCAAAATGCTTCCGCCGCGATGACTCTCGTTAAAAGGGTCTATTCGGAGCACCCGTACGATCAATTGGTAATCCATAACTATGCTCTGTCAGCCTACCTCAGCGGGGATTATGCTCTTGCCAGAACTCTCTTTGAAAAACAGCTGCGAATAGATCCGAGTGACAGTGTTGCTGCTTATTATCGCAAACTGTGCATAAAAACGCAGGAGGACGGCATTCTGAGAAACGTCAGCATACCCTATGATGTTCCGAGCGGCGAACTGTTCCGCTGCATGACCGTGCTTTCGAACGAACTCGGAAATGAAGATGCAGGCAGGATGTTGACCGAAAGCGAACCGGAGCTTACACAAGAGGAGATTGAAGAGTGCGTACGGTATTGCGCAGAAAAAACTCCTCCGCCCTTCCGTATCGGCGGATTGATGCTTTTGTACGAGCGTGACCGTCGGTCGGCGATGCATGAGCTTTACAAGATTCTTTTGGATCCGAGTTGTGACGACAGCGTTCGCAGGTTTGCAATCATGACTTTCCGCGATAAAGAGAATATGACAAGGTTCACGATTTTTGATAAGGGAAAACTCTTAACGGGTGAACTGTTCTCAACCGAAAATCAACCCGACAAAACGGATGACGAAGAAAAAGAGGATGATTGCCCGCATTTGCAGGCACCGTTCGGGCGGCTGAATGCACTCTTGCAGCAAAAGCTCTGCAATTGCAGCAAAAAAATCAGGCAGGAAGCCGAAAATATTGTTGAAGCGGCTGCGGAACTGTACAATGACTTGGGGTTGGCATTATCCAATTCGCAGGTTCCTGCATATGCAGCGGCGATTGATTATACATGCCGCTTTATGAACAGCAAAAGAGCAGTTAATGCAAAAAAACTTATAAAGGATTATGATATAACTCTGCGCAGGTTGGAAAATGCGGCGGAGAAGCTTCAAAGCGATCTTTGCGTATACGGAATGTTCGAGCCGGAAGAAATGTGCAAACTTGAAGACAGCTTTGAAGAAACATTCAAAAAGCTTCATGCAGAGGAAAAGGCAGCAGCCGAACGTAAAAAGGCCGGAAAAACCACGCCGTCTTCCTGCAAAAACGCCGACACCGGCTCAAACAAGGCGGATCTCGCTTCAAAAAAACGGACAAATTCGGGCAGAAAGTCTGATAAAGAAGCAAAAGATGATTCCGTGAACAAATCCGAAAGCGGGTTCGAAAACAACGGCGGCGCACCGGATGCGGAATGACAGTGCGCTGGCGGTTTACGGCAGCAACATAAACGGAGATATATGTATGACTGATACTTATTTTGCAACGTGCAAAATCGGGCTTGAGTCCGTCGTTGCGGGCGAATTGCGCGATCTTGGAATTGAGGTGCTTCGCGTCAGCGATGCAAGAGTTGATTTTGCGGGAGACCATTTTGCAATGGCGCGTGCCTGTCTTTGGCTCAGAACTGCGGAACGCGTGCTGATGAAGCTTGCTTCGTTCCGCGCCGTAACTTTTGATGAACTGTACGAGGGCGTGCGCCGCATTCGCTGGAAGGATTACCTGCTGCGCACAAGTTTTATCCATGTGAACGGCAAATCTGCAAAAAGCAGACTTTTTTCGGTTTCCGACTGTCAAAGCATTGCGAAAAAAGCGATTGTGGATTCGCTTTCGCGTGAATACGGACTTAAAATTCTGCCGGAAAACGGCAGACGCATAATAATCGAAATCGGGATTCTGCGCGATGAAGTCACCGTTGCTCTTGATTGCTGCGGCGCGGGACTGTCCCGAAGGGGATACAGAACATACAATGTGCCTGCACCGATATCGGAAACGCTCGGTGCAGCAATAGTGATGCTTTCGGGTTACAGGCAAACACGTCCGCTCATAGACCCGATGTGCGGTTCAGGCACAATGCCGATTGAAGCCGCAATGATCGCAAACAATATCGCGCCGGGAATTAATCGGGAGTTTGCGGCGGAGGACTGGCATTTTTTGCAGAACAACGCATTCGCCGCGGCGCGGGAGCAGGCGAGGGACAGTGTTCGCCGTGACACAGTGGATATATCCGGAAGGGATATAGACCCGCATTCGATTGAACTCTGTAAAAAACATGCAAAAAAAGCGGGGGTCATGCTCGATTGGCGCGTTGAACCCGTTCAAAAGCTCCGTGAAACGCGTACGGGCGGCGTGATCGTCTGCAACCCGCCGTACGGTGAGCGATTGCTTGAAAAACAGAGTGCGGAAGAGCTGTATCGTCAAATGCACGGCATTTTTTCGCGGCTTGACGGCTGGAGCGTGAACATCATTGCATCACATCCGGATTTTGAACGCATATACGGCGCAAGAGCGGATAAAAGGCGCAAGCTTTCAAACGGAGGCATGACCTGCACGCTTTATCGCTATCGCCCGCATTATCTTTCCCCGAAACCGGAAAGGCCGAAGACGGACGAACAGCCAATCGACGAATGATCGGCGGCTTCGCAAGGATCAATCATCCCGCACCGGGTTTTAATACATCGAATTTCAATGCGCATTCGGAATAATTGAATCAACAGCATCAAAAAGGGAACCGTGCCGATTTGTTTCGACGGTTCCCTTTAATTTGCGTTCCGTGCGTGTAATGCATCAATCGAAATACATTGAATACACGGAGCTGTTCGAATTTCGACGCAGTAATCAGCTCAATTCAAACATGCCTGTGTACAGCTCGTAATATCGGCCCTTGCGGCGGAGCAGCTCTTCATGGTCGCCGCGCTCAATGATACGGCCTTTTTCAAGCACCATAATGGCATTTGAATTGCGAACGGTGGAGAGTCGGTGTGCAATAACAAACACCGTTCTTCCTTCCATAAGGCTGTCCATGCCGCGTTCGATGAGCAGTTCGGTTCTTGTGTCGATCGAGCTTGTCGCCTCATCAAGAATGAGCACCTCGGGATTGGTAACGGCGGCTCGTGCAATTGCGATAAGCTGACGCTGACCTTGTGACAGGTTTGCGCCGTCCGAAGTGAGCATCGTATCATAGCCGTTCGGCAGGTGAGAGATGAAGTAATGCGCATTTGCGATCTTTGCCGCCTGAATACATTCTTCATCCGTTGCATCCAGCTTGCCGTAACGAATGTTTTCCATAACCGTGCCGGTGAACAGGTGCGTATCCTGCAAAACCATGCCGAGTGTTCCGCGAAGGTCGCGTTTTTTGATGCGGCGAACATCGATTCCGTCATAGGTGATTTCGCCCTCGTTAACATCATAGAACCTGTTGATAAGGTTGGTTATCGTCGTTTTGCCGGCACCGGTGGAGCCGACAAACGCGATCTTCTGTCCGCGCTTTGCATAGAGGGAAACATCGTTCAAAACGTTCACCTTGCCGTCATAGCTGAAGGTAACGTCGTGCAGCTCAACCATGCCCGCAAGCGGAATTTCAGTCACGGAATTGTTTGCTCCCGACTCGGTTCCGTTGGGAACGCGCCAGACTTTTTCACCGTGTGCGTTCAAGCCGAGGGCAACATCGCCGTCATCGATTTCGGGCGGAACATCCATAAGCTTAAACACGCGCTCCGCGCCCGCAAGCGCAAGCAGAACGAAATTGAACTGCTGCGAAATCTGCGATATGCGCTCCGCAAACTGCCGTATGTACTGCAAAAAAGCAATAAGCACGCTGCCGGAAGTCACAAGACCGAGAACACCGAGGGTGGTCGTTATCGAATAGAAAATATGAGACAGGTTGTTCATTATCGGCCCCATGATATTGGCATAGGTATTTGCCTTTGTTGCTGCCGAACAGAATTCAATATTCAGCACATCAAATGCCTTCATGGATTCTTCCTCATGGTTAAAGGCCTTAACGACTTTCTGCCCCGCCATCATCTCTTCAATGTATCCGTTCACGGATGCAACGGCTTTTTGCTGACGGGCAAAATTCTTTCCGCTCTTTTTGCCGATGAATTTGACTGTAAAAAACACAACAAACCCCATAACAACAACGATTGCAAACAGCGAAACAGAAAGAATGAGCATCATTGCAACGATGCCGACGAGGGATATGCAGGAGATTATCAGCTGCGTGATGCTCTGGTGCAGAAGCTCGCGGATCGCGTCAATATCGTTTGTATAGTAACTCATAAGCTCGCCGTGCGTATGCGTGTCAAAATAGCTTATGGGAAGGCTTTGCATCTTATCAAACATATCCTTGCGCAGGTCACAAAGCACCGTTGCGGAGCATTTGAGCATCAGATAGTTTAAACAATAGTTGGTGAGAACACTGAGCACATACAGCCCCGCCATGCCGATAAGCAGAGCAAGGTATTTTGCCTGTGCCGCATCGGGCGTGATGCTTGCTTCTTCCAACACGGCAACAAGGGGTTTCATCATGTAGCTTGCGGCAATTGTTGCAAGGGAATAGACTGCGATCATAATAACCGCAACAGTGAACATCCAGCGGCATTTGCCGTAGTACTTTAGCAGCCTGCTCATTGTTTTGAGCGGATTCGCGGGGCGGCCGCTGCCTGCAAAACGTGCAGCGGGGTTGTCTCTTCCTCCGGGCATTTTAGGCATTAGTGACCGCCTCCTTTCCTTTTATGTCAGAGCTGCTGTTTACGCCGGAGACCGTTCCGCCTTCCTGCGGAAGTTCCTTGTTTTGAGACAGGTAAACTTCGCGGTAGATTTCGCTGCGCTGCATAAGCTCATCGTGAGTGCCGACATCTGAAATGCGTCCCTTATCCATAACGATTATCCTGTCGGAATACATTATGGAGGCTATGCGCTGGGCAATGATGAGCTTTGTTGTTCCGGGCAGACTTTCGCGGAATGCGGCGCGGATGCTTTCATCGGTGCGTGAATCGACTGCGCTTGTGGAGTCGTCAAGGATCAGGATCTTCGGATTTTTGAGCAATGCGCGGGCAATGCAAAGCCTTTGCTTCTGCCCGCCGGAAACATTCACACCGCCTTGTCCGAGATCCGTGTCGTATCCGTCAGGGAAGCTCATAACGAAATCGTGCGCACATGCAAGGCGGCAGGCATGCTCAATCTGCTCATCCGTTGCGTCTTTGTTTCCCCAACGGAGATTGTCGCGAATCGTGCCGGAAAAAAGCATGTTCTTTTGAAGCACCATTGATACGCTTTCGCGCAGTTCATACAGTGAATAATCCTTAACATTCCTTCCGCCGACAAGCACTTCGCCCGAAAGTGCATCGTAAAAACGCGGAATGAGCTGCATCAGGGTCGATTTTCCGTCACCGGTGCCGCCCACAACGCCGATGGTCTCACCGGCGCGAATGTGCAGGTTGATATCAGAAAGCGTGAGGTTGTCGTTTTTTCCGGAATAGCTGAAATTAACATGGCGGAATTCAATCTCACCGTTTTCAACTTTGAACGTGCTGCCGTTATCCGTAATATCGGGAACTTCGTCAAGCACCTCGTTGATGCGCGTCACGGATTCGCGCGTCATGGTGAGCATCATGATGATCATTGCGACCATTGAAACGGAACCTACAACCTGATTGGTGTAGGTCAACATGCTGACAAGTTCGCCCTTTGTAAGCGTTCCCGCAAACACCTGATTGCCGCCCATCAGCATCAGAATGACGGCGCAGGTCCACATAATACCCATTTGAATCGCAGGCAGGAGGGAGAAAAGCTTCTGTGCGTAAATTTGAGCCTTTTTAAGGTCATCGGCGGAAGCGGCAAATTTCTTTTTTTCATAATCCTCGCGTGCAAAAGATTTCACAACGCGTGCGGCGACAAGATTTTCCTGAACGGAAGCGTTCATCTTGTCATATTTTTTTAACATGATGCGGAAACGCGGCTTGCCTATCATTCCCATTGAAATGAGTGTGCAGAACATAATTGGCAGCGCAACAAGGAAAATGACCGAAAGCTCCGCATTTACGCGCAGAGCCATAACGGCCGCAAGCACCATCATGACCGGAGCGCGCACAAATATGCGTATCATCTGCTGATAAAGATTCTGAACGTTGTTGATATCCGCTGTTGTACGCATAACGAGGGAGGGTGTTGAGAATCTGTCCGTGTTTTTGAAAGAGAAAGACAGAATCTTTTCAAAAACTTTTCGGCGCAGGTTCTTTGCAAAACCCATGCTTGCAACCGCAGCCGTACGTGCGGCAAGCATACCGAATGCAAGCGACAGCATTGCCGCAAGCACCATTATGCCGCCGAGAATAATCACGAATCGGGTTTTGTCGGCGATAAGCTCTGCCGAAAAATACTTCCGAAGGGTGAAATCAGGCGAGCCGTAAAGCCCGCCGTCAACTATTGCCGCCATAAGGAGTGGGATAAAAACTTCCATCGTAACTTCAAGAACGATGAATATCGGTGTCAGAAACGAGGGAAGCCGATATCCCTTTGCGCAGGGCAGCAGGCTGCGAAAACCGCTGTTCTTTGCGCTTTTTTCAGTGCTTGTTTTTTTTGTTTTCATAATACGTTGTTAAATGCCGAATTGTCGGTGGGCAAACAATACCTCCAAACTTCCTTTAGTGATTGTATTTTAACATCATAAATAATATATTGCAAAGCTTTTTTATTTAAATACCGTTCACAAAACAAAAATACTGTCCTGCGGCATTGGTGTCCCGTCGGCGGGGAAATGCTTTTAAACCAAACCGACGGCATCCATAAGCAGCATCAGAAGAGGGACAAAGATGAAACAGCCGAGAGTCGTAAGGCTCATTCCGGCAGCAACGAATGATTCATCCGCATCGTTTGCCGCCGCAACAACAACGGCCTGCGTCATAACGGGCATGGCGGATTCGATAACAAGAACCCCGCTCGGCATTCCGCTCAGACCGAAAAGTTTGCAGAGCACAAGCATGATAAGCGGCGCGGCGATAAAACGCATTCCCATGACAGCAAGCATGCAGCGGTCGGGCTTAAGGCTTTTAAACCCGTATTCATACAGTGCATATCCGATATAAAACAGCGCGAGCGGCGTTACGATATTGCCCATATAGCCGGAGAGCTTAACAACGGGCTGCGGCATTTTGACGCCGAGTGCCGCAAGCGGAAGGCAAACAGCAAGCGCAACCAGGGGTGGGGAAACGATTTTTTTAAGATTGTGCAGAATTCCGCCGCGCTTTTCACCTTCGCCGGAGCGAGAGATGAGATAATTCCCGATCGTCCAAAAAAGGGTTGTGTTGACAATGTAGAAGCACATCACATACGGCACGGCTTCATCGCCGAAAAGCCCGGTGTTCATCGGCAGTCCCACAAAAACGGAATTCGAAAAAGCACACATTGCGATAACCCCGCCGCGCCGTTTTGCCTCGGGTTTCAGCAGCTTTGCAAAAATAAAGCCGAGCAGAAGAGTTATAATCATGCTCAGCGCGGGCAAAAGAAACAGCAGTGCGGGATTTTGCAGCGCGTCAAGGTCGATTTTTCCGAACACGGTGTTCACAACAAGGGAAGGCATACCCGCCGAAATAATAAGCTTGGTCATAAGCTTTTTGTGTTCGCGGCGCAGATAGCCGAGTTTGCCGAAAAGCCAGCCCACGGCGACCATGAACATCACGATAAGCACGGCCGTAAGCGAATGGAATGTTGTTTCAAGCATTGTTTGTTACCTTGCCTTTGACAGAGTATTTGACAGAAAGTGTTTTTAATTAATTCGAAGAAAACCTGCAAACGGAGCATTCCGTGAAGCAGCGCCTCACAAAACGCTCCGTAAATCGGGTCCAATATGAATCGGTCTTCGGTTCAGCCGTTTGCAGGCTCCGAAACTCGAGCATTTAACTCAAAGCGCAGGTTTTACTTGCAGATCTTCCTGCATTCGAGGTAATACCTCTTTTCATGTGCTTCGCCCATTGAGAACGTCTTGCGGGGCAGTGCGCCGTCAAAAACAACGGTGCGGAAGAATGCGCTCTTTTCCATGGGGGGAAGCAGGAAGCCGATGTTGCCGTGCTTGCTGCCGAGGTCGTTCACAACGTCTGCACCATGGATATAGTCGATAGTCGCGCCTTCGGTTGCTTTAAGAACAACGTCAAGAGCGTTTTGAAGCGTGCCGACTTCAAGCTGTGCATTGGGTTTTGCAACAACAATAAGTCCTTTGCCGTTTTCGGTAATGACGGGAATAACGTGCGCGCCCTCGGGAGCGGCCTTCTCCGCCTTTTCCATGCAGCATTCGCAGTCATAGAAGTTGATTTCGCATTCGCCGTTGTTCTGCTCAGCAAGCTTCGCCTTCAGTGCTTCAAGGAATGCGGGAACATGAACGTTGAAAACGACCCTGTGGATGGGTTCGAAAACGATGCCGTCATCGTGAACGTTTTCAAGTTCAACAAGTGCAAAGCGTGCGGGGTGATCCGCCTGCTCTTCGGGGGTGAGGGTGGCCTTGACTTTTTCCCAATTTGCTTTTGCGGTTGCAAAGCTGTGGTTGCCGTCGCCCATTGCAAACAGCAGGGGAGGCATTTCGGTGCCGTACTTGTTGGGATCAACAAGTGCGTTCAGCGCGGAGATAACGTCCTCGATCATGCCTTCATTGTTGACGAACCAGCCTTCAATGTGTCCGCCGTTCTGCATAAGGTCGAAATCGTAGAGCTTTTCAGTGTTCTGAAGCTTTTCCGCAAGGGGTTCGATAACGGTTTTCTTTTCATCATCGATAAGAACAAGAATATGGGGCAGCTCAAGCAGTGCGCCGTCGCGAATCTTCAGGCGGGGCGGGATGCGCTCAACGATCGTGCCCTCGGTTGCGCGGATAAGGGTCGTTGAACCCTTGGAGTAGTCATAGCACTCGAGATCCAGTGCAACAACAAGTCCGTTGCGGGTGTTGCCGCCGACGCTGCGGCGCGTGAAAACGAAACCTTCGCCAAGATTTTGAAGGATGCCGTTGTCGATATAGTCGTGCATTGCCTTGCGGATCGCGGCAATTTTTTCGGTTTCGCCGGGCTTTTCAAGATAAATCTCCGGAAGCATAAGGCGCAGGGTGGACGGAGCATCGCCGACGATCTCTTCGCACTTGTTCCAATAGTCGGGCTGGGAAGTGTACTGGTCGCACGCAACGCATGCCCATTTGGTAAGGTCAACATTCTTTGCGGGCATCAGGATTTCGGGAACCATGATACCGATATTGTTCTTGAATTTCGGGTTCATTGAAGTAATTCCTCCGTGATTTAATGAATGCTTTGCGCATTCCGTCATTCATGCCAATTTTACAACACTTTTCCTTTTTTGGCAACGGTTAAAACGCTTTTTTTCAAATATATGCCGCACGGCAAAACACCCCTGCTCGGCATTACCCGGACAGGGGTGTTTTATTCGGAAAAAGAAAGGAGGCTCGTTATCGGTTACGGTTCTTCAGCTGTATTTCAGCCGATATCGGCGGGT